>Ga0208414_1001185_pt1 | contig 20972 bp, 24 predicted proteins | sample AntAceMetag02UKE_FD_184770 | JGI IMG/M metagenome (GOLD analysis project Ga0208414, IMG submission 184770) | Saline lake microbial communities from Ace Lake, Antarctica - Antarctic Ace Lake Metagenome 02UKE (SPAdes) (version 2) | ecosystem: Environmental > Aquatic > Non-marine Saline and... | reverse complement strand
CGGCGATGACATTACTACGGACGAAGTTACCGCAATGGTATCTACTTGGTTTGATGGTTGGTAGTATGGAAAAGGATAGCTGGCACTTGAATAAATCAGTACCTATAACTCTTATCTTTGGACTGCTAGTTCAAGGGGCAGCTATTGTTTGGACCGTCAGTATGATGATGTCCGACATTGAAGCTAACAGAGAAGACATCATGGAACTGCAAGGACGCATGATGAGAATTGAGTCATCTGTGCAGGAGCAAGCTATATCTCTTGCACGGATAGACGAAAACATAAAAGCAATACGATTATCCGTAGAGAAGATGGCTCGAAGTAAAAACAATTAGAGTTGTGTTGTAGTAGTAAAGGTTATAAGTTAAATGGAATTTGCAGGGTTTACTCCTAAACAAAAATATACCTTGTTAAAGGGTATGGATTACACAGGCTCATCTCAGTCTGATGAGATGGATGCATTCCTTGCTTCGTCACCTAGTGCTGCATCTATGATGGGTGAATACACTAAGATTGCACAACAACGTATAACAGGTAGACCTTTATCTGGTATTGGTATGGCTACAGGTGGTTTTGTTGCCTCTGAGTTTTATGATCCAGCTACCTCAACAGATAATTTAAACGATACCGGGGCAAGTGAGACAATGGTAGAACAAACAGCAAGTGGATACACTGGAGTAGACGACTTTACAACTGAATCTGGGGGTACCGAATTAAATACTTTACAGTCTCAGCTGGCTGATGCAAGACAAAAAGTTGCTGCGCTAACTCCAGAAGAGTTGGCTGGCGATACCGGTCAGGCTTTGATGAAAACAGTAACTGATCGTGAAAATCAAATAGTTATTGCCCAACAAAACATTGCAGACTCTGCACCTTCTGGGGCGGAGTTAGTTGCCACTGGTATGAATAATCCCTCTGCTCTTGTGACAAAACCAGAAGTAGAAAAAATTACTACGGATTCCAATCAACTTATTGCCGCTGGTACTGGTGAAGTTACTGACGCTGCTACTTCTGACACAACTACTGTTAGTCAGACCTCTCAAGCAGGTGCGGTAACAGCTCCTGGTGCTTCTACCTACACTGCTGACAAAGCCTCAGACGATGTCACTTCTGAAACTTTAAAACTTTCTGCAGCTCAGTTGGATGGTTTAACTAAGTCTATTTCGGCTCAGAGTTATACATTAGAACAATTAAACTTCCTAGGTTTTAATGCAGCTCAAATTGCTCAGTACCAAAAAGTAGGTACAGTCGCTGATATACCAGATCTTACTGAGGATCAAAAAATTAAAGCTGCATTGTTGGCAGATATTGAGCTTCCAGTAGGAGTAGCTCAGACTCTAACATTTGATCCGGTAGCATTTAAAGCTGACCCAGCTAAATTTATTGGCGATACTCCAGAGGCAGTTGCTGCAAAAGATTATGACCTAGGTCTTTTATCAGGTGAAAGATCAACAGTAGATGTTGCAACGGAGATTATTAAGGGTGCTGGAGGAGATCTTGAAGCTGCTCAAGCTAAAGCAAAAGAGTCTCTTAGATTAATTGAGGTTGGGTATGCCGAGGGTAGAGTTACCCTAGATCAAGTTGCTGAAGCTCAAACTAAGTACGAAGAAGTTATCGCAAATTTTGCCAGTGGATCTGTCACTGAGAAAATGCTTGTTGATTTTGCTGGTGGTCTGCTGTCTCCAGAGCAAGCCCTCAAAATAACTTCTGACTATGAATCTAGATTGGAGGCTGCTAAAGGTAAGGTATCTCTTGGTGAGACTCCTGAACCTCAGGATACTTACAACCTAGATCCAGCTGCAATAGCTGAGATTGCTAAGACCGCTATTGTTGACCCTGCTACAAATACAGATTTCCCTGAAGGTACCGCAGCTACCACAGAGTACGAATCTCTTATCGAAGGTGCTAGCGGTAAAATTGGTGCCGACGAATTAATAAATGCTGATAACATAGGCATTAATAAAGAGCTAGTTGCACAGTCAGTGTTCGCCGTAGCTAAGACTATGGAACAGGTTAATGACTCGGCAAAAATGATTGCTGCTACTGCTACTTTTTCTCAGTCAGCTTTGGCTGCTTCATCTGTGGGCATACCCTCTGCTATGTCTACTGTTAAAGGTCAACTATCTACCTTAATGAATGAGTTTAAAGATGGAACTCCAGCCTGGGCTGCCGGTGCTGTAAGAACTGCTAATGCACTGATGGCCTCTCGTGGTTTAGGCGGTAGCTCAATGGCAGGTGCTGCTATTATACAAGCTGCAATAGAATCTGCATTACCTATCGCAGAACAAGATGCCAGATTTTACCAAGAAATGGACATGACTAACTTAAACAATGCACAAGCAGTCAGTCTTGCTAATGCGGCTGCTGTGCAGGGTATAGAGTTAAGAAATCTTGATAACAGACAGGCCGCAGCTCTTAAGAATAGTACTCAGGCTTTTGAACTGCAGTCTCAAAACTTAAGTAACCTACAAGGTACTGTACTTGCTAATTTAAATGTTAAGGCTTCCATTCAAAATAAATCTCTGGATATTAATACTCAGTCTGCTGTATCTAATGCAGCAAGATTTGCAGAGTTAAACAATATTAACTTAAGCAATGAACAGCAAACATTACTTCAAGAATCTTCTGAAAATCTACAGTTAGAATTATCCGAGTTAAGTAATTCTCAACAGATGTCGTTGTCTATGTTGCAAACTAAAGCAGCTTTGATGGGTCAGAACCTGTCCAACGAGCAACAGGTTGCAATGCTTGAGTCTACTCAGGCTTTTGAAGCAGCTAACTTTAATGCTACTGCTGAACAACAAGCCTTTATGCAGGATGCTTCAGCTCAAGCTGCACTAGAAGGACGTGCTCTAGATACAAGACAACAAACAGCTTTGTTTAATGCAGCTCGCATTGCAACTGTAAATGATATGAACCTGACTAATGAACAACAGGTTGTACTTGCTAAGTCTACAGAAAATCTGCAGGTTGAAGTGCAGAATTTATCCAGTCGTCAACAAACAGAACTTGCTAATGCCCAACTACGTTCAGCACTACAGGGTAAAGTACTGGACAATGAGCAACAAGCTGCTATTTTAAATTCTGCGCAGTATGCAGAAACTCAAAATATAAATCTTAGCAATAAGCAACAATCTTTTGTACAGGATGCTGTATCTAAGGCTGCTATGGAAGGTAAGGTTCTCGATAACAGACAGCAAGCTATGTTGTTTAATGTTGCAAGAGCAGCACAGGTTGCTGATATAAATCTAGGTAACGAACAGCAGGCTCTTATTCTAGAATCCAATCAAGCATTTGATCAGGATATAACTAACCTGTCTAATCGTCAACAAACAGAACTTGCTAATGCTCAACTACGTGCAGCATTACAGGGTAAGGTTCTTGACAATGAGCAGCAGGCTGCTATACTTAACGCAACTCGTTATGCTGAAGCTAATAATATTACCGTTACAAATAGTCAACAGGCACTTATTCAAGGTTACGCATCTCGTACTGTAATGGAAGGTAAGGTTCTTGATAATGAACAACAGGCTCGTATCTTTAATATATCCAATCAAGTGCAAGAACGTGGTCTTGAATTAACTAATCAACAACAAGTTAATTTGTTTAATACAGCAAATAACTTAGAAGTTGAGATGGCTAACCTTTCTAATAAACAACAAACAGCCCTTGCTAATGCTCAGATTGAAGCATCACTTCGTGGTCAAGAGTTGTCTAACAAACAGCAAGCAAACGTAATTAATGCCTCACGAATTAGTGAGATTGCTAATATCAACTTTAATGCTGAGCAACAAAGAGAGATTGAAAATGCTAGACTAGCAAGCACTGTTGACCTGGCCAACCTAGACAGCAAAAGTGCTAAGATGCTTTCTGAAATGGCTTCGCTAGCTGCCATGGATACTGCTGCTATGAATAACCGTCAGCAGGCTGAAGTCCAAAACGCACAGAACTTTTTACAGATGGACTTGTCTAATTTAAATAACGAACAGCAGACAGCTGTCTTTAAATCTCAACAGAATATTGCTGCATTGTTCAATGACCAAGCCGCAGAGAATGCAAGACTTCAATTCAATGCCGCATCTGAAAATCAGGTCAACCAGTTCTTTGCAGATCTCCAGGTTAATGTAGGTAAGTTTAATGTCGACCAGGCTAATGCCATCAAACAGTTTAATGCAGGGGAAACTAACGCTGTAGATAAGTTTAATGCCCAGTTAAAATCTGTAAGAAACCAGTTCAATTCAACCAATGCACTTTTAATTGAGCAAGCTAACACTAAGTGGAAGCAAGACATAGCCACCATGGACACAGCTGCACAGAACGAAGCTAATCATGTAGCTGCTAAGATGGCTGCAGATATTACCTCTTCTATAATGGATCAAGTCTGGCAGAGGGAGAGAGACCTTATGTCGTTTGCCTTTACTGCACAGGAAAGCTTAGCTGATAGGGCGCTTGAAATCCTCATAGGTGATAAAGGCGATGCTATGTCACTACTGGCGATGGATTCAGCAGAAGATAACTCTAGAGATTATCTGATAACTAGGATGTTACTGGGTAACTGGGATATCTAAACACTACAAGGAATAGTAAATGTCTTACCTACAATTTCATATGCAGGCTATTAACCAAGCTGATCGCATTCTTTCCGGGGAATATCAAGAAGAAATAAAAGCTAAGTCCTCGGTTAGGAAACAGAAAGGACTGGTACGTAAACAGGGTACTATTGCTACGGATAGTGAGGATCTAGATCCCGCAACTGTGGCTCAGAACACCGTGTTAAAGTACCTTCTTCCTATCCGTGAAGATAATAAAAGAATAGAAGAAGACTTTACCCTAAGTTCTTCTGTGGAAAAAACTGCTGGAGAAAGCTCCCAGTCTTCTGTGGATACAGGTTTTTTAAGTAGACTCAAACACCTAGAGTCTTCAGGGGATAGTACTGCCGAGGTTACAACTAAGGACGGGCGGAGGTTTGTAGGCGAGCTACAATTTGGTGATGCACGTCTAACTGACTATAAGAAAGCTACAGGTAAGAAATTTACTCAAGACGAATTTCAATCTAATCCCTCTTTGCAGGAAGAAGTAGCTACGTGGCACATAAAAGATTTAGATAAAGCTATTGATTCGTTGGGTAATGCCGCCAAGACTTATAGTAGAGATGGTCTCAGAGCTGTTGCCCACCTAGGCGGCAGAACAGGTATGAAGAAGTACGTACAAACAAACGGTGAGTATAACCCAGCAGACGATAACGGCACTACACTTCAAAAGTACTACGAAGAGTTTAGTGGTGAGAAAAAAGCAACGGGTTTAATGTCGAGGTAAAAAATGTCAAGTAAGTTTAACAGACCCATCCCAGGTCAATCCCTAACATCAACACCTGGCAATGCCCCATATGAAAAACCCCCAGAAATTACTGAGGTGGGTGAAGCTATTGAGATGCACCTTGATCGGCTTAAAGATCAAGAGACTATGGAAGAGGTTCTGTTCTTTTTAGAAATGGGTGTAGATTTACAGACACTGGTTGAAGGAATCCTTCGTAGTGCTGTTATGATAGGTAAGCACAGCATTGATATTAGTATCCTAGCTGGACCAGTTCTACATGAGTTTATTCGTGGTACAGCAATAGCCTCTGGTATAGATTTTGATGAGGGTATTGAGGATAAAGAAGGTAAAAAAATACAGACCTACGCAAGAAACAAGATGCGTAGTTCTAAGATGTTGTCCGACTTAGGTTACGAAAAGCCCACAGAAGAAGTTTTGGTGTCAGGAGAACCTGAGATTGAAGAAGAGGCTATTATGCCTGAGGAGGAATTAGCTATGCCTGAGGAAGAACCAGCAGGCCTTATGTCTAGGAGGGCTGTGTGATGGGTTGGACAGGAATAAAAGAAGCTTTTGTAGATTGGGAGCGTGACAAGGAAGAAGAGGGACGTTTTAACAGGGGACTGATAGAGCAAAGAAAGAATACTCTTATCCCGTACTTAACTAAAGCTCATGCTGCTAATACTAAATCTAACCAGGAATCTAGGAGTGTTTTAAGTTTCTTTAACAACAGGCTTGAGGGCACTTCGGAAGCAGAGAAGAACGCTTTTACAAATATCATAAGAGACAACCCTGAGATGGGTGCTAGTATATACAAGTCTGTAATAAGTAATGAGGAAAAATACCCAGGTATAACTTTGTCCGGAAGTAAACTCCTGCAGTTTTCAAATATTATTGAACAAACTAAACCAGATGGTATGTCGATTGAGGAGTGGACTGAAGAGGCTGCAACTCGTGTATACAAAGATAACTCAAATACAATTTCTGAGATGCTAAAGAGTGTTCTAGATGCTGACGATATTGAAACTATGCCTAACCTAGCTGATGTATTAGAGGCCATAACACCTGAAGCTGGTATACCTGGTGGTCTTGTAGACATAAGAAGTCCAGTAGGTATGCGACCTGCGGAAGAAAAACAGTATGAAAACCAAGTCTATACTAGATTAGAAGCTGAGTTAAATAATAAGATTGCTGCTCTCACAGCTAAGGTAAACGAAGCAAGCAGTCAGGGGTTGAGTAGTGCCGAGTATGAAACAGAACGCACTAGGCTAACGACTTTGAAGTCTCAAGCAGCGGATAATCCGTATAATGTAATGTTCGAGTTTCCAGATCTAACCCAATCTATACTTGCAGGTATCGCAGCTAATGATGCGTATATTGAAAACTCAAATTTATATAGAACCTTTATGGTACAACCGGGAAATATGTAATGAATGAGCTAGAACTACAGATCAGGCGTGCATACTCTGTCGGGGATATGGAATCTGTCCGTAGATTGCAAGAGCAGCTGAACGATGAACAAGAGATTGTTAGTCAACCTCTAGAGGAACAAGAGATTGTTAGTCAACCTCTAGAGGAACCAGAGATTGTTAGTCAACCTCTAGAGGAACCAGAGATTGTTAGCAATCAGAGTGACATACCTGTACAAACAGGAGAAGATCCCGGCTGGGCTGCAGAGGGTCAAAAGTTTGCCGGAGTTTTTACTGCACTTACACCAGAAGAGATGTCGCAAGTAGAAAAAATTGCACCTAGGTTTAACAAAGACATTACCTACACACCAAGCACAGTCCTAGCTGATAAAGAAGCTATGGATATTATGCGTAGGTATATGTACTCTTTTGAAGGGATAACTCCTGATGTAAAGGATGAGGAGTTAGTAGATTTTTATCTTTCCAAGATGCGTAAGTTTGCATCAGGCCAATCTGTGGTTACGATAGGTGAAGCACTACAACTTCAAAAAGCTGATGACGGTAAGCTTGCTAAGGCTGGTGAAGCCTATGATCTCTACGATAAATTTGAAGGTATTTTTTCCGATGACTTTACATGGGGTGAAACCTTTGATGGGCTAGGTACTTATGCAAGATCTATTATATGGGATCCTACAAATCTCATTGGTCTAGGTATAGGAGGTCTAGCTGCAAAGGCAGGTAGTAGGGGTGCTAGTATCGCCCTGAAGAGCATAGCTACTAAAGCTTCCGCAAATGCAATTCAAAGAGCTACTGCAAAGGGTGCAACGTCTCAAGCTGCGGAGTTAGCTGGTAAGCAGGCATCTCAGAAAGCTGTAGAGAGAGCTTCACGTAGTGCTGCTATCACAACAGGACTAAAAAAAGAAGCGTTCAAACAGGCTGGTGCTGCTACGGCAGTAGACGCTACACTGGCACTTGGGGTAGACTATGCCTATCAGTATGGCTTGATAAAAACAGGTAAGCAAGAAGACTACTCAGCATTCCAAGGTGGACTAACAGCACTGGGAGCATTGGGTGCTGGTACACTTAGCATTAGTTTAGATGTAGCTGGTGCTACACGTAAGTCTATATCAGGGTACGAACGTACTGCAACTAAGGCCCTGTATGGGGTAGATGTAGCTAAAGAAGTTGCTAAGAAATCAGCTGCTGAAATGGATGGGGATCAATTCGTATCTAATATGCAGAAGTTCTTTGATTCATTCGGAGCTGGTAACTTTCCAGAATTTTCAGAACGTGTAGCCAAAGGTAAGTTGATAGCGGAATCTGGAGACCTACCTCGTACTCCTGACGATACGTTATTCTTTAAGTATTTTTTACTTGGTAATGATGACCTTGGTGTAAAAGGTTTAGCTCAATCTTTGGTTGACTCTGGGATTAAAATCACAGGGCCAAGATATAAGGGTGATAACATCACCAGTTTTATGTCTGATGTACTCTCGCAACTGCCAGAAGAAACTAAGAATAAATTTGTAGACTCTTTCCGTGAGAGTGTGGGGGTAATGATACCCGACTATAAAAATTATGGTGTAGAAGATATTGCTAACTTGCTCTCCCAAAAGACAAGTGAAGGTGGACAAGTACTTAATATCCAATCTCAAGTTGCACGTATGCTCAGGTCTGAGGGTATCAACCCTGACACAGGTACCTTGGAGAGTGCTTTAAGTAAGATGTACAGTCAAGTACCCGAGAGTGCTATAACAGGTTCGAAAACCCGTAACCTATCTTACTACCAAAACTTAACCGTCCAAACTATTGTAGCTAATCCCTCAACTACAGCCCTTAATATTAAAGGTGGGTTTGGTAGAGCTGCAGTTGACTCTTCTGCGGATCTTATTAGAGGTGCTCTATATACTACAGCTGGAATGACTGGCTTGTTGACTGGGGATTGGAAGACACTTAATAAAGGTGTACACATGATCAGGGTGGTGGGCAAACGTGCTACTAATCTAGTCACACCCAGTGCCACAAAAGAACAAGCGATGTCCTACATTGCCATGCGTCCTGAAGTAGAAGACACCCTGTTTAGATACTTAAGTGGTGGTGTGGATAACAAAACTCTAGCTGATCAATTTAATATTGACATTAATTCTCGCCCAGATGTTCGGCTTATGGAGGGTTATAAAAACTTTGCTCAGAAGTTATATCTTGTGCAAGCTCAGGATAGATTCTTTAAGACACAAAACTTTATGTACTACCTAGATAAAAATATCAGGGAGGAGTACGGTGAAACATACCAAAGCTTTTTGGGTAACCCCGAATTGGCTGCTGAGATGGCTAGTGAAAAGTTCTTGGCATTAGAATTAAAATCTGTTGATGAAACAAACAAGAGTGTCTTTGCTAAATCTTTTTCTAGTCGTAACCCCACAAAAAATCCTATTGATTTTCTTGCAACTGGTATAGAGCAAGTTAGAAAAGTTCCTATCGTTGGTCTAGCCGCACCTTTTGGACAGTTCTTTAATAATACAATAGATTTTATGTCTGACTACACCGGAGCCAAACTTCTGTACAGGGTTGCAGGAGGTGGAGAAGGTAGAAGTGCTGAAGGCTTAACTGAATCTGCATCAAGAGCTGCTGTAGGTTGGACAGCTGCATGGTTTTTATCTGATGGTGAAGAAGAATACATTAAACAAGACCTTGCTTGGGATCAGGCAAGAGATGCCGATGGACAGACAGTTACAAAAGTTTATGACTACCCCGAGTCTTTGTTTAAGATGGGGGCTAGGATGATAGCTCATGTCCGGTTAGGTAATGAAATACCGGATGAACTTTACGGGCAGTTTGTAGACACGTTTGGAATTAAAGCGTTCTCCCGTGGCCTTGAGACAGGTGCTAAGGATGTCGAGGATATAGGTGCAGGTATAGCATATGCCGCCACTAATATGGATAAGCTACAATTTGAAGACTTTGTTAAAGGTCTTTCTTCTGTAGCTTCCCCATGGGCAAGTGGTTTAACTAGACCCATAGACCCCATCAATCAGATGGTAGGTGCTATGAGACCTGACGGACAAGTAGTAATAGATCGTAAGCAAGGTGTTGAGGGTATCAATAACTCCCTGCGTTATGTAGATCAAATATTCATAGCTATAACAGACTCTATCTCTGGTGAAGGTGCTGGGATGAAGGCGTTAGGTACAGAGAAAAAAGCATCTGCTGTAGGTAACAACGATATCCAGACACTAGGTAAAATACTTGGGTACAGAACTGTCCCTGAACAAACCTACACACAAAAAATGTTTAATAGTATCGAAAGGCCTGACTGGAAAACTGGTATCTATACAAAGATTCCGGAGGCTAACAACAGGGTAAATGAAATTATTAAACCTATCCTAGAGTATAGGGCAAGGAACTTACTCACTTCTAAGAGGTATGATGAGTTAAATATGAGGCAGAAGAGATCTGCTGTCGGCAATATCCTAGGTGATGCACGTAAAGCAGCTATGGAAGTTATGGAAATGTCGCTAGTCGTAGGGGATCAGCAGCTTGCTGCACTCTTTAACCTCTATAAAAGTAACTCCACTGATAAAATTGACGAGGGCCTAGAGAGGCTGGGCTTAAGTGACATACCATATCAAGACTTAAACACAGTCCAACTAGACCTTCTAACAAAGGTTGTTAAGAACATGGACAAAGATGTATTAGATTTATTTGGCCTACCCCTAGGGGACTAGGCTAGTCATCGTCTAACATCCTATCGGCCCAGCCGTAAGCTTCACGCTTGACTTCATCGGAACGACCAGACCCCTGGCGACCAGCTAACAATCCTGCAAGCGCCTGTCCTGCAAGATATAATCTGGCTGTCAGGGGTTTTTCTTTTGGTAGTTTTGATTCCCTAAACTCCTTTGCTTCTTGTAGTAGGGTGTTCTCTTTCTTAGGTCTACCTAAAGGCTTACCAGTGCGGCTCATGCTACTTCCTTTACAGTTTAACTAACTCTGCTTTAGTGTAGGGTATGTGAAAGAACAACTCACCTGGCTTGATGTACCTACCCTTGGCTTCCTTCAAGCTTTCCTTGGTGAGTAATGTATCTTTGATACGCCAAGCCTGCTTAAGATCTTTTCGGAAGACATAGAAGTTTAGTACCCCATCGTCACCATCATACTTATCTAGTAGGCGTTGTTTACGTTCTGGAATACGGATCTCCTCCCAATGAGCAGGCCAGTCACCATCCCATGCAACCTTTACCTCGGCTTCATTAAGGAAGGTAAGGCCATGTTTCTGTGACACAACATCAACAAAGTAGTTTTCCTCTGTGGTTACAATGACATGCTCTTTAGACTCCAAGTGAGAGACTAATGCATCTTTAGCCTGTTTATCATAGGCTTCGTACAATGCACGGTTAAAATTCTTTCGTACTGGTTTCATCTAAGTATTCCTTTAGTTTTCTTTAGATTAAATCAACAATTTCACAGGAGTCACCGGAGCAAGCAAGTGTCTGACTGCCGGCAGTATTATCCTCACTCTCATACTCTGAAAGTTTAGACCAGTCAATAGACTTAGGCATTGAAGACTTCAAAGTTTTATAGTATTCTTTACTACACTCTTGGTAAGGTGCTTGCTGATAAGTATGTTCATTGTATGGTAGAAAAGATACACCTGACATCTCATCAAAGAACTTATATACAAAAGCACCAACCTCAAACCACTCGTCCTTCTTGACATTGATTGTAACTGAAGGCTTGTGCTCACACCAATTACGTTGGTAAGCTAACCACATCTCAAGTTGTTCAATGGCTGTCATGTCAGCAGTACATACAGCACCAGTGGGTGCCTTCATTGGGAAGCTGAACACTGTAGTTTGATCTGGCTTGAATGCTTCAGGTTCACTTGGTACACCCTGATCTTTCATGAACTGTGTTAGGGGATCTTTGTTGTCGCCACGGACAGTACGAACGTAGTAAGGTGAGTGACGAGCATGGATACCACTAGAAGAATCAACGAGTTGGGAGACAGTGCCACTAGGCTTGACGCAAGTGATAGCAGTAGCAACAGGGATACCAAGACGTTTAGCCCACTCAGCATTAGTATTAACAGCGATTTGTTTAAGGTGTTCAAGGGTATTCTCCAATCCTTTATTTTTAAGAGTCATCAATGGGTTATCCATGATGCCTGTTAATGATACACCTAATAGGCGTTCATCCTCTGTGTTATTTTGCCACACCTTACGCAAGTATGGAAACTTAGTGAAGCTAGATTGAATAGTACCAAGTATGGTTGCCAACCTCACCTTCTCTGATAGAGACTCAAAATTATCTGTTGACCTTATGACTACCTCCGTAAGATTGCAAAACTGATTTGGACGTAAAATTATTTCCGAACATGGATTAGTTCCGAACTCAAAGTTACCATCACGTCTACCATTTTTAGCAGCTTGTACCTTAGATGCTTGACGATTAAATATCCCACGTTCACCTGAGCCTGACTCAACCAATGCCATCCATTCACGCATAAAAGACAGGCTGTCGGGTTTCTCAGTATAGGACACAGAGTTGTTAGCTAATGCACGTTGGGGATTGCTCTCCCACCATGAACCTGACTTGGCATGACGCATACGATCATCAGATAGATTAGACAATGAAATCATAGCTGACCTACGTACACCACCAACTACAACTACTTCACCTATCTTACACATGATGTCGTGGCACTCAATAGATGAAAGCTTACGTCCCTGTGCATCCTTAAAGGTACGTATAGTAAAGTTGAACAAGTCTACTAGTGGCGCTGGGCCGGATGCTCTACCGCCAAACGTCTTAAGAGGTGCACCAGCAGGGCGTACCTTAGAGACATCCCAAGTTGGGACTTCACCCGCATACAGGAGTGCAATCAATTGACGAAGAGACTTAGCCCACCCCTCCTTACTGTCCTTGACCATGATGTTAGTCTCGCTCTCGAAGAGATTCGGAATATCTGGGAGCTTACTGACAAACTGCCTCTCTACACTAAAGCCCACGCCAGTGCCACAGAGGAGGATAAACATAGCTTCATCGAAGGACTTAAGGTCATCTACGGGTAAGTAAGAGCAGTTATACATGCAGGTGTTGTCACGTTCAGCAGCAGCACCAGCTGTCATGAGGCCACGCATAGAGGGCATAACCTCCAGGCCAATGATTGCCTGCTCTAGTTTAGACTTAGTGTCTGGATCTACTAAGTCCTTGATGATGTTATCTGAAAAGCGAGTCACAGTGTCATCCCATGACTCTCGTCCTAAGCCCTCATGATACTTAGCATACCTTGACTTGTGAATAAACGATTGATAATCTGTTGGTAGGTTGTTGCTCATTACAAATCCAGTTCTGCTTGATTATCATTTACATCCTCAAGAGATTTAGTTAACGCATCAATCACAGTCCTACTACGTAGATTAAATACTTGGTTGGCATAGGAGGCACGATTAGATTCTATTGAGCAGGTCTGAATTTCTTTTAGCATATTAGTCTGATCTTCAGTGAAGTTTTCTGTTTCGTATTCTTTGTCGTCAATAGTAATGGTAGCCATTTTATTTTCCTTCAATTGAGTTATCGTTTGTCACCACTACCTTGTAGTGTTCCATTTTGTTTACGATCGTACAGTTTATCTAAGTTGCTCTTAGCTACATCACCCATGTCTATACCAAGGTCACGGCATAGTGCAGCAATATACCACAAGCAGTCACCTATCTCAGATCCAATAGCAGCTTTGTCCATCTTACCATCACGAATAATCTTCTTGACCTTGTTGGCTACCTCACCTGCTTCACCAGCCAAGCCCAGCGCAGGGTAAATAATGGCGTGTTGTACTGGGTATATTGCTGTGCCTGCAGCAGCTTTCTGATAGGAGCTAAGTGTCATGTCCTTATATAATGTACTATCTTTGTAGTAACCCCAAGCCTCTAGGTCCGTCTCGTTAATCATCCATTACCTCACATTCTATTACACGTATGTCATCAATATCATAAAGAGCATACTGTATCTGCTCTGATATAACCTCTGCATTGTTGCCGAAAGCCTCTAAGAAATTGGCTGATTCGTCTACTGAGATGGTTAAATTTATCTGAAATATCACAGCAGAAACTCCTAGTTATACTCAGGGTCACTACCCATGTCAAGTAGAAGTGGCTCAGCAGTTTTACTAAAATACTTAACCCACTCATAGGCATCATTGAAATCTTCGAACCAAAAGTTATCTTCCTCTAGCTCACCATCAATCTCAACTGTGCATACCATGCAGTGTGTAGCTCCCTCCGGAGCATCGTAGTATTCATCGAAATCTTCTGCGGCTATTGGACCTTCCAGTATCCCCCAAATTTTAATTTCCATTTTTATCTTTCCAATTTCTTAAGAGTTCCATGTAGTGATCCATGCCAATCATCACTACCCAAGGCATCCTATCAGACCTAAAGAATACTACTGGCTCACCCTTAGCATGTTTGCTTGCTTGTTCCAAGTACCCATACACAGTTTTTAAAGAAGATTTTCTACGCTTAACTTCTATTGTAATAGGTAACTTTTTTCTTGCAGCAGGTGACAACTGAATGTCTTCTCCAGTGTCACCCATTGTTGTAGATTTAATATCATCAGGTTCGAACTCAGGGAATGTCTCAAGTAATTTATCCCTGACCTCCTGTTGTCCACCTCTACCTTTAGCCTTAGCTGCCCTAGTCATTTAAAATTTCTTCCACTTGGGGTACCTTCTCAACGTGAGTAAGGTATTCAATACCAAAAGAGTACTTAAACATACGTACACTAGGCCAACACTCCTTCTTGTAGTCGCAGAAAGTACAGGACTTGTCAAGTTTCATATTAGGACTAGACTTGCTGGCAGGTACGGGAGGTACACGATCAGCTGGTATGTCACCTGCAACCATCTCCTTGGCTGCAAGCATCTCTTGCTCTTTAGTTTTGAGCTCTTCAGTAAAGTCATAAACATCTAAACAAACCTCACCACTTACCTTATCAACTACTAAGAATGCTCCGGTTGTTTTGTTGGTGACAAGCGGATCGTCCTTAGCTGCATACACATAAGAAGATAGTTGAGAGATGTAACCAAATGGGTCGTTGTCTCTAAGCTCACCATTCTTAAATTTCTTAAACGAGTAGGGGCTAGCTGACTTAACGTCTACTGTCATGCCATCTATTACCGCATCTCTGTGACCACGGATACCGTGAACATGCATACGTTCTTGCATACCCTCAACTGCATGGCCTGATGCCATAACCATATGAAGAATTAATTCCTCAATCATATCACCATAGAAGAACCGCAGCAACATGCTGGCACTGAGAGGTTCACTTACAGTTGGTTTGTTTATTCTATACCAAAGCTTTCGTTTACATGGAGTACCAATGGACGACAAAGAAAGATAGGCCCTTGGCTCTTGAGGTTTACTGAACCTATTGTTTGCTGAGGTGGCAATAGCTTCGCCCATCATTGTACCAAGGGTACTACTCCAGCCACCTCTACCGTAGATAACTTCCTCTAAGTCTGGGATTAATGTATCAATCTTTTTCATATTCTCTCCTTAAAAAGTAGCCCCCCGAAGGGGGCCATAGTCTAGAATAGTATTTCGTCTTCTACTTCTTGTGCTCTAGCGGGTGACGAAACTACCGCTGGTTTACTTGAGGCTGAGAATATTTCCACATCATCAATAGGTGCACTGACGTGATCAAGAACTTTTACTGAGTCAAGTCTTGCACCAACCTTGCCATACTTAGGGATGTCGTAGATGGTGGCAAGGATCTCTACTGTAGATCCATTACCAATTAACCCATCCGATTCTAGATCCCAAGGTGTACCATCAGCATGAGTAACAGAGGGTGCACCACTGGAGTAAGCCTGACCTGAATCAAACTTACGGTCAAACTTGACAACCGTTCCCCTACCTTCTGCATCCTGTTTCGTTGGCTTCTGTGCGCCTGATGATTGGAGTGCCTCTAGGTTAGGGTCGTCAAGAATTACGTTAAGGGTACAAGCACCGTTGAATTTTTCATAGTTGCCTTCGGCAGCTGGTGTTGGTTTGTACCCAGTCATATCACGATTGCTTGCAAATACCTTTGCCCATTCTGCAATCCCGACGAGTTGAACTTTACGTGTAGCCATGTTTATATCTCCTAATGGACGTCACTATATTTTTGACCATACTGTATATCAATACCTAGGTCAACATTTAATTTTAAGTCTTGGTTAAGTTTTTCTATTGCCCACTTCAACACCCTTGTGTGCTCATCTTCTTCTCCTTTTTTAACTACGTTAATTGATTCATCATGGAATTGACCAATGATATTAGGTCTCTTGAGTCTGTAGTTTGCAACCCATCTATCAAAGCAATAGGCACCTGTTGATTGGTTGAGTGTGGAAAATATATCCTTCTCATATCTTAGGCTATACCAGAAACTATTGACAGGGTTCTTTACCCACATCTCACCATTAATCTTTCGTACTTTCTGATCCTCTGCAAAAGATTTTACAGACCAGTTACGTTCCCAGTATGCATCAAGCAATGCTTGGGCCTCTGGTATAGACATACCTGTTTCACGGGACAGCTTGGGTGACCCTACCCCGTAGGTAGCAGAGTAGTTCACAACCTTAAAGTTCTTACGCATTGACTGTATGTCTGGTCTTTTACCTAAATTGTAATCGTCTATCTCCTTCTGTGTAACTCTTCCTGCATGTTTTGCAAGGTCAAGGTGTGGATCAAATCCCTCTTGTGACATTTCTAACACATATGCAGGGTCGTATGGTTGCATGTAGTGTCTCTTGGTAGTGTCTTCAAGGGATGTCATGTCGGCACCACATAGGGTGTGACCTTCTGGTGCTATGAGGCACCCCCTAACTTCTGAACCCCAAGGTTTATCTATACCTGGCAGATTAACAAGGGGCTTATTATGTTTAAAGCGTAGAGTATTTGTAAGGCCATTGATCTCAGCCTTAACATAACCATTAACTTCGCAGCTGAGCAAACCTTTAAAGATTGCTAGCCTGTGATTGAGGATAGTATAACCTTCAAGCACGGATACAACAGGATTCTTTTCCACAAGAAGCTCTACTGATTTTGTAAGTAGCCCTGCCTTACGAACTTGAGGTACTTTCTTTTCTTCATCATCTTTTTTCTTGTAGTCAAATGTACAAGGAACCCAACCCAAAGAATACAACCAGTTCTTAACTTGGTCAGAAGAGTCTGGGTTAGGTTCATCCCAACCCTTCGTTACCGTAACCTCACCATCGTAGTGTCTTGGTAAGTTGTGTTCATCAAGAAGTCTAAACCACCTATCACCGTGAGATGATACAGAACCATCCAGCTTGAAGCATACCTTTGGCTTTCGTTTAATAGTCGTGACCCTACGCTTAGGCATGACAGCTGCAAGCTCAAGTGCACTCTTTTCCTTTTCTTTTGTGATAGTGTCAAAGCATTTATTGGCTAGGTCAACATCAAGTTTCCAGCCAAACATCTCAGCGGATGCAGCACACCCCATCTTAAACTCAAGGTATCTGAAGAACTTATCAAGTAACTTCTTGTCACCCTCGTAGACATATAGAAATCTTTTAAGTAGGTTGGTCCACAGTAACCAGTTAATCTTAACATCCTCTACACAACGGTGAGCATAGGCTTCTGGAGAAAGATTCTCCCAGTCATCTATCTCTGGCTTAGGTATGTCGAAGTCTACACCAAAGCTTTCCAACCCGTGCTTAGGTCTGTCATAGTTAAGAACCCAAGACATTGCTAGGGTATCAAATAGTCTAGCTTTAACTTTGATACCCAGTATCTTCTCAAGCAGGGGTGCATCGTACCTAGAAATGTTGTGACCAATCAAACCTTTCTGAGAAAGAATAAGGTCACGCATATCTTGGTAGTCGAAGATAGTTTCGTAGTCTTTGCCATCTGATGTGTAAGAAAGACAGTGTATCTTTGTGGCATCTTCCAAAAGATTATCAGCTTCTACATCAAATACTATCATGCTGCTATCGAACTCCCTTCATATGGTGCATCCTCAGTAAGGATGGTTGTATCTGGGTCATAGTATAGTGACCCCGCATTACCCAGCTTAGCGAAGGGCCTATTCTTATCAATAAAAAATGACGTAGTATTCTGTAGTATCTCATCCTCAGATTCAACATCACGTTCTAGCTTTATACAGATAATTGCTTCCTCTTCAAGTGATGCAGCATACTTTGTTCTACCATCGTCATTAACCTGTGATATGAATACAACACCAATGCTTAACTCCTTTGCTAGCTGAGCCATGCGTGAGCCTAACGTAGTGAGTGTGCTAGTGGCACCATCAACACCAGTATTGGACAGGTAAGCCAGTCGTTGAACGTGGTCAATAAAGATAAACCCTGCACCATATACTGAGGCCGACAAACGAACGTAGTCCAATAGCTTAAGGGGATCATCGTGGCCCCTCATCTCAAAGACTATCGTTCGTTCACCTTGTGTTGCTGCTTGAGCAGCCTTGATCACATCCTCCTCACTGATACCTGCATCTCTGGCATCATCCTTAGTACGCACGTTGACACCTAAATGATAGGTAGCCATAGCACGGTAGGTTGTAGACTTCATCTCCTCCATGTGAAGGAGGGCTATGCGTGTACTCTCGTCACGCAGTAGGCCAGTCTCAAAGTACCGAACAACTTCGGTCTTACCCATACCACGAGGAGCTTTGATAAAGGTAAGACCTCCCTTAACCATACCCCTGATCTTTTCGTCAAGGCCAGCGTGACCAGTGGGTACATACTCGTAAGGGTTCTCATTAAGGATTGCTGCTTCTACATCTGCGTCAGAGCAGAAGAAGTTCTCAGGTGAATATCTCTGCGGCTTTCTTGCGGCCCACATGAGAGCATCGCTATCACCTGCTTCAAGAAACTCATTAGCATCCTTGTGTTTGGACATAGGTACATAATAAAACTTATCTGGGAAGGCTTGATATAACCTATCAGCAGCCCTACGACCAGCATCATCTAGCTCACCTGCGTACACCAACTCTTTGAAGGACGACAGGTAGTCGTGATTGTGTTTTATAAACTTTTCACCGATGGATGCGCTGGGCAAAGACTTAACTGGGAAAGTTTTACCTAGTATTTGGTAGAGGCTAGCTGCATCGAACTCACCCTCTGTAATATAGATACGGTTACTAGAGCCTGCGTTAAACTCTGGACCGAACAGCATGTTCATACCCAAGCCACGATCCTTGACCCACGACTTAGACTTGTCGTTATACATACGGTACTTGGTGGTGTGTGGGTACTTGTAGGCGTACCTTACAGGGCTACCATCAGCACTTGTCTGGATCTGTATCCCATACATCTGACACACATCAGGATCTATCCCCCTGATACCATTGTATGTCATACCTTTTACTTCTATGTCCATTGGGTTTCTCCTCTCCCGTAGTGGATAATCAGTAGCGGCCCACGAGAAAGTGGCTGGCATTCCCTTCTCTGGGTACGATCTACTGCAGGAATGACAGTGGCCGAAGCCAGCATCGTTCCAGTTAAATGCGTCACTTGAACCACACTCTTCGTATGGACAAGCTAAGTGTGGGTTATCGTTCGTCGACATCAGTCCCTCCTTATTTCTAACCTAAACAGACCTTCGGTACTATCCATCGAGGCTACTACATCCATCAACTGCTGATGACTTATCATAATAATATCAGAAATACCAGCATCATCATCGTACTGAGCTAAGAATACTGAACCATTGTCGGCCAAGGTCATTTCAATATCACTGAACTGACCGCTATCATCCATACTTACTATGGTGGTAGTGTCGTGATAAAATTCAACAGTGTACATAACTAAAGTTTCTCCTCCCCATTCAGATGATTGATACGCATGTTGGCATACCTGATTACTTTCTCCAAGTCAAGTACCTCTGACTCAACCTGAGTCTTGCCCTCGTACAACTTAAATCCTGCTCGACTACTATACTTGACTAGGTTACCTCGCCAGAACTCAAAGCCATTGCGCATGATATAAGTAATAGGTTCTATCTTCCATCTTGCGTAGTGCTCAGGCTCATTGACAACATCTGCTGTGTGCTCTGCCACTACGTTATCCCTGAAGTTTTTGTCCATTGCTGTCAACCTATCCCACTCACTCTTTATCACCTTTCTTACCTCCATTCTTTTCATCCCTATCCTTTGCTGCCTTACGTTTCTCAGGTTTCATAGGTCTGATGTCAGTAAAGTCTGCCTCCAGAGGCCACTTATCATCAGTCATCTTTAGTTCTCCTTGATGCCATCACCTGTTCATACTTGTTAAACAACTGCTCAAACTTCCACTGGTAAACCTGTTGCATACCCATCAAAGCATTCATCACTTCATCTGGTGTAGGTTCACGATCACCATCACCGATCTGTTTGAACACTGTCTCAATGTCATTGCACACTGACCAGCAGTCCATGATGTGTTGTTCTATGTCACGTAGTTTAGCCATTACACAACTCCTCATAATCTTTATTCCAATCCACTTCAGTGAAAAAGACCTCATACATAACCACAGGGTCAGTCAGACCCCTCTTGTACAGCTTGTTACAGGCCATCACAGCCTCCATGCGGTCTTTATAGTAGCCGTAATGCCCATTGTAGTCTGTAACTTGATACCTTACCTCTTTACTCATCTTCGTTCTCCTTCTCCTCAAACCCATAGAAGTTCATCACACGGGTAATTGCTATTACATCACCTGATAAGTCCGCATAGTCTTGCTTCTGCCACTCTGACAACTTCTCCATGTTCTCCAGACGTGCAATCTCTTCAAGATACATGTCCCGTGTACCCTTGAGACGTACCTTAACGACAGCATCTGCAAAGTCATACATCGTGTCGCTACCTTCAATCTCTTTGCAGATTTCACTCAGCATCTTTTAGTTTCCCCTTTAATGTAATCCTCACAAGCCCATGAGTAGTCACTCATAGCGATAGGTGCATTGTCTGGATCGTGGTCCCACCAAAGGCGAGAGCCTTCACGTTCAGCCTCACCGAAGTGGCGGGTGCAGGCTGTGTTAGTGCAGTCTGACGCACAGAAGGTTTTATCTTTATAGCATAGTGCCATTGGTTATTCTCCTTTAGCCATGTTAGTCATTCTGTTTATCCTCTGCAATCTTATTGAGCATATCAAAAGCCTCACCTACACTGATTTCTGCTACAGCACACATCAACACTAGCCTGATACCATCTTCTACAAACATCTCTCTGGTGTCATAGCTCATGTCAAACG
>Ga0208414_1001182_pt1 | contig 21009 bp, 15 predicted proteins | sample AntAceMetag02UKE_FD_184770 | JGI IMG/M metagenome (GOLD analysis project Ga0208414, IMG submission 184770) | Saline lake microbial communities from Ace Lake, Antarctica - Antarctic Ace Lake Metagenome 02UKE (SPAdes) (version 2) | ecosystem: Environmental > Aquatic > Non-marine Saline and... | reverse complement strand
ACCCCTTTGGGCGGGCCGAAAACCCACCGCGAGCCGTTGCTAGAAGAATCGGCGCGAATCCTGAACGAGCCATCTACGGGCAAGTGGGGGGGAATACTCCACAGAAGATGATAAACGAGATGGCCGAGCGGATAAGTGCCGGGGAGGTGGGCATCGCTTTGCTTACGGGGTCTGAGGCGATCAATACGGCTCAACTTGCAACGCGCAGTGGCCTCAAATTAGATTGGGCCGAGCAAGACGAAGGGACCTTGGAAGATCGCGGGCTTGGTGAGCCAATGTCTACCCAGCACGAGCAGGATCACGGTATCGCGGCTCCTATCCATGCATATCCGCTGTTTGAAAATGCTATCAGGGGCAATCTGGGTCGCTCGATCGATACCCACATGTTGGAGATGGGGAAGTTGTTTGCACCTTTTACTCGTGTTGCTGCAAACAACCCTTTTTCATTTTACGGCACCATTAGAACCGCTGAAGAGCTTGCGACGGTCACCGCTGAGAATCGCCTAATAAGTTTTCCTTACCCCAAATGGATGAATGCCCGAGACAGCGTTAATCAGGGCGCGGCCGTGATTATGACGTCGGTGGCCAAAGCAAGAGAGTTAGGGGTAGACCCATCCAAATGGGTTTTCCTGCACGGCTGCGGTGAAGCCAGTGACAAAATTATGCTTAACGATAGGCTGAATTACCATACGTCCCCTGCAATGAAACTGAATTCGGCGCAGGCGTTTGCTATGGCGGGTAAGTCTATTGATGAAATGGACTTTATAGATATTTATTCCTGCTTCCCATCGGCGGTTGAAGTTGCCTGTGATGCTTTAAATCTGGCTACCGGCGATGCCCGTGGCCTAACCGTAACGGGAGGGCTGCCTTTTTTCGGTGGGCCCGGCAATAACTATTCAATGCATGCGATAGCGACGATGATGCCAATGCTACGGGACAGCCCTGCTAAATTTGGTTTAGTGTCCACCAATGGCGGCAGACTCACTAAGCATGCAACAGGGATTTATTCAGCCACGCCAACGCAAGGCAAGTGGGCTAGAGTAAACCCTGCTAGTTACCAAGCTGAAATAGATGGTGCCATAAGTCCCAATTTTACCGAGGTGCCGCTTGGTCAGGCGACAGTAGAAACCTACACGGTGGCCTGTAATCGTGAGGGGCCGGTATCTGGAATTGTAGTGGGCAGGTTAGACAATGGTACGCGTTTTCTTGCTAACACAAGTTCCGATCCCAGTTTTTTGCAGCATTTTATGAGTCATGATCAACTTAAGACTATGGGCTTTGTTGAGTCAGTAAATGGCAGAAACCTATTCACACCAAATTAGCTCAGCCAGTTATCTCATCGAATAAACACACTTAATTAATAAGAATAAATGAGAGGTAAAAATGTCGAATCGAGATCAGAAAAACTTGAAGTCAGGATTTGGAATGAAAACAGAGCCATCCGAAGTTCTACATGGCAAAGATTTAAGCGGTAATGTAGCAATTGTTACGGGCGGCTATTCTGGTATTGGACTTGAAACTACCAAAGCGTTAGTTGCTGCAGGGGCGAAAGTCTATGTTCCTGTGCGTACTCCAGAAAAAGCCACTGAGGCCTTAGCAGGCATCACGGGTGTGACAGTTGATGCTATGGACTTAGCAGATTTGAACACCGTAAAACGCTATGCCGCCTCTGTTAAGGATCGAGAGTCTCGGATTGATTTGCTTATAAACAATGCTGGCATTATGGCCTGCCCTGAACTGCGAGTTGGCAATAACTGGGAAGCGCAGTTTGCAGTTAATCACCTAGGACATTTCGTTTTAACAACGCAGCTCCTCCCATTGCTGCTCGAAGCAGGTAATGCGCGTGTTGTGTGTTTGTCATCAATTGGACATCGTCGCTCTGATGTTTTGTGGGATGACATTAACTTCGAATCAACAGTTTATGAAAAGTGGACTGCCTATGCTCAAGCCAAAACAGCCAATGCGCTGTTCGCTAGAGGTTTAGACATTAAGTACAGTGCTCAAGGTCTGAAAGCGATTTCGGTACATCCTGGCGGCATACTAACGCCTTTGCAGCGTCATTTAGGCAACGAAGAGATGCAGGCGCTTGGCTGGGTTGATGCCGATGGTAATCTCACTGAGCAGGCGGCAGCGAGGTTTAAGAGCACAACTCAAGGCTCTAGCACTTCGCTCTGGGCTGCAACCAGCGACTTATTCGATGGTATTGGCGGGGTCTATTGTGAAGACTGTGATGTCGCCAATTTAGCTACAGATGAGTCTCCTCGAGGTGTTGATGTGGCGCCATGGGCCGCAAGCGATGAAGGGGCTGATCGACTTTGGGAAATTAGCGAAAAAATGTTGAGCAGCTAGTTCAATATCTGGCTGAGTTGCTAGTTAGTCAGTTAGTCAGTTAGTCAGTTAGTTGAGTGGTTCGATAAATCGTTAGTTAAGTAATTAAATTAGTTGCTAGTTGAGTTAAGCGAAGAGTAAGCGGCACTTAATTTTTAAATGAGTACAACCTTATTGATTCACCTGAGGAGAGTGTTATGGCGGTTCCTAAAATAGCAATAAACGGTTTTGGCCGCATTGGTCGCACCATCATGCGTGTGGCAAAAATGCGCGGACACTACGACGTGGTGGCAGTAAATGACTGGGCGAGTCCAGATCAATTAGCCTATGCATTTAAATACGACAGCATTCATGGCGTATATCCCGGTGAGGTGGCTGTGGATGGGGATCAAATTACTATAGACGGCGATCCGTTTAAAGTGCTCTGTGAAAAGGACCCCGCTCGCCTGCCTTGGAAAGAGCTTGAGGTGGACTATGTTGTCGAAAGTTCTGGTGTGTTTAGGACATTACTCGATTTGAATAAACATTTGGATGCCGGTGCTAAGCGAGTTGTATTAACAGTGCCCTGCAAAGACCCGCTGGATGCGACTTTGGTAACCGGCGTAAATGACCATGTAGTAACAAGTTCAACGCAGATCATTAGTAATGCCAGCTGTACAACAAATTGCGCGGCACCGCTGGCAAAAGTTTTACACGAGAATTTTGGGATCAAAAGAGGACTGCTTACCACGGTTCATGCCTATACATCAGATCAGCGTTTAATCGATTCTCCCCATAAAGATAAGCGACGATCGCGCAATGCCGCTACCAACATTGTACCCACATCAACCGGCGCTGCCCGTGCCATAGGGCTGGTGCTTCCAGAGTTGGCAGGCAAGTTGGACGGCTTGGCAATGCGGGTTCCAGTGCCTGACGGTAGCTTGGTAGATATGACAGTTGAGTTAATCAATCCCGTCACTGTTAAATCAGTTAATCTAGCTTTCGCGCAAGCGGCAGCGGGCCCTCTTAAGCATATCTTGGCTTACTCGACTGAAGCAATCGTAAGTAGCGATATTATCGGTGACTCTCATTCCAGTATTTTTGATTCTCTGCTTACTCAGGTGATGGATGAAACTATGGTAAAAGTCGTTAGCTGGTATGACAATGAGTGGGGCTATAGCACTCGGGTGGAGGAACTTATCGGTAGACTGGCAAGAATGGACGGGATGTCGGCTAAATAGTAAAACTAAACCTAGGAGCTCGAATTGGATTTCACAAATCAAAAAGTGTTGGTAACCGGCGGTAGCCGTGGAATTGGTCGAGCTGTATCACAGGCATTCGCTGAGCGTGGCGCTCAGCTGGCGATCATTTACAATAGTAATGTTGCGGCTGCTGAGGCGGTATTAAGCGAGCTACCGGGCGAGGGGCATATAGCTTTGCAGTGCGATATCGCTGATTCCACACAAGTGGCTATAGCAGTTGAGAATGTGGCAGAGCAGTTAGGCGGTATTGATGTTCTGGTAAATAATGCGGGCATCGGTATTTATCACCCAATCGAATCAACTTCTTATGAGGACTGGCAAAAAGCGTGGCGCGATACAATCGCCACAAACCTAATTGGTCCCGCCAACCTTTGCTATTGTGTTGCTCAAAAAATGATTGCCGGCCAGGGCGGCAGAATTGTCAATATCAGTTCTCGCGGTGCATTTAGAGGCGAGCCAATTAAGCCTGCCTATGGTGCAAGTAAAGCGGCAATCAATTCGTTAACTCAGTCATTGGCAATTGATCTTGCCAAGCATCGTATCTTTGTGGGTGCCGTGGCGCCTGGTTTTGTAAACACTGATCTCACCGCTGCTAGGTTGGCAAGTTCAGAAGGTGACGAGATCAGGGCGCAGAGTCCATTTAATCGTGTGGCGCAGCCGGAAGAAGTCGCGTACGCGGTTTTGTTCCTTGCATCCCAAGGGGCCGAGTTTTCCACGGGTACGATTATTGATGTGAACGGCGCGTCCCATATGCGCAGCTAGTAATTCTATTTAAGGGCCGCTCTGTTGCGGGGGCACTCTATTTCAGGACCTTTTAATATCGTCTAGGTTTTTCTAATTTTTTATATCATGTTTGTAACGCACCAACGGTCTATTTGGATTTTTTTGATGCAGCTATGCCTTTTTCTCATAAGCTTTCTCTGGGTAACGTGGGTCTTCAGGCTCATGACTATGTAGCTTGTGGATTCGATCGCGCCGATGTCATTATTTGCGTAGGTTTCGACATGGTGGAATATCACCCGCATTTATGGCACGAGGGCAAAGACAAGAAAATAATTCGTATCGACCCAATATATGCTGAGGTGGATGAACATTATATTTTGGAAGTGGGAGCTGTCGACGACATTGCGCAAGCATTGGATGGTATATCAGCTATTGCTGAACGAGGTGAGAACAATAATAGCCCAGAGCTACGAAAACTGATTGTCGATGAGCTCACAGAGATGGCTAGTGACACTAGTTTTCCAATGAAGCCGCAGCGCATTCTTTGTGATGCGAGAAAGGCGCTGGGCAACGAGTATATTGTTATTTCTGACGTCGGCGCACACAAGATGTAGATAGCGCGAATGTATCAAGCAGAAGCGCCTAATAGCTGCATTATTTCAAACGGCTTTGCATCGATGGGTGTCGCTTTGCCAGGGGCTATATCAGCGAGAATGACCTTGCCTGGAAAAACAATCATGGCCATTAACGGTGACGCTAGATTCATGATGAATTCTCAAGAAATCAAAACAGCGCTGCGCTATAACATTGCAATGGTTATTATGATTTGGAATGACAGCAGGTATGGACTGATAAAGTGGCATTAAGATAGAAAGTTCAGCAGAAGTTCTCATATCGATTTCAAAAACCCAGACTTTGGTGAATACGAAGAAAGTTTTGCAGCCAAAGGCTACTGAGTCGAATCTGCTGATGAGCTTCTTGTGGCCATCCGTAAAGCAGTCGTAGACAATACCGCTGTGATGATAGATGTGCCGGTGGATTACTCTGAAAATATGAAACTGACAGAAAAACTGGGCGCTTTGGTGTGCCCAATTTAGTCTTTTGCAAATAAACAGAAGGAGATTACGATGAGGGACTTTGAACTGATGGTGCCATCGGCAAAATCTGCTGGCGTGCACGAAGTCACTTCTGCGTTTGATGGCAAAGTGGTTGGAAAAGTACCGTTAACAGATAAAGTTGGTGCTGACCAAGCGCTGCGCAATGCCTCTAATGCCTTTGCCGACCGCTCCAACTGGTTGCCTGCCGAACAAAGGGTGGCGATCCTTGAGAAAACTGCAAAGCTTATGGAGGACAGCCTCGAAGAGCTTGTTCAGCTGGCACTATTAGAGGGAGGCAAGCCCTATTCTGATACTAAAGTAGAAGTCCTCAGAGCAATTGATGGTGTGAAAAGCTGTGTTGAATGTATTCGCACAGATCACGGTGAAGAAATTCCCATGAGAATAAACCCAGGCTCGGCAAATCGCTTGGCTATGACTTCCCGTGAGCCGATAGGGCCGGTGATGGCGGTGAGTGCGTTTAATCACCCGTTGAACCTTATCGTGCATCAGGTCGGTCCAGCGGTCGCATCCGGCTGCCCAGTTATCGTGAAGCCGGCTTCGGACACGGCGCTTAGCTGTTTTCGATTTGTTGAGCTACTGCGTGAGGCGGGGCTTCCTGAAATTTTTTGCCAGGCCATCGCGATAACGGATAATACAATAGGGGAATTTTTGGTAACCGATCCACGCATCGCCTTTTTCAGTTTCATAGGTAGCGCAAAAGTCGGTTGGATGTTGAAGAGTAAACTCGCACCGGGTACTCGCTGTGCGTTAGAGCATGGCGGCGTGGCTCCGGCTATAGTTGCCGAGGATGCCGATCTGGAGACAGCTCTGCCTTTGCTGGTTAAAGGAGGGTTTTACCATGCAGGTCAAGTCTGTGTGTCTGTACAACGAGTCTATGTTCATGAATCAATCATTGAAGATGTAGCTGCTCGGATGACCAAGCTGGTCTCTAAGTTAAAGGTCGGCGATCCTGCCGATTCCGAAACAGAAGTTGGGCCGCTGATTAGGCATAGGGAAACTGAGCGCGTAGAGGAATGGGTAGATGAAGCAGTAGCAGCCGGAGCGAAAGTTTTGTGTGGCGCTAAAAAAATAAGCGATGCTTTTTATGAGCCAACGGTTTTACTTAATCCGCCGGAAAATGTCCAGATTAGTCAGGCAGAAGTCTTTGGTCCAGTTGTTTGTCTTTACAGCTATTCGAACATAGAAGAAGCGATAGAACGGGCGAATGGCTTAAGCGTAGCTTTTCAGGCAAGTGTTATGACAACAAGTCTTGACACTGCAATGCTTGCTTACAAAAACTTGGCAGCATCTGCTGTGATGGTGAATGATCACACTGCCTTTCGAGTTGACTGGATGCCATTTGCCGGTTTAAAACAGTCGGGCTATGGGGTGGGCGGCATTGCGTATACTTTTCGGGAAATGCAGGCTGAAAAAATGTTAGTGATAAAGTCTGCTTCTTTGTAGGTAATGCTAGTGGCGATATCTAACGGCTGTCACTTAGCACCTGTCACGAAAGTTTCATATTATCGTCACGAGAGAGAAATATTTCACGAGTAGGCTTCGTTCAACCAGTTGTTTTAACAAATGAGACAGCCGCCTTAGCTTGGTGCTGCGATGTTTTATTATTTTTCTCTCCAGTCGTAAACCCTATCGAAGTAACTTAAAGGCCAGCTATGCTGTTTTTTTTGTCTTTTATAAACTGAAGTTTTACAAAATTACTTATCAAGGCCGTAATATTTTTGTAACGATAAGCCTCTAGGATACCATGTTTAGTTTTTTAGTAATTCTTCTTCAAAGCCTACGCTCTACTAAGGATACACATGGAATTAACAGTACCTTCAATCAAGCCCTTTCTCTTTATTGTCATAGTTAACTTGCTGTCCTGCACTACCGAGGTAGTCTCACCAGTGCCCCCAAAAGCATTCATGGTGATACCTTCGATTGAAACTGAGCCGGTTGCCAACAGAGGTGACTCGGCTGATGATCCAGCTATATGGTTGCACCCGCAAGATATGACCAAGAGCTTAGTCATCGGTACTGACAAGGGCATGGGATTAGAAGTTTATAACCTTATGGGGCGTCGTGTTCAATCTATAGAAGCAGGCCGTACCAACAACGTTGATCTTAGATATTTAGGTGGCAACGCGCGGTGGAGCGCTCTCGCCGCGGCAAGCAACCGAACCACAAACACGATAAGTTTGTTTGCTATCTCTGTCAGTGGATCTGTTACTTGGTTACGCGGCAGTGAAATAGTGACGGGGCTAACCGAGCCTTATGGGCTCTGTATGTTTCAGAATGCCGATGGGATCCAAGTGTTTGTTAACGATACAGATGGGCGCTATCAGCAGTGGGGGCTTAATGAGATAGGCAACAGTTTTGAGTCTGAGGCGCCTCGATTATCTGCTTCTCTGCTGAGAGAGTTTTCAGTGCCAAGTCAGCCTGAAGGCTGCGTCGCTGATGATATTAATGAGCATTTGTTCTTGGGTGTCGAGGCGGAAGGTGTTCGCTTGATCGATGCGAGGTTTGACTCCGCTGTTGAATTGAAGTCGATTGCAGACATCGACGGAATCATATTGGCAGCGGACGTGGAGGGTATGGCCCTGTACAAGGATGGTGCTCAAGGTTATCTCGTTGTGTCGAGCCAGGGTAATTATAGCTATGCAGTTTACGATAGATTGTCGCCATTCAGTTATCGCGGTAGTTTTGTTATTGGAAACAATGAACTCGCGGGAATTGACGGTTCGCAGGAAACCGATGGGCTCGCTATAAATGCTCAGCTGCGCACAGCTGATTTTCCGCAAGGTCTTTTAGTCGTTCAAGATGGTTACAATACACGCCCGACTCAACCGCAGAATTTTAAATATGTTTCTTGGGAAAAAATCGAAAAAGTTTTGTCGCTTTAGAATAGATTGCAAATTTATTTCTTTTTTAAGTCATTTTAATTTCAGTATTCTTACAGATAGATCACAAGACATAGGTTAAAATTTAATAAAAGGACAGCTGGCTCTCTATGAAATTAAAGTCCAGTTGAATTATTGAAATTATCTCTCTTAGATTACGGGTTTTGCCTTTTTTGTAATCTTCTCGTAATGTCAATTCATTAGTGTTCCTAACAAGAAGTTCAAAAATCAGGGGACAACACTAATGCTCGTTAAACACTTTATTAAAAACAATCTTGCCGTTGCTATCGGTCTTACAGTTTCTGTTGAGTCTTTTGCTCAGTCTCAAAACGCTATCGAAGAAGTGGTGGTTCGTGGAAGCCGATCAAGCCTGCAAAGTGCAATTCAAAAACAGAGGGACTCAAACAAGGTTGCCGGCGTTATTGACGCTGACTCGCTCGGTAATTTTGCGGATACCAACGTAGCTGAGTCCCTGCGAAGAATGTCCGGCATCATGGTCGAAAATGACCAAGGAGAAGGGCGCTACGTTACAGTCAGAGGAATGAATACAGATTTGAACGCTATGACCATCAACGGAGTGAGTACAGCCTCTCCAGAAGATCGACGCGGAATTACTCTTGATGGAGTGCCATCAGATCTGCTGGACAGTATGACAGTCTACAAAACTCTTACGCCAAATTTAGATGCAGACACAATTGGCGGAGCAATTGATTTGGAAACAATTACAGCATTTTCTTATCCAGATATGTTTGTCAGGATTAAAGCAGAGACCTCCTACAACGAGTTAACTCAGGACAGCAATAATCCAAAATTAGCAGGTACTTTCACCAATAGATGGCAGTTAGGTGAGGGTGAATTTGGTGTTGCTTTGGTCTTAAGCGACCAGACCCGCCGAATAGTTGCGCACAATAATGAAAATGGCGGTTGGGGCGACACGGCACCCAATGATGATTTTGAGACTCGCTTTTATGACTTGGAACGTGATCGACAAGGCGTTGTCTTAGCGTTGGATTATAGAGCGGAGAATGGAAATTCCTATTTTGCTCACGTATTTCATAACGAATACACGGATACAGAATGGCGTTCAAAGTGGGAAACCAGAGATTCGTTGGAAGATAATGAGCCTGTCATTAATGGCAGTGTCTTGAGCTATGCCAATGGTCGAGCTGACAGTGAGAGCAGAAACCGAACAGAGCTAAGAGAAATTACATCTCTTCGCTTGGGTGGAAATTTCCAGCTTTCCGATAATAGTTTGCTAGAGGTCGAACTTTTTACGTCCCAAGCCGAGCAAGACGATGGAGATCGGCAAGCGGTTGTTTTTCGAAGTTTGGAGAGTGTCGCCCCTATCCTATATGACAACAGTGATTCCAAGCGGCCGACAGTTGTGTTTCCTGCCGATCTCTATGCAGCCTCCGCATTTAAACTGAATGCATTCGAGCGTGAATTTGCGCTGAATACGGATGAAGACAATGGCTTAAAAATTGATTTCACCAATCAGTTTACCGACAACACAGAGCTTCAATTCGGGGTGAAGTATCGTTCTCGTGAGAAGACCAACACTCTGAACTTCTGTGGCTATGAGCCAATTGATGACCTTCTATTATCCAGTGTGGATTTCATAACCGCGCCGCAATTCTTCAATACCATAACTGGCCCGACAGCAACTTTTGAGCAGGTAAAAGGTTTCATAAGCCAGCTCGGCGCAGGTACTACAGCGCTTTCCGATGGCACAACGTGTCAGAACCCTGGCACGGTGTTCGAGTTCAGCGGTGACGAGGAAGAAGAATCTATTGCCGCAGACTGGGTTACCGAAGAAGATGTGCTTTCAGCTTATATGATGGGTACAACGATCACAGGTGATTTGACTTGGGTTTATGGCTTGCGAATAGAAGATACTGATACAACTTATCGAGGCAAAGCATTCAATGGGGCATTTGCAGGTTTTACGCAGTTTAAAAACAACTATTCATTTTTAGCGCCCTCACTGAATGTTAAGTATGACCTTTCAGACAATGAGGTCATGCGCTTTGGCGTTTTTAGATCATTAGTACGGCCTGGATTTCAGGAATCCAATGCAGGGGCTGTTGTTGATACGCAAGACAATGAAATCGAAGGAGGAAACCCAGACCTCGATCCAACTAAAGCATGGAGTTTTGACCTTACTTATGAATATTACTTAGGCATAGACACTTTCTTCGGCGCTGGCGTGTTTTATAAATCTCTTACTGATGCCGTTGTTGCCGTTGAGTCTACCGATGCACAGTTTCGAGGTCAGGTTTTTGATGTGACTAGTACGTTTATAAATACTGATGACAGTAGTATCCAAGGTTTTGAAATGTCCTTTCAAACCTTATTGGAGAATGGTTTTCTATTCGTAGCGAACTATACCTTCACCGATGGAGAGACCGAACTACCAGCGGATGCGGTAAGCGGGCAAAGGACGATTCCTTTTTTCAAGCAAGCTAAGAACACTGGCAATATATCCATTGGCTATGATAAAGGCCCGTGGGATGTTCGTTTAGCCGCTAACTATCGCAGTTCTTTTTTAGACGACATCGGTGATTCGCCTTTAGTTGACCGCTATACTGACGACTTTACTCAAGTTGATCTAACAGCCCGGTATGAAGTTAATGAAAATTTAATGATTACGGCGGAGGCGCTCAATTTGAATGATCAGCCCGAACACTACTACTTTGGAAGTTCTTCTCGCCTGTCGCAGTATGACGAGTATGGGACTACCTATGGGGCAGGGATTCGGTATAGTTTTTAGAATTGGATTGAATTCAAGAATCGAGTTCTAGGATTAAGCCTTTTGGGTAGAGACTAAAGTCGAATCAAAGGAGCAAAATAAAAAGGAGGCCTCGGCTTCCTTTTTATTTTGAGCGTAATTTGCTAGTAAGTTTTATTCGTTCACTTAAGAAGCTCTATCATCTGCGCGGTAATTAACTCGCCTTCGTTTCCCCATGCGTTGCTTACATAATTAATGATCTTAGCCATGTCCTCATCGGACATGGCTCCTGCGAACGAGGGCATTTCTCCCCGCCCTATAATTAACACCAGCGCTACATCTACCGGACTTCCCCTTACAATCTCACTGCCTGCTAACGCCGGGTAGATATTTGCTATGCCTCGGCCGTTGCTCTGGTGGCATTCTACGCAATTTTGGTTGAATAATTTTTCACCCTCAATATGCTCGTTTGCCTGGGCCGATGAAGCCATAGCAATCAAGGACATCAGCGTAAAATGCAATCGGTAGTTTTTCATTGAGTAAAGTAGGGGTGTCTTATGGTTTGGGCTTTCAATATAGCATTAGGCTGTAGAGCTGCAAAATGCCAAGTAGGTAGGCACCGCAAAAAAATGCTATAAAATAGTATTACAAGAACTAACACTGGGCTCAGAATGTATCGATCTTCAAAGTGGTTTATTTTCCTCATTTTTCTATTCCCTGTGTGGACTAGCGCTCAAGAGCAGTTAAGCCTCGAGGCTGTGTCAGCGCCTATTCCCGATGGGCTTGAGACTGTTGCGTTTTATAGCCCTGCGGTGGATCGGGAAATGAAGTTCGATATAGTGCTGCCTGCTTCCTATGCAAACAGTGATCAGAGCTATCCAGTGCTGTACCTGCTTCATGGCTATATGCAAAATTATACCGTGTGGGGCCGCAATCTAGCAGCAGCGTATTACTCACGGCTAATGGGGGATGTCATTTTAGTACTGCCGGATGGCGGTAATAGCTGGTTTGTTAACTATGCCAAAAATGAAAACGGTGAGACCAACAACTGGGAAAATCATATTGTCGAGGATGTCATAGCTTATGTAGATAGCCACTATCGCACCGAAGCTCGGCGTGAGGGTCGCGCTATTTCAGGCCTGTCGATGGGGGGGTTTGGGGCCTTCGCGCTTGGTCTTCGGCGGCCCCACCTATTCATTTCAATTGGAAGTACCAGCGGCGCTCTAAGCTATGCTCGCACAGCTGCCGAGGCTATAAGGGCAGGGGTAGATCGCCAGGCCAATACAGAGGATGCGCAGCGTGATGAACGCATTGGCCAGGCCGATGCTTTGATTTCTCAGATAGTCAATATTCCAGGCTTTAGCACACAAACAGAGAGATCTCCTGCAGGCATTGATTTCGAAACGGCAGAACAGGCTGATGCCTACGACCCTTTTTCCATTATTTATAACGTCCCAAAGAGCCAAATGCCTCACATATACATAGATTCAGGAACTGAGGATGGGCTGATCAATGAAGCTCGTGAAATAATGCAAATATTAATCCTTAATAATTTGTCGTTTAATTACATGCAGTCCGAAGGCAAGCACAATTCGCAATACTGGAGACGCTCAATAGGCCATATGCTCTCTATACAACGAGAAGTAATGCATCGCGCACTGGGGAATCGTCCCTAATGCAATTACTTTCACGAGCCACTTTTTCAGATAGGGCATAAGGGTTGTCGATTCAGGATAAAAAACCACTAGTCGTTGTTAAGGATGCAAGCTGTAGGCTTGGCCGCGACAAGGTGCTGAATATAGATGAGTTTGCTATTTGTCCCAGCGAGCAGTGGTGCATCTATGGCGGCAATGGTGCGGGCAAATCGATTCTCGCAGAGCTGATCGCTGGGCGTCGCCGTGAGTCCTCAAGCTACGTTCACTACCCACGGGGTTTGGATCCTGTATCGGATATTCACATAGTGTCATTTGAAGAGCAGCAGCGTTTATGGCAGGTAGATAACCGTTTGGACATGAGTGAGTTTAGTGACAGGGCAGAGGATAAAGGCACGACGGTGGCGGTGCTTATTCATTCGGCGCGCGTGGCAAGTTGCGCTGATGAGGGTTTGTTTCAGAGCTTAGTAGATACACTGGGGTTAATGCCATTTGTCGATCAAGGTATTCGTTTTCTATCATCAGGACAGGTTCGAAAAGCACTTATCGCTAGAGCTCTCTATGCTTTTAGAGACGGTTTTGAGCAACTAATTATTCTGGATGACCCGCTAGAGACCGTGGACCTCGCATCAAAAAAGAAGATAGAAGACTGTATTGAATCCATGAGTAGCTCGCGCAGTTGCATTTTACAGCTGTGCCGCCGTGAGCAGGATATTTTATCCGGATGTACACATCTGGCAATAATGGAATCGCTGAGCATAGTGGCACAAGGAGAATGCCCCACTATTCAAGCCGGGGAGGAGTACGCTCGCTTAAGTGCGCTACCTAAGCCAATATTCTTGCCAGCGGCGACTGCGCCAACTGCAGCAGAAGGCGGTCCGCAATTACCTTTAATTGAGCTAAATAATGTTGATGCAGGCTATGGTGATAATCAGATATTACACAAATTTAGCTGGGCAATGATGCCAGGTGACCATGTCTTAATAGAGGGGCCCAATGGCTGCGGAAAGTCCACGCTGCTGGGTCTAATTAACGGTGAAAATCATAAAGCATATGGTCAGGATGTTTCACTTTTTGGTGCACGCAAAGGCAGTGGTGAAACTATTTGGGAGCTAAAGGCTAAGTTTGGCGTGGTCTCAAACGAGTTGCACAACAAGTATCAAAAGGGGTGGCGATTACTTGATGTTGTTGTCTCTGGATTTTTCGACTCTGTTGGCTTGTACGATGACAGTGACGCCCAGCAGGTGGATGAGGCAAAGCGCTGGTTATCTTTGGTTGGCCTAGAAAACCAGAAGGGTCGCTATTATCACGAGCTGTCTTTTGGTCAGCAACGTTTGGCACTGTTGGCGCGCGCGATGGTTAAGGGGCCTCGGATTCTTATACTGGATGAGCCCTGTGTGGGGCTTGATGACTTTCACCGCAGTCACATCTTGCAGCTACTAGATGAAATTGCGAAGGTGACAACCACACAGCTAATTTATGTTAGCCATGTGGCTGCACAAAGACCTCAGTGTCTGACTACGTCTCTGAGCTTTGTGTTAAACCGAGCCGGGGTGTATGAGATTGAGCAGGGCTTAATTAGCTCTCCCTATCCTTCTCCTCCTCCTCTACTCTCCCTCTCTTAATTAGATCTCTTTAGTGCGATGTTTGCATAGCCGATGTTGTTACCGTAAAAACCATAGCTGTCATTTACGAATAGGTTTAGATTGCCGTCGCAGCTAGCAGTGAAACTGTAACTTCCAGTAGTATCGTTATAACTTAACTCGCTTACACCGATAAGACTTTGTCTGCTGCAACTTGGTTGCTCTAGCATTAATTCAAACCACTGATTGTCTCGAGAGCGTCTGGTCAGGCCAACGAATTCAAAGGGCATCAAAGTGTTGCTAAAGCCAAGTTCATCTAATGCGCCACCGTCTTCATTTAGGGCAATAGAGCTATCTATCCAATTGCTTAAAATAGTCAGCCCGACTGTGTAGCCCGCGCCTGCCTCTAGGCGTATGCCGGTGTCGTGATTCATCTCCTTGGTAAAGAAATGGACGGTGCTCACGTCTCCGGTACTTAAAGGAGTGCCAGTGTCATTGTTTTGAAAAATGGAAACGCCAGGGAGGGAACAACTGGCTAATGTGATGAGGCTTGCGAAGCCTAACAGACTGTTCTTAGCATTCTTGGCTGTGAATTGCCTAATAAATTGCCTAGTAAATATCATGGTGCACTCCTTAGATGTGCCAAAGGCTTTAACTGACACGCGAGCTGCGAGCCGTGGAAGATAAAATATAAGAAGAATGAGTTTACCTCTGTCCAGCCTTGTCTTCAATTGAATGGCGCAGTGGTTAGCCCCAGCATAAGAGACTGGGCTCAAAAAAGGGAGGCTAACTTGTTCAGGTTAGTGCCCTTAGCGGTTTTGACTATTAAGGTATGTATAGTCAGCCCTGATCGATAAAGGCAGGTTGAAGACGTCTGTCGACCCTAAACCGACCCTAAAACCGACCCCAATATCTCGGCTCTGAGACCTAGGCTCTTATATCTAAGCCCTGACATTAAGGCCATAGCGCATAGATCGCTAAAATGCTAATGCTCGATTTCATAATCCCTTAATCACCATGGCATAAACCTCATATCCGGACTATGCCTAAATCGCGCATGTTGAAACGAAACCTGGCTAGTGACAGTTAAGAAAGCTCCTTACGAATTTCTCACTTCTTCAGAAGACCGGTTGTCTGGGATAAACCTCAATTGGCTTACATTGGTCTTTGAGGGTGAAAACGCCTATCTTGAGCAAGACTATTTAGATAATCATGCGATTGGTGTGCTGCAAATACAGCGAGTAGGCGTATTGGTAGGTGCATTGATGATGGCAACATTGGGAGTCATGGACTTTTTAGTTTTGGAGGAGGCTCTAGATACGATCCTTGCTGTTAGATACGGTGTTCTGGTCCCAGCCACGCTGATATTTTTAGTCTATACCTGCTCTCGCCATTTTAGTCGACATGCACAGGGCGCGGTCACCTGTATGGTGACGTTTATGGGGTTTGGTTTGTCGGCTATCATTTTGATTGCACCAGTTGATACTTCACCCTTGTACTTTGCCGGCAATATGCTGGCTATTTTCTTTGCTTATACTTTCTTAGGTCTACGATTCGTGTTGGCGAATTTAGTTGGGTGGTCGATTTTTATTGGCGTTGTAGGTGCAGATTATCTGTTGGGTAAAACTGGCTTTGAAGATCAATTCATGGGTACTAACTTAACTTTGTCGGCCTTCTTTTTGGGCATGGTTGTGACTTATAGCTCCGAATTTCTTTCGCGTCGAGATTTTTGTTTAAGAAACGCGCTTGAGCTAAGACGAGTTGAGCTAGAGGGCAATCGGAGTAATTTAGAGGCGCGGGTTCATGAGCGAACCGGGCAAGCTTTGGCGGCCGCTAAGGCAAAGACAGACTTTCTAGCCAATATGAGTCATGAAATTCGCACTCCGATGAACGGACAAGAGGCTATTGGAAAATTTGGCTTAGAGAGTTACGACCTGATCTTCATGGATTGTCAGATGCCGGGCATGGATGGGTTTGAAACAACTGTGGCTATTCGGGCACAAGAACAAGAGAAGGGCTTAAGCAAAACAGTGATAGTTGCATTGACTGCCAATGCTATGGAAGGTGATAAAAAGGGGTGTTTAGATTCTGGCATGGACGACTATATGTCCAATTCCATCAGCCTGGCTGGATTAACTCAAGTTCTGAATCGCGGGGGTTTCTGAGAGGATCAAAACAGCTGTTAAGCTTGATGCCTTGGCCTGTCAGTTAGGTCTAATAAAACTTCTATTTTTTAGCAAAATCACAGACAATAAAGGACTCCGCAGTTAAGCGGTGAAGTTGGGCTTTTTCCTAGTGTTAGACACCCTTGGGCTAATCACACTGCCACCTCCTTTAACCTCCTTTAACCTCTTTTAACTTCTTATAGACTGTTAAGGGTTATAGTTAGAGCATTTTGAAAGCCGTAGTAGACACATAGACGGCCGCCTTGAAAATGATGTATCAAGGGCTAGGCTTCGCTCGTCGTTAGAAAAAAGGATGAATTTCAATCAAGCTTTTAGCTGTTCATAGACAGGCTTCTAAAATACTTAAGTGGGTGGCAATTCCCTTAGGGCTGCTTCTTTTCATCGCCCTTATGCTGTTATTTACTGACGTCCTAAAAGCAGATTTATCATGGGGCAACGGCACTAGGTTAAACCCAGTGTTCGCTCTTTTTCTATTGGGCGCTGGAATTTTGGCAAGCGCGTATATCTTTATTTTTGTGTTTATAGCGGCAGTGAAATTGATTTTTAGAGCGCCATAAAGGTAAGTAAAAGGTAAGTAAAACGAGCGTAAAGGTTTCTACCCAAGCGCAAAGGGCAGTAATGACCAATGCCCGAACCTTTTCAAATTATAAAACGATCGATTAAAATTTCAAGCATCTCTATTATAGATCAATGTGTATCAGGATTCGAAATATGCCGCCGCTTAAGCGTGGCTAATAAAAATAATGTGGCGTTACGTCGACGAGGAATCTGAAAATTGAGCGGTGAAGTAGACTTAGAAAAATTGCTGGCTTTTTTGCAGCCGAAATTATTGGCAGACGAGTTTGTGTTTTGTTCTAGTGAAACAATGAGCTTAGCCGACGCTTTAGAGTTTGAGCCAGTTGTTACCTATCGAGAAGAAGAAGGGCTTAGTCTCGTTTTAACCAAAAGAGCAGCTATGCAAGCTGGTTTCGATTTCTCCTCAGTCTTTAAATGCATCACCCTTACCGTTCATTCCAGTCTTGATTCTGTCGGACTAACTGCGGCGGTTGCCAATCGCTTATCAAATCATAGTATCAGTGCCAATGTAGTTGCGGCATATTATCATGATCATGTTTTTGTCCCATTATCCAAAGCTGAACAAGCCCTCCAGTTACTTACTGATTTCCAGAGCTAATCACAGGTCATGTTTGCTTAGGCCATTTTCATAGTCTAAGTGCCTGTGGTGTTGAAGCTCTTGATAGCTGAATTTACCTAACCCGTGCTTGATACTCTGGATTTGGGCAGTGCCTTAGGTGATTATTTGTTACATGGGCAGAGCATGGGAATCATAGCAAAGGGTCTGTTATAGTTAGTTTTTTTTGCTTACAGCTGGCTTTATTAAAAGTTGGCCTAAGCTACTTTAATTCACTTATAGGAGATACGCATGAAGAAAACACTTTTGGGGCTAGCCACTGCGGCGATGCTGATAAACACCGCTTGGGCTGTCGAAGATGTTGATCCCTCGCTGGAAGGAATAGTGAATTTTCTTCAGTATAGCGAAAATTTTGCAAGCTCAGGCCAGCCTAGTGCAGAGCAGTTTGCTGCTATAGCCGAACAGGGGTTTGAAAGAATTGTCTATATAGCCTTTACCAATAACCAGAATGCTTTGCCAGATGCTGATCAGGTAGTAAAAGGTTTGGGTATGGAATATATGCACGTACCTGTAACGTTTGATAATCCTCTTTCTGATGACTTTTATGCCTTTGCAGATTCCATGCAGCGAAACACTGATAAGAAAACCTTGCTGCATTGCCAGGTGAACGCTAGAGCGACCGCGTTTAGTTTTTTGTACAGAGTTATTCATGAGGACATATCGATCACAGAGGCTAAGGCAGATATGAATATCGTATGGCAGCCTAATGAAGTATGGCGAGACTTTATCTTTGAAGTGCTCGCGCAAAATGATATTTCACCAGATTGTGAAGGCTGCGACTGGACGCCCCCGCCACCAAGAGAGCAATAGCTGGCTAATTAATATGCCTCAACGTCAAATGAGGTGGATCGTTTGAGCTGCCTGCCTAGTTACGCAGACACCTAAACTCGATACTGTGAGGCTAAAATCAGTTCGAAAAAAAAGGCGAGTTCACTGAACTCGCCTTTTTTTGGCTCAGGTTAATCAGTTCTTATTCAGAACCGCCTTCCTCAACATCCTGCCAAGTATAGAAACCCATGAACATCTCTTCCCAGCTCTGCTCGCCCCAAACGATCTCGCTGCTTGGGTCAGGATTGAAAGGGTTTTGAGATGAGTTGTCAAAAGCGCCTGTGGCTACAATTTTAGTGCCAGCAGGAACTCTTAGAGGTGTTTCAAGCTCATGCGCTAACTGCCAGTTAAACGAGTAGGCCGGCACTGAAAGGAGCATCTCTTCGCTACCGTCTGGGTACTGTGCGACAAAACTCATACGTTTACCGCGAAAGTGCATATGCGGCATCAAGCTGCGAATTTCAGCTTCGTCTTTCACGTAGGTAACCAATTCCATCTCATGGTCTTTTGCATTAGCTGGAATTTGAACGCTAAAGGCATTGCCGACGCCACCTGACATTCTTTTTTCTGGAATAACGCCATCTTCATAAAAGTAAATGCCAATCTCAGTTTCGTCAGTCATCTCCTTGCCGGCGGTTGTGTAGTGCATCTGAAGGTTCAGCTTGGTGCCGGCCTTCAGTAAGCCGCCAACGCCTTCAGGGTTCAGCTGCACAGCATTGCCTGGTGCATAGCCGGTAACAGAACCTTGATCAGGGTCGCCGCCGCCGAGAAGAGTGCTTATATCAATCTCAGGGTTCTCTCGGAATATTTTATCGATGTCAGGACGGCCACCGCCTGCAACTGAAGCAAACAGCTCAGCTCGGACAGCCGCAGCTCTTTCTTCTGGCAGGCTGTTAATGGCAGCAAACAACGCCTCTTGAGGGTTGGCTGCGCCACCTGGGCCAATTACTGTTGTAATAATGTGGTGAAGGACCTCAGGTGACCCTGGAGAGACTTCACTGCCTCGAATCCAAACGTCTTTTTCAAGGCCTAGATCGATCGGAATATCCATGTAGTCGACCACGCCGGTCGCAGGAATCGTCTGGGCTGGCACTTTAACAATCAAGTCAGGTTCACCTAGTGCCCATTTAGTGTCAGGCCAGACCAGGTTTGCCAGCGGATCGACATCTCCGTCGACAGCAGAACCGGCATTCACCCAGCGGACGAGCTTTTGCATTTCCTCGTCGCTAAGGTTCATTTCATTTTTCATTTTATGGCCAACTTTATTGTCGATTTGGCCCGGCGGCATACGTTTTGTCATGACCACTTCGCGAATCATTGGTGACCAACCCTGTACAGCTAAGTTGCTGTCCATAGCAAAGGGGGCTATTCCGCCTTCACGGTGACACTCGGCGCAGTTCTCAGCAATGATGGGCGCGATGTCTTGAGTATAAGAAAGATTGGCATGCAGGTCGGCATTGATTAATTCAATCGCAGGACCCGAAGCAGCCACTTCTATTAGGTCGTTATTCTCACCATTCACCGCAGCTTGAATACTTGTTTCAAGCTGATCTCCGGCAGGGCCACGATAAAGAAGTTCGAAATTGCTAGGGTCGTAGAGAACCACTTGGTCCATGTGTTGGATCCCAAGCATCTCGGTAACCAGCTGCGCATCATCCATTAGCACGGACGCATCAACGCCTTTGGAGGCTAAAATGTTTGCCACAGCGGCTCGGTCTGATTCTATGCCAGGATTCATCAAAAAAAATGCAACGCCAAGATCCGCATAAGTGGCTTGCAAGGCGCTAAATTGGGTCAAGTCTGTAGTAGATGCGAACGGCATAATTACAGCAGCACTGTGATCGTCGTACCAAGCCATGTGCTGAAACGCACCTTCATGGTCAATAAGAGCAAAGTCACCAACGCGCTCACCGGCGTGCACTGACAAGGCCGATGCTGTGATTGCAACAGATAAGGCGAAGCGTAGAGTTGATTTCACGAGATGTTCCTCTAAGTAATTTGTTTAGTGGGTCTTCTTCAAGTGTACTTAGTTTTTCCAAGAAATCAGCCCTTTTTTAGTCATATTGTTACTAACCTACCCATAGCCTCTGGAGGGCAGTCATAGCAGGGGCTTGAGGAAATTAGGGAAAGAGATTTGAATAATTAGGCAAGGCCGCGGAACGTGAGGGTTACCGCCAGTGGTAACAGACATTTCGAGCTTTAGTTACTAAATATTGAAAGCATGAAGTTTTGGCTTAAATCGTGTCAAAAGGTAACAAATTATTGTAACGGCAAGGTTGGCAGTTTGGCAACAATCTCGATATGAGTCTGATGTCTTCCTATGGTAGCTTTACAGCCTGCTGACTTTCGCCTTCTGAACATGAGGATGCTATGTACGAAGAAAATTTCTTAGTCGACGCGCTCTACTATCTTTGCGCCGCGGTTATTGCTGTTCCGCTTTTTAAGAAAATTGGTCTCGGTTCAATCTTGGGCTATCTTTGTGCAGGAGTAGTGTTGGGCCCGCACGTTCTCGGTTTGGTTAGTGATCCTGAAGAAGTTCTTCATTTTGCTG
>Ga0208414_1001173_pt1 | contig 21054 bp, 19 predicted proteins | sample AntAceMetag02UKE_FD_184770 | JGI IMG/M metagenome (GOLD analysis project Ga0208414, IMG submission 184770) | Saline lake microbial communities from Ace Lake, Antarctica - Antarctic Ace Lake Metagenome 02UKE (SPAdes) (version 2) | ecosystem: Environmental > Aquatic > Non-marine Saline and... | reverse complement strand
AATACGTTCATCACACCGAATGTGGGGTTGCACATCCAAAGAAAGACCAGCACCGCCGAAACTTCGGGGAACGCCCATGGGATGGCAATGACGCTGCGGGCAAAGTTGCGCCCTCGAAATGCCCGGTTCAACATCAAAGCAGAAAACAGCCCGATGGAAACGGAGCCTAAAACGACAAAGAACATATAGATGAAGGTGACGCGCACCGAAAACCAGAAGTCTTCATCCGCGAAAAGTCGCTCGTAATTGCGAAGTCCGACCCATCGAACTGTGGAGACACCCACCACATCATTAGAAAAACTTGTCAGGAATTGCTGCGAAATCGGAAACAGGATGAATACCGACAAGAACGACAGGATCACAAGTACCAGAAAATAGGGCAAGGATGTTCGCCTAATGCGATAATACCGACCCACTTGTCGTACATTCTTTTTTCCGTATTCAGCCATGGCCAGAATTGATACCCACCTGAATTCCCAAGAAACGACGGGATTCCTGAATTTCCATTGCCATCCCAAAATTCTCGACACAGATATCAGCGGGGACGATCAGCAAAGCGCCCCCGACGACACATGTCAGGCTGACGTGGCTAGAGCTCGAAGTCTTCGAACAGCCGCTCCGCGCGCTCCTCCAGATATTCCTGAGCGTCGGCCATTGCGTCTTCTACTGGACGGTCGGCAACCAGAACTTCCGAGAACTTGTCCATCACCACGTTGCCGAATTCCTGATTGAAGAAGATGAAATCGCCCATGACTTCAGTCGGTGTAATGGACTCTCCTTCCAGATAGCCTTCGGCCCAGAATTGCTCATCGAGGTATTCCTGACGAATGGCCCCCGGATACGGTGGCACGACATCGAGGGAGAGTTCCATCAATTGCTGATAGTTCTCTGGCTTGTACAACCACTCCACGAATGCTTTGGCGGCGGCTTTTTCATCGTCGGAAGCATTGGCATTTACGCAGATTGGATGGATGCGGGTGATCGCTTTGCCGCTTGGCCCCGGCGGCACCACACTTCGCAGCGTCGGATAGATGTCCGGGCCAGTACTCGACCAGATGTTCACCGCCGCCGACACGACCAACTGCTGCGCGATACGGCCATTTGCATACATCTGGTTCGCGGTGGCAACATCCGTGCCCCTCGGCATCGCGTTGTCGTACATGCTCTTGAACAGTTTCAGCCCTTCGATGACTGGTTCTGTGTTGACCAATGGTGTTTGGTCTTTTGCCCACAAGCCGTCGAACATGACCGCCCACTGTTGAAGGATGAACCAGAAGTCTCCGGGTTCGCTCAGAAGATGCGGTGAATAGATACCGAACTGATCCGGGGGCATGGTCAGCGCCTTGGAAGTCTCCAACCATTCCTCAGGTGTTGTCGGGACACTGAGACCGGCCTGATCGAACAGGGCGGAGTTGTACAACAATCCGAATTTGACTGTTACGATGTCGAGCCCGTGTACTTTGCCATCGATGCGCAGGTGATCGTGGGCGGCGCTCAGGGAATCTCCGATACCCAGATTGTCGACGATGTCTTGCAGTGGCTCAAGGTGCCCTCCGCGCAAGAGACGGACAACCAGATCAGGCGTGGTATGGAAAAGTGCGCCGTCAATGGATCCAGACTGGGACTGGATCAGCATGTTGTTCGTGTATTCGTTGAACGGCGCACCCGCTTCTTCGATGAACACGTCGCTTTGTTCGGAGTGGAACTTCGCCAGCATGGTGCGCCAGGCATCGCCGCGTCCCGGTTCGTTCCACATCCACGACAGCAGCGGGATCGTAATGCGCGCACCCTGAGCGATCGCCGGCATTGCAGTGGACGCTGCCACACTCGCCGCTGCGCTGGTCTTCAGGAACTCCCGACGCCTCATCAGACCGCTTCTCGAAAGTGAACTTCCATTGATGAATTTATTCATAATACATCCCCCCTTCGGTCACTCCACATGACCAAAATGTGTTTCACACCTATTATATTATTATATTTTTTTTGAACCTGTCAACTCGCCGATTTCAAGAGCCGAATTTGGAATTTCCTTATGAAATATTTGCTTCGACGCGCTGCAGCGCAGCAGAGCCAAGGTGAGCTTGCGCCCCACCCTTGCCCATTTTCTTGATCGACCAATCGTAGGGCGCCGGGTGTCAGCTCAACCGCTGTCCCGTTGCCGTATCAAAGAGATGGCAATGATCGGGCTCAAGCTTGATCGTGATCTTGTCGCCGATCTCGGCCCTGAAGAACTTGTCCGCCCGCACCGTCACAGTCGTCTGCCCCAGTCGCAGCGCCACCTGCGTAGCATCGCCCAAAAGCTCCAGTGAATAGAGCGGTCCGCTGGCAACGCCACCGTCCGGAGACACCGCGGCGTCCTCTGCCCGGAAACCCAGGGTTACCCTGCCGCTGAAATCTTTCTGCAGACCATCCACCACAATTGACGCCGCTTCAAACCGTCCGTCGGATACCGTCCCCTCGATCAGGTTCATTGCCGGATTGCCGATGAAGCTGGCCACGAACATATTTGTCGGACGATCATAAATCTCGGCCGGCGTTCCCACCTGTTGAATCGACCCTTCGTTCATGACGACGACCCGGTCGGCCAGCGTCATGGCCTCGATCTGGTCGTGGGTGACGTAGATTGTCGTAATTTTCAGCTCATGACTGAGATTCTTGATCTGCTGTCGAGTCGAAACCCGCAACTTGGCGTCGAGGTTCGACAGCGGTTCATCCATCAAGAAGGCATTTGGTTCGCGCACGATTGCCCGGGCAAGTGCCACACGCTGACGTTGACCGCCCGAAAGCTTGGCGGGGCGTCGGTCGAGGAAATCGGTCAACTCTACCATCTTTGCCGCGCGCATAACCCGGTCATTGTGCGTTGCCGGATCGACTTTTCTCACCCTGAGCGGGAAGCGAATATTCTCGTAGACACTGAGATTGGGGTAAAGTGCATAGCTTTGAAACACCATCGCAACGTCTCGGTCCTTTGGGCTCAGATCGTTGACCACCATCCCGTCGATCCTGATTTCGCCTTCGCTGGCCTCTTCCAGACCGGCGATGATGCGCATCGTCGTGGTCTTACCGCAACCCGAAGGCCCCAGAAGCACCAGGAACTCGCGGTCAGGAATTGTCAGATCAAACTTCTGGACACCGACGGAGTTTCCCCAGAGCTTCGAGACACCGCTCAGTTGAATTTCCGCCATGACGCCCTCCCGGTTCCATACGGTTGAAGAAGGCTGTCAGAGACAGGATCACTTGGCAAGTTTAGATTATGCTATTATATTCTTTATGCGCATCCTGAGTATTTCCATGCCCAATGAAATGGTCAACGTTCCCGCCTCAAGGATCCAGCTTTCTTCGCAAGACCCGGTCACCTTAACGCCCAATCATCGCCGGGACCCAAGTCGAAAGCCCCGGAAAATAGCACAGCAACAGCAAAACCCCGAGCTCGGCCATAAAGAACCAGCGCAGTTCCTTCCACATCTCGCCAATGGTGATATCGCCAATCCGGCAGGTCACAAACAGACACACGCCAACCGGCGGCGTGATCAGGCCCATGGTGACGGCAATCAGCATGACCATCGAGAACTGGCTGTCATCGATGCCCATCTGACGCGTCAGTGGCAACAGGATCGGTGCCAGCAGGAATAGCGCTGGACCCGCATCGAGAACCAGCCCGATCACGATGAAGAACACCGCGCAGACAACCAGGAATGCAAACGGATAATCGCTGAATATCGTCAACAGTTTGCGGGCGTCCGCCTGGATACCGCCAAGGATCAGCACGTAGTTGATGATCTGAACCGAGGCAAAGATCAGAAACAGCGAAGCGGTCAGGCGCGCGGCCGTCCGGAAAGCCAGTATAGTCGATGAGAACGTCAGTTCGCGAAACACGACAGACCCAAGGAATATGGCAAGGACCACGGCGATCCCGCCGGCTTCGGTTGGGGTAAAGACGCCCGAGACTGTACCGAACAGGATAAACCCGGGCAGTGTCATCACGATCAGCCCGTCGCGCAGGGCCTTTGGCCGCTCGCGGGGTGGGACGGTCATTGCGCTGACCGGAAGCTCACCCCGCACCGATTTGACGAAAACCACGACAGCGCAGGACACACCCAGCAACAGCCCCGGCACAATCGCCGCCGCAAACAGCGTCAGCACCGACAAGTCAGCAAGGGCCGCATAGATCACCATGATCACGGAAGGCGGAACAATCGGACCAATGATAGATGACGCAACGGTCAAAGATGCTGCAAAGGCCTTGGAATACCCCTCTTTCGGCATTGCGTTGATGAACACGCGACCCAACGAGGCGATATCAGCGATGGCGGTACCGGAGATGCCGGCGAACAAGATGGATGCAACGATGTTGGCATAAGCCGTGCCGCCGCGGATCCGTCCAACGATAAGGGTAGAGAAGCTGATCAGCCGGTCGGACAGGCGGGCGCGCACCATCAGATCGCCGACAACGATGTAAAACGGTGCGGCCAGCAGCACAAAAGTATCGAGCCCGGCGAACATGCGCGAGGCGACATTCAAGAGGTTCAGATCGTCGACCCAAAGACCGACCATCGCAGCCAGACCGAATGCAAAGGCAATTGGCAGACCGCCGACGATCAGTATCGCCAGAACGACGAACATCAAGATCATAGGGCGGGATCCTCGTGCTGGATCCTATCGTCCCTGCCGGTATAGACATCCCAGGCTTTGGTCAGTTCGGCAATCAGTATCAGCGCACCTCCCACGGCAATGGCGCCGTAGACCCACACCATCAAAATCCCTGTGCTGGGCGCAGTTTGCATCCCGTTCTTGATGCAATACCGAATGCCTTGCCACAAAACGCTCGCGGCAAAGACCGAGGCCAGCAGGTGTAGCGATGTTTCGTGAAGGCGTTGCACGAATGGCGAGCCTCGGAACCGCATCAGATCAAGGCTGAGATGTTCGGCGTGATGGCTGGCCGCCGCGGCCGCCAGAAAGGTCAGCCAGATACAGGCGTAGCGCATGACTTCCTCGCTCCACGACAACGAGTCGACCAGCACATAGCGCATGAACACAGCCACAAGATTCAGGACCGTCACTGCAATCAGAATGAGGCCGCCGAGCATGTCAGCGAGTTCAAGCAACGCATTGACCGCCTGTCGCACACCTGGTTTCGGCATCGGGGACTTCCCTTGGAAAGCATGAGGACGACGGCGCCATTATTGGTGCCGTCGTCCTCGATCTGTCAGGTTCAAACTACCGGTACAGACGTTCTTCTGCTTCTGTCGCAGCCGCCAGAACCCTGTTCACCGCCTCGGCACCAATTTCCGAAGCGAGGAATTCGACCACGGCAGGCTGCGCCACTTCGCGAAACATCAGCTTCTCGCTGGGCGAGGTGACATGGATTTCCATGCCCAGTTCGCGCAGGCTGTCGACTGCGACGATGTCGGCCGCAGTCTTGAGCGCGTTGGCGAGTTCGCTGTGCAGCGCCACCGCTTCGTGCAGAATCTTGCGCTGATCCTCGGTCAAGCCGCCATAGGTTTCATCGTTCACAAGGATCAGGTGGAAGCCATAAACGTGCTCGTTCACGCTCATGTATTGCTGTACTTCATACAACCTGCCATCGAGCACGGTGCTTGCTGCGTTTTCCTGACCGTCCACAACGCCAGTGCGCAGCGCCGGAACCAATTCCGGCCATGCAATCGGAGTGGCCGAGGCACCCATCGCGCCCATGAACTCAACGTAGACCTGACTTTGCATGGTTCGCATCTTCAGCCCGGCCATGTCCGCGGGCGTCATCACTTCACGCATGTTGTTGGTGATGTTACGGAATCCGTTCTGCGAGAACCCCAGCGTACGAAGGCCGGTAGCTTCGCGCATTTCCTCGGTCATCTGGTGAACCGTGTCGGTCTGGGTGAACTGCCAGGCCGCTGGCGACGAGGCGAACAGATACGGGATCTGGAAGGCCTGCATCGGCGGATAGAACGACCCAAGGACGGAATCGTCGGTCAACGCCATGTCGAGCGTCCCGTTCTTCACTTGCTCGGTCACCTGAAGCGAGCCGCCGAGCGTGTTCCAGAATATCTCGATCTCCATTGTGCCGCCGGATTTGTAGGCAACGTAATCGCGCATTGCGCGCAGCCCGACCGACATGCCGTCTGTCTCTGATTCATTTGCACCGACCGAGAACCGCAACGTAACGTCCTGCGCCATTGCCGTCCCGCCCAGACAGGTCACGCCGATCGCGATCGCAGCCAGTGCCGAGACCAATCCACCGCGCACAGGATGTAAGCCCTTCATTGAAATTTCACGCATTTCATTCCTCCCTAATGGTGCTTTCATGGACCTGAAACATTGGTCCGCCATGTTTTTATGACGTGCAGCGCCGCCTCCCACGGCTCTGGCGGCAGATTCTCCGTGCACCTGCTATCGTTTATGCTATTATAACCTTACGATACTGTCAAGTGAATCCTACGACCGGGAACCTGTCGCGGCGCAGCTATGCAATGGCCGAGCGGTCGCCTGACATCAGGTATGGAACATGGCCTTAACGGCGATCCGGTCGCGATCCGGATCATACAGATTTGTTCGGGCAAACCCCTGGCGCCATCCATGGCCGCCCAGTCGAGCTAGCGCCTATTGAAAGCGAAACTCAGACATCTTCGGGTGCTTCGATGCCGGCAAAATGGCAGGCAGAAAGAGCGCGGGTGCCTGGTCGCGGGATCAGATCGGGTTCTTGCTCCGCGCAGATGCCTTGCGCCATCCAGCAGCGGGTCCGAAAGCGGCAACCCGTGGGCGGATCGACGGGGCTAGGCACATCGCCCTGCAGAATGACGCGATTGGACCGATCAGCATCTGGGTCCGGGGACGGCACTGCAGACAACAGGGCTCTGGTGTAGGGGTGGGTTGGATTTGAATAGATATCATCGGCCTCCCCGATCTCGACAATCTTTCCCAGATACATGACCGCGACCCGATCCGAAATGTGACGGATGACAGATAGATCGTGCGCGATGAACAGGTAAGCGACGCCGGTCGCTTTCTGGATGTCTTCCAGAAGGTTTATGACTTGCGCCTGAACCGAAACGTCCAGCGCCGAAACCGGCTCATCGCAGATAATGATACGTGGGTTCATGGCCAGCGCGCGGGCGATGCCAATGCGTTGGCGCTGGCCACCCGAAAACTCATGGGGATACCGGCTGGCACTGTCAGCCGACAGGCCCACCTGTTCAAGCAATTCGATCAGCCGCCGTTCGCGATCCGGCTTGGGGACAATCCCTGGATGCACCTGCCAGGTTTCAAAAATGATCTGCCGCACCGACATGCGCGGGCTAAGGGATGAGTATGGATCCTGAAAGACGACCTGGATATCCCGTCGCAGGCTCCGCAATCGCCGATTGTCAAAAGACAGAATTTCCTCGCCTCGGTAGCGCACGCTGCCATCGGTGGCGGGCGTCAGGCACATCAAGGTGCGAGACAGGGTGGACTTGCCACAGCCGGATTCTCCGACCAGCCCCAGGGTTTCGCCTTCGTACAAATCAAAGCTCACGCCATCGACGGCCCGCACCAATTTTGCCTCACTCAGAAAACCGCCACTCTGCGCGAAATGCTTGGTCAATCCGTCGACTGAAAGGAGCGGTTCCGGTGTCGTATGTCGATCAGACATGCAGAAGCCCCTCGTCCTTTCGATGGCAGGCAACCGCACGGTCGTTGCCACTTGCCACAAGCCGTTCCATCAACGGCAGGACTCTGGAACACACGTCCATTCGCCAAGGGCAGCGCTGATGGAACGGGCATCCGGAGGGAATGTCATGGGGGCTCGGCGGCGACCCCTCAATGGGTTGTAGCCGATCACGCGGGCGGTCCAGCCGCGGGATCGCGTTGAGCAAACCAGCGGTGTAGGGATGACCCGGCGCACGGTACACCTCGCGCAGTGGCCCCCGCTCCATCACGCGCCCCGCATACATGACGACGATGTTGTCGGCGACATCTGCCACAACGCCCATATCGTGGGTGATCAGCACAAGTCCCATGTTCTGCTCTGACTGCAATTCACCAAGCAGTTCCATAATCTGCGCCTGTACCGTCACGTCGAGGGCCGTGGTCGGTTCATCTGCTATCAGGATCTCCGGTTCGAGTGCGATCGCGCTGGCGATCATGACCCGCTGACGCATGCCGCCGGAGAACTCGTGCGGATACGATCCTGCGCGCTGTGCCGCGGCCGGAATCCGCACCTTGTCCATCAGCTCGATTGCGTGTTTCAGGGACTCGCGATGGCTCATTCCGCGATGCAGCCGGAACACTTCGCCAATCTGCGCGCCAACAGTTTGTGAGGGGTTCAGGGCCGCCAGGGCATCCTGAAAGATCATGGCGATATGTTCGCCGTTGATGCGGCACCGCTCTGCGGTGGGCATCGTCAGCAATTCCTTGCCTTTGAAACGAACCGAGCCTCCGACGATCCTTCCGGCAGGGGCATCGATGATCCCCATAATTGCCTCGGCGCTGACGCTTTTGCCTGAGCCGGATTCACCAAGGATGGCGACGGTCTCACCCGCCCGAACGGAATAGCTCAGGTCGGTTATGGCACGGACCACCCCCTCCATCGTCTGGAATTCGACCGAAAGAGTCTCGATCTCCAGCAAGGGGGGTGCCGGATGCGTCGTTCGCGCGCTCAAGCCTTGTCCTCCGGCTTTTCCGCGACAACGGTCTTCGCAGCCATCGCTTTTTTGCCTGACAGCCAGCGCCAGCGTTGCACCGGGTCGGACAGTGCCCGCAACCAGGTGGCGAACAGATTGAGGCTCAGCGCCGTAAGGAAAATCGCAGTGCCGGAGAATGTCACCAGCCACCATGCATTGCTGATGTAGGAGCGCCCACTTGCCACCTCGAGACCCCAGGACGAGGCTGGTGGCCGGATCCCGAAACCAAGGAAGCTGAGGGCAGATTCTGCCAGGATCAGCCGCGCCACTTCGAGCGTGGCCAGCACGACAATTGGCGACAGAAGATTAGGAAATATATGTCGGGTGATGATGCGGAAATTGCTGGCGCCAATCGCTCTGGCACCGTCCACGAAAGGTTCCTCCCTTAGCGCCAGCGTCATACCGCGGGTCACGCGCGCATAGATCATCCAGCGGGTCAGAGCGAGCACCAGCACCAGGTTCACATAACCACCGCCGACGACGAACAGCACGAAAAGTGCTACCAGCAACGTCGGAAATCCAAGCATCACATCGACGACACGCATGATGAGGTCATCGATCCAGCCGCGATAGTAGCCAGAGATCAGTCCCATCATGACCCCGAAAGATCCCGATACGACGGCGCTCAACACACCAATGCTGACTGACACCCTTGCACCCATCATCAACCGACTGAGCAAGTCCCGGCCCAGTGCATCAGTGCCCAGAATATGCGGGATACCATTTGCAGAAGGCGTCATGGGCGGGCGATTGCGCATTGCCAGGCTCTGAGCCATCGGATCGTGGGGCACCAAATAGGGCGCGAAGATCGCAACAATCATCAAGAGCGCCAGAAACAGGCACGCAAACAAGGTGACCGGATCCCGCAACAGGCCGATCATGACCGAGCGGAAGCCAAAATGGACCTTGCTCTTGGTCGACGGGCCGTTTGTTGCGGCTTCAGTCACGGCAATCTCCAAGTCAACTGTAGCGGATCCGTGGGTTCAAATATGCATAGGCAAAATCAACGAGCATGTTCACAACGATAACAAGCACCGCAACCACGAGAACCGTCGCTTCGATAAGTGGCAAATCGCGGCGCTGGATCGCCTGAATAAGCAGCAGGCCAATGCCCGGCCATGCGAACACTGCTTCAACAACGACGGCTCCGTTCAGGACCGAGGTGGTTTCATCGCCGGCCATAGTAATGATGGGAACGAATGCATTCTTCAGGCCGTGCCGAAAGATCGCTTGCCGGCGGCTCATGCCCTTTGCCCGCGCGGCGCGGATATAGGGCTTGGACATCTCGTCAAGCATTGCGGTTCGGGTAATCTGCGCAATACGTCCCAGCGGACTGGCAGCGAGAACGAGGGCTGGCAGGACGATGTATTCGATGCCGCCGTAGCCAGACGTCGGCACCCAGCCGAGATTCACCGAAAAGATCAGGATCAGCATCAGACCCAGCCAGAAATCCACGACTGATACACCGCTCAACGACGCTACATTTACAAGCCGGTCGGCCCAGGAGCCGGGTTTGAGGACTGCCAATGCGCCCAGCAGAATGGCGCTTGGCAGTGCGATTGCCATCGTTGCTGCCGCGAGCAAAAGTGTGGCCGGTAGTCGGGCAAGAACCAGTTCCAAAGCTGGCACCTGCTGCCAGAAAGAGTTCCCGAAATCGCCTCTTAACGCGCCCCCCATAAATGCGAAGAACTGCGTCAGGAGGGGCTCATTGAGGCCCAATCGCTCTCGCAGGTCGTCGAATTGTTCTGGGCGGGCATCCACAGGAAGCATCAGCGTTGCCGGATCGCCGACCATACGACCGACGAAGAAGACCAGAGTGACCACCACAAGCATAACGATCAGTGAATGGACCGACCTGCGTAACACGTAGCTTAACACCCCGATTCTCCTCGACTTACAAACGAAATGTAGACAAGAATTGGGGCCGTCCTCAGACAGCCCCAAGAGCTAACCTAACCCCCAATCAGTCGGCGAGGCTCATGTTTCTGACGATCAGGCGATGATCGAGAGGAACGTCCCATGCGAGGTCTGCATCAATGCCGTAGGCAAGATCGAGATGACCCACGAAACCCATATAGGCATTGTCCTGGATCAGTGCCGAGATCGCCTGGAGCCCGCTCGTCCGCTCCGCGCCGGTCAACGTCGCCGCCTCAGCAATCATTGCATCGAGAGCCTCGTCGCAAATACCAGACGTCCCCCGGTCGCATGTCGCATATGTCTGGAATGACGAGGCCGCATCCATGAAATCGTTCCCGATCGGGTGCATGGTAATGTAGTTGCGGTCGGGCCCAGGTTTTTGACCATATTCCGGATTGTAGATCGACGCTTCCTGGATCTTTACTTCGGCGTTGATCCCAACGTTGACGAGCATGGCCTGCGCTGCCTGTGCAATCTCTTCGATACGCGGAATCGCTGCTTGGCGGACGTTGATATAGAGCACCGTGGAATCAACAGGCACGCCATCGGCGCGGGCAGCATCAACGAGCGCGCGCGCTGCTTCGGGATCGTAGCTGACGGGTTCGAGTGACGGGTCGAATCCGTTCGATGCTGGTCCGACGATCTGCGCGGCTTGTGTCGCGGTCCCCCCCATGATCTCCGAGATGATCGAGGGCACGTCGATTGCGTGCAGAACGGCTTGCCGAATGCGCTGATCGCCAAGAACCGGGCTTGGCGTGTCGAACCGTATGAACAGGGTTTCGACACTCGGGGCCGAGACACAGTCGGTTCCGTCTTCTGCAACCAGCAGTGCACATTGATCCGAGTCGAGGAATGTTCCGATGTGGGCCTCGCCGGTCTGGACCATGCTGGTGCGAACGCCGCCTTCGGAGCGGAACATGATGCGCACGGTTTCGAATTCGGGCGCCGTAACCGATGGATCGCTTAGACCCCACCAATCAGGGTTGGCTTCAAGCAAAAGGTACTGACCGCGCCGCCATTCGCTGAGCCGATAGGGGCCGGTACCCACGGGCTGGGTGTCGTAGGTATCTCGTGAGTCCTGGACCGCCTGCATCGACGGGATGCCGGTAAAGTACATCCGTTCGGGAATAAGTGGATCGGGTTCCGTAGTCATGACACGGAGCGTGTATTCACCCACCGCCTCTGCGGTGATCTGCGGGCCCATGAATTGGCGCAGTGAAAAATCTTCTTCTTCACTATAGCTGAAATTGAGCCCAAACGCGGCGCTTTCCGCATTGAAAGCTGAACCGTCGTGATGCGTCACACCCTGACGCAGTTCAAATTCCCACGTTGTCGGATCAATCTGCGTCCAACTTGTCGCCAATTCCGGAACAAGCTCGTTGGTCACAGTGTCGCGCGCGACAAGGACCTCGAATACGTTCCGCAGCCCCGGCGAGTTGACCTCGGAACCAGTCTCGTAGCTGGACAGTTTTGTGTTTTCCGAAGTTACGGCGATCAAAAGCTCCTGCGCGGCAACTGCTGACGCGGCGGTCACAAGTGCGGTGGCGGCCAAAATGGCTCTCGGGGTACGCCCCGAAATACGACAATGGTTCATATGGTTTCCTCCCAAACCTCGCAAATCATATCCAAGGGCCGCTGCGGGATTCGGCGGCCACACCCCAATTGCCATGCGAGGGACAAGCATTGGGTCTGATAGACTTTGATCGAACATGCTAGAATCCCACCATGTCGCCAAATTCAAATGAACGGCAGACCCTGCACTACGTTGATGCAGCACACCCAAATGGTCAAAAATCACGCCCTTCACTCTCCCGAAGCCTCGGCTGAGCGTTCCTCCAAAGCAGCTCAGTCAATCTCACCCACATCATGATACTATTATAACTCTATATTTCAGGCAAACGATTCCTGCCGCAAGCGTTTCTGGTGCAAGAAATGCACTTGAACAGGCTGGGTTGGCGACGTCTCCGTCATAGACACAGCGCCAGATCAGTCCGGCAACCACCTCGGCCAGACTGAAAGCCAGGAATGAGATCATCCGGATGACACTGCTCGAAAGCCTGCGCATTTCGCGGAAAGTGGGCGCTGATTCCGCGCGATCTCGGGCACGCGTTTCACGCCATCGTGGGCAGCCATTTCACGATCATGGGCAGGCTGTCCGACGCTTTCATGGAGTCAGGCTTGAGCGGTTTGGTCAAGAGTTTTCGTGACGGCCCCGCGTCTGCGGAGGCTTTCGCCTGCGAGGATAAGGCGGTGGGCATTATGAACCAATCGATCGAGGATGGCATCTGCGAGGGTGTCATATGGCTTGGGCAGCGTGTCATAACGCTGAAAAAGCGATGTGTCGATGTAGCCTCCACCGGCGGGCACCGGGGTCTGCTGAAGATCCGGATCGTGCTGTCGGGCCTTCGTGGCGAAGACAGCATTGCTGAGCTGTGCCGCAAGGAAGGGATCGCTCAAAGCCTGTATTACAGTTGGTCGAAGGAATTCCTCGAAGCCGGCAAGAAGAGGCTGGCGGGGGATACCGCGCGTCAAGCGAATACAGGCGAGGTGAAGGACCTGCGCGCCGAGGCATTGGCGCTGAAGGAACTGGTGGCCGATCTCAGCCTCGAAAACCGCCTGCTCAAAAAAAACATGAGCGGGGCTGGGGGCGACGGCGAATGAGGTATCCCGCCGCTGAGAAGCTTGAGATCATCCGGCTGGTGGAGCAGTCGCATTTATCGGTTCGCCGCACCTTGGCAAAGATCAGCATCCCGCCGACTACGTTCTATCGGTGGTATGACCGCTTCGTCGAACAGGGGCCTGAGGGGTTAGAAGACCGCCCTTCACGGCCTTCCCGGGTCTGGAACCGCAAGGGCATGAAGCACGTTCGCAGCGCGCCGATGCATCCGCAGACCCAGGGCAAGATCGAGAGATGGCACCAGACATTGAAGAACCGCATCCTGCTCGAAAACTACTTCTTCGAAGAGGAACTTGAGGCCGCCATCGCTGCCTTCATCGACCATTACAACAACCATCGCTACCACGAGAGCATCGGCAACCTGACCCCGGCAGACGTCTACTTCGGTCGCGGTGAAACCATCTTAGCTGAGAGGAGGCGCATCAAACTGCAGACCATCCAAAACCGCCGCTTGAACCATCAACGACAAGCAGCATAACCTGAACCCGATGAGCCCGAGCCTTCTGCTCCAAAATCAGGACGTCTGTTCCAAATCATTCGACGACGGACAACTGGCACAATAAGGGTCAAAGGCCAAACCTTGATTTTGCAGGACCATTGACTCTCACTGTTAACGTCAACGCGACACCAGGGCATCAGCCATCCGACGCGAAATCGCCGCAACTGTTGCCGCCGCCAAAACTCCGAAAAGCCGGTTGAAGGAGATGACCCGCGCCCGGCATGCCTCCGAGGCAAAGAAACCTTATGCCGATTTCGCTGCGCCTTCCGCCTCGGCCCGGGCAAAGCTCGACCCCAAGCGCCCGCGGCGGATCTTTCCTGTCGAGGATTGGTAAGGTGCCGGACCACCTCATGCCCGCTACCGTCCCACTCTTGCAGGCCGATGACGCAGTGCGGATCGCCCATGTGCGCGCGCCGCGCTGGATCAGTCATCCGGCGGTCGGCGCGGCGCATGACGCGATGCGACTGCAGCTTGAGCGACCGCCATCCCTGCGCCCAAGCGGTTTGTTGCTTGCTGGTCCCTACCACAACGGCAAGACCATGATCGCCGAGCGCTTCGCCGTCGAACATCTGCGTGCCGCCGACCAGCAAAAGGTGTGGGTGATCCAGACTCGGGAAGGTGCAGGGCTGTCGCATTTCTATGCCAGCATCCTGTCCGGATTGCGCGTGCCACAAGCCGCGGGTTGGCGCAGCCTGTCCCGCGCCGGTGATCAGGTGGATCATCTTCTGGAGCGCCTGAAACCGCGCCTTTTGGTATTCGACGAGTTCCACAGCGCATTGCGTGGGCGGCGCCAGGATGTGAAGGCCATCTTCTCGTTCTTGCGGCGGATCGCACGGGTGCATGACATCTCACCCGTCCTTGTCGGCGAAATAGCGATCTACGATGCGGTGCATGACACCGACGAAATGGGCTCACGTTTCGATACGATCCCCATTCCACGATGGGCGTATAACGAGGAGTTCGCAACGCTTCTCGACAGCCTGGAAGCCAGTCTGCCGCTCGCCGACGCCTCCGATCTGTCGCGCGAACCCTTGGCGAAGATCATCCACGATCTGTCGGAGGGGCTGATCGGCGAGGTTGTCGAGATCGTCACCCGGGCCGCAGTTGCGGCCATCTCGCGCGGTGAGGACCGGATCACCGGCGCAACCCTGTCTGACCTCGGCTATGTGCCTCTTTCCAGACGCCGCAATTCCGCTTTGCGTCACGAGATGACATGAGATTCGGGTCGGCCGGGATCTCCGTCACACCTGCAGAGCGGTATGCAAATGCGGTGGGAAACTGTTGGCCTGTGGCTATCATTCCGGCACCCGGTGAACTTCTGTCGAGTTGGCTGCACCGTCTCTCTTACGCCAACGGCGTACCTCCGCACTATTTTGGCGCGCTTCTCGGAGCGCCGGGTGAGAACTGGTCGGCACGGCTTGATCGGGCGTTGCCCGATCGCATCCTGCGGCTCTTGGGGGAGCATACCCACATAACCTTGGAAGACATCGCGGCTCTGACCGTTGCTCCCGGCCCTTTAGCCGGGCTGCGTTTGCCCCTGCGGCCAGGGTCTCAGCAGACCTGCGCACCCGGGAGGCAGGTTACCTGGCTGCAATTCTGTCCGGCTTGTCTGGCAGAAGACGAAACGCCATATTTTCGCCGAGGCTGGAGCTTGGCGACACGCGTTTCTTGCTTTCGCCACGGTTGTCGGCTTCGGGACAGGTGCCCGTCCTGCGGACAAGGATTGGCTCTTTTCAACGAGAAGCGTCTTGTACCGCATCAAATCTGCGTCTTGTGCGGCGCGGCGCTCTGCAAACGCACCCGTCCTGCCGCCGATGGGGTTCAGCGCCTTGAGCGCCTGATCGACGATCTCCTTCGTCTGCATGCCGTGGGATATCGGATGGCAGAGGGGCGATCACTGCCGGACTTGCTTGGATCGGCCTGCTTTCAATTTGGTGGAAAGCACATGTCCATCGCGCGCCTCTCCCATCGGGATCGCTATCATCTGCTTCGGCAATTGACGGAAGGGCGGTCGACGCCTTTCGGAACGCGAAGAAGTCCCGCGATCTCTTATTGGAAACGCACAGCTATTGGAAACGCACAGCCCAGGTTGCGCCAGCCTGGCGCGGGCTGGTCACATCATTCAACGATGCCGTCCTGCCTCGGCCCAAAGCTGGGCCTTGCTCGACCACCGCTGGCCCGCATTTGGCGGATCTCGTTCAAGCGACCGCGCGGCTCCATCAGAAGCGGCAGGTGCTGTGAGAATTCCCGGTGGATTTCAGGCGCGCGCGGCCAGCCCGGCGTCATTCAGCTGTTCAGGATCTGGCAGGTCGCGCAAGCTCTCCAAACCGAAGGCCGCGAGGAACGCGTCTGTGGTCACGAAGGTATAGGGGGCACCACGACGCGGCGCGCGCGGCCCGGTTCCAATCAGACCGTGCGCATGCAGCCGCCCGATCAGATCCCGGCTGATCTCTTTGCCGAAGATATCCTTCAGCCCGTCGCGGGTGATCGGCTGGTGGTAGGCGATGGCCGCCAAAATCGCGACGTCGAACTCGTTCAGGTCCAGCAACTGGTCCCCGACATCCGCTGCGGCGCGGATCGCAGGCGCGTAAGCGGTCCGCGTCCGGAACATCCACCCCCCTGCGACCATGGCAATCTCGAACGCCCGCCCTTCCAGATCGGCGGCCAGATCCTCGACCAGCAGATCAACCGAGGCCCCCTGCCCCACTATGCGCGCCAGATCCTCGCGCGGTACAGGCGAGGTAGAGGCAAAAAGCACCGCCTCGATCCGCCGCATCCATTCCCGCCAGCGCAGCTCCGGCGGCAGGTCGGCCAACTCGCGGTCCAGGTCAGGTTCCGAGCGATCCTTCGCCATCGCTAAACCCCGTAGAGCCGGAACGTGTCGCGGCCGGTCAGCTCGCGAACCGCGCCGAGATCGACCAACCGGTCACAGAGCCGCCGTGCGGACCGGTCCGGTAGTGGCAGGGCCGCAGGCGCGACGGCATCTTGGGTCAGGAACATTGCGACGGCGGCCTCCGCGCCTTTGGCGCGCAGCTTCGGCGCGACCTCTTTGAGATGCGCTGCCCGCCGCGCGAGGTCAGTTGAGAGACGCATGGCATCGACCGCCGATGAGACGAGCGCACGATGACAAGCCGAGCGTAGGTCTTCGCCTCGCTTGCGCATGTCGGCGCGTTTCAGGCCTGCGGCCAGAAGCGGCGCGACATGATCCCAACCAAGCGCCTGAGCGAGGGTCGCGTCAGCAAGGACGAGCGCGGGCACCTCGGCACGGGGGGCATCGTTTAGTACCGTCTCCAGCACCATTGCCGCGCGACTGACCGGTGCCCCCTGCCCGGCATCGAGCCAACGCGCGATCTGATCACCCTGAATTTCAGGCAGCGCACGGACCAGAGCTTTCACGGTCACCGGCCTTTCCGTGGCGCGACGCCACGCCTGACAGGTTTCGCCTGCCGGGCCGGGCAGGTCGCCGGGGCGCAGCAGATGGACCACGTCGCGCAACTCCCCTGCCCGCTCCAGACGACCCGAAAACGCGACACAAGCCTCCGCTGCGCGCAGCGCCAGCCGATCCCGTAACAAGGCTTGGGGCACTTCCTCGCGTCCCAACACAACATGCAGGTAGCTCAGTGCAGCACCCGACAAAAACGCCACATCTTCAAGGGTTTCGGCGCGTGCCGAGGTGACCCAGGGCGGCATCTGGGGTAAGCTAAGAGGGTCGCTGACGAAGGTTGGCAGGACATATGTCATGCCATAACACTATCTCGTGGCGGCGCTTTCGTCCACAATATGATGTGCAAAACGCCCCACCTTGTCGATCTTCACTAGGTCCAATAAATTTGCATTATCGGACGTAAAAGAGTATGCTCAGCGGCATGACAGAAAACACCAGGAAATCGCGCTCAGCATCGCCAAACGGGTCTTCGACCAACGCGGACGACGAGAGAGATCCGACGTCCAGCGAGGCTTTGACACTCCCTTCCTGTTGGCTTGGATCACACGCCGTCGATCAGGATGTCCAACGCGCGCTTCAAGGCGTCGCGATGAACGGCCAACGACCCAACCCGATCTCGCAATTCAGCGCCAGGAACAGCGGCGAGTTCTTGAACCCTGACAATCCACGTCGACCCATTGTGCTCGACCGTCGGGGTGAGGCCAGGGAAGGCCGCATAACGTCCCACCTCTCGCAAGGGGGCAACAATGCGCGACGCGTCGATTCCGATCAGATCGGTTTGAAGATCTACGACAAGCTGCCCGCCGTTGAGGTAATAAAGATCGAACTGCGCCATCCCGTCCTCGCTTCAGAAGCTGCGATAGCCCGCCAAGGGCAGACCTTCTTTGGCAATCTCCTCGGCATAGGCGTTGATTGCGGGCTGGTTCTCTTCTCGCCAAAGTCGGTTACGCTCGACCTTCGCTGCCTCGATAATCGCCGCTTCGGCAAGGCGCGACATGTTAAGGCCAAGCGACCGTGCTGTTTCAGCGACGTCGGCGTCCAGCGTCAGATTGACTTTCACGCGACCCATATCAACCTCCTGAAAGATGCGTATGAATAAAGAGTATACTTCAGGCGTTTCACTGGAACAAGAACCGTCTGTCTCGATCTCCCTACCCGCCGACGTCGCGGGCTCGGGCACGCTTGACCGCCTCGTCGACGCCGCCCGTTACTATGCCGGCGCCGCGGCCTCTGACAACACTCTGAAGGCCTATGCCAAGGACTGGGCGCATTTCGCGCGCTGGTGCAGGATGAAGGGCGCTGAACCTCTGCCCCCCTCGCCGGAGATAATCGGACTCTATTTGGCTGATCTGGCTACCGGGTCGGGCCCCTCCCCTTCGCAGTCCGCGCCCAGACCGCAGTCGGCGTCCCGACCCCTTTCGGTCAGTACGATTGAACGTCGCCTGTCTGGCCTTGCGTGGAACTATGCGCAGCGCGGCTTCAGCCTCGATCGCAAGAACCGGTACATCGCCACGGTTCTGGCGGGGATCAAACGCAAGCACGCCCGTCCACCGGTGCAGAAGGAAGCGATCCTTGCCGACGACATCCTCGCGATGGTGGCAACCTTGCCCTTTGACCTGCGCGGACTCAGGGATCGGGCAATCCTGCTTTTGGGCTACGCCGGCGGCCTGCGCCGCGCGGAAATCGTCAGCCTGGACGTCCACAAGGACGACACGCCGGACTCGGGCGGCTGGATCGAGATCCTAGAGAAAGGCGCCCTGCTCACGCTCAATGCCAAGACCGGATGGCGCGAGGTCGAGATCGGGCGTGGTTCATCCGAACAGACCTGCCCCGTGCATGCGCTCCAGCAATGGCTGCACTTTGCCAAGATCGACTTCGGTCCGGTTTTCGTTGGCGTTTCGCGGGATGGAAAACGTGCGATGGAAGCGCGGCTGTACGACAAGCATGTCGCACGCCTGATCAAGCGCACTGTGCTGGATGCTGGCATCCGCGCCGAACTGCCCGAGAAAGACCGCCTTGCGTTGTTCTCAGGTCACTCCCTCCGTGCCGGTCTCGCCAGCTCGGCGGAAGTCGACGAACGCTACGTTCAAAAGCAACTTGGACATGCCTCGGCCGAAATGACCCGTCGCTATCAGCGCAGGCGCGACCGCTTCCGCGTGAACCTGACCAAAGCGGCGGGATTGTAGCCCCCTGCCCTTCTGCACGTTGGTCAGGCTTGGTCGGCAACACCTCAAGCCGGAACCGCTTTCGCGTGCTTTGGCGCAGCGTCGATGTAACGGGCCCTTGTCACGTCCCGAGCGGCGCAAACAGGTCTTGCAATGTCGCCTCGTCCAGCAACAGGCCATTCTGTTCCCCATCCTTGTCAAACAAGGTGTCGGCCAGCGCCTGTTTGCGCAACTGCAGGTCGAGTATCTTTTCCTCTACCGTGCCTGCGGCGACCAGACGATGCACGAATACCGGTTTGTCCTGACCTATGCGATGGGTGCGGTCCATGGCCTGACGCTCCACCGCCGGGTTCCACCATGGGTCATAAAGGATTACCGTATCCGCCTCGGTCAGGGTCAGCCCGAGACCACCCGCTTTCAGGCTGAGCAGGAAAACCGGCGCGGTACCTTTTGCAAAGCTTTCCAGTACATCGCCACGCTTTTGCGTCTGACCCGTCAATGTCAGATGGGGGATACCGGCGGCGGCCAGATCCGCTTCGATCAGACGCAGCATTTCAACGAATTGCGAAAACACCAGAACGCGGCGACCCTCGGCCACCAGCTCGGCCAGCAATTCACGCAAACGCGCCCGTTTGGCGCTGTCCGCCACCGCGCGAGCAGCGTCGGTCTTGACCAGCGCCGGATCGCAACACACCTGCCTCAGCTTGAGCAGCGCGTCCAACACGGTAATTCGCGCGGCAGCCAGACCACGGGCGCTGATCGCCTCGCGCACACGGGCATCCATGGTGTTCCGTACAGTTTCATAAAGCGCTTGCTGCGGCTTTGACAAATCCACTCGCTCCAGGATTTCGGTCTTGGGAGGAAGCTCGGTTGCGACCTGTTCTTTGGTGCGGCGCAGTATGAAGGGCCACAGTCGACGGTTCAGACGCGATTGTGCAGCCGCGTCACCATGCTTTTCAATCGGGGTCCTGAACAGTTTTTGAAACCCTTTCCGGTCCCCCAAAAGGCCCGGATTAACCCAGTCGATCAGCGTCCACAGGTCTTGTAGCGAGTTTTCCAGTGGCGTGCCGGTCAGCGCCAGCCGCCCCTTGGCAGGAATGTTGCGCAGGCTCTTGGCCATTTGCGAGGCAGGGTTCTTGAGGGTTTGCGCTTCGTCCAGGATCATCAGAGGCCAATCTGTCGCCGTCAGCCAGTCTTGGTCGCGCGCCAGCAACGGATAGGTGGTGACGACCAAATCGGCGCGCAGAGCCTCCTCGCGTAACGCCCCACGGTCTGTGCCATGCAGGACCACAAGGCGAAGATCCGGTGTGAATTGCGCAGCCGGCATCTGCCAGCCATGCAGCAGGCTGGTCGGTACGATCAGAAGCGCCGGACCACCTGCACCTGCTTCGCGACGTGCCTGCAAGAGCGCCAACACCTGAAGTGTCTTGCCCAGCCCCATATCGTCCGCCAGAACTCCGCCAAACCCGGCTTCGAGCAAGCTGCCCATCCAAGTGGCGCCATAGGCCTGATACGGGCGCAACTGCGCGCGCAATCCCTTTGGAGGAGCGAAACTCTCGGCCTCGGCCTCGGCCAAGGCCTTCAGGCTGCGGGCCAGCGGAATGATCCCCGGAACGTGTCAACGACTTTGAGACAGTGGCATTTGGACTTTAAGCTTGATTTCCTTCGGTTGGCTTTGGTGGGTTGATCCAGAC
>Ga0208414_1001171_pt1 | contig 21096 bp, 19 predicted proteins | sample AntAceMetag02UKE_FD_184770 | JGI IMG/M metagenome (GOLD analysis project Ga0208414, IMG submission 184770) | Saline lake microbial communities from Ace Lake, Antarctica - Antarctic Ace Lake Metagenome 02UKE (SPAdes) (version 2) | ecosystem: Environmental > Aquatic > Non-marine Saline and... | reverse complement strand
GTTGATATTCGTTGCCAGCTATCTCCGCATATTTTACCATCACCCAAAGCATTGGCTGTGACAGGTGTCCGTCCCAGTCAGTTAGAAAATAACAACCTTCCAAGTGCATTTGAGTTTGCACAAAAGATACAAGAATTTACCGAGAAGTGGGCACCTGCAATTTGGATCGGTTACAACTCCATAGCCTTTGATGAAGCCATGTTGCGGCAGATGTTCTACCAAAACCTGCAGCCAAATATTTTTGCCACTCAGTTTCACAACAATACCCGCCTAGACGTCATGAAAATGGTATTTGCAGTTCACGCTGAAGCGCCAGAGATCTTGAAATGGCCTATTAATGAAAAAGGGAAAGTGAGCTTCAAATTAGATCAATTAGCCCCATTAAATGGGTTTCATGCCCATAATGCGCATGACGCATTGGGTGATGTTGAAGCAACTATATTCATTGTGGAAAAAATTAAAAAGCAGCGACCTGATTTATATCAAAAGCTGTTTGATGCCCGCGATAAAGACCGCAACCTTCAGCTTCTAAAATCGTTCGTGCCGGTGGAAGTCACTCTTCGATTTGGTGGAAATGCCCCCAAAACCTATACAGGATGTTTCTGCGGCGCCCCCAGGAACAACCATAATATGGTTGGGTTTTTTGACTTAGATCAACCTGATCCATTGAGCCTCATTCATGGAACCCCACAAGATATAATGGATGCGATGACCAAGAGCCCTCAGCGCATACGTTCCATAAGATTAAACCAGGCGGACACAATTAGACCAGCTTCTACTGATAACTTTGAGTGGGACCATCTTTGTGAAGTTATAAAAGATGACGCGGCCTTTCAGGCTGTAGTGTCCGAATGTTTAGCTGACAAATATACTGCTGCCGAAAATGGCGATTTGGCTATTGAGGAAAAAATATTTAATGGCTTCTATTCCCACAGCGACAAAGACATTCTGGAGCAGTTCCAAACTAGTTCCTGGCGACAAAGGTTAACATTGCTTGGTGGTGCACAAGATGAACGCATCCAACAGCTAGGCCGCCGCTTAATCGCCTTTCACGCGGGAGATCTTTTAAGCCCGAAATACAATGATACGGTTCAAGAGTTTCTTGCTGAAAAATGGACAGCAAGTGCGCTAGACACGAAGTGGACGACTATAGCCTCAGTCCAATTGCAACTGGACGAGCTGGAGGAAGGCGGTTTCGATGAAACCCTACTAAGTGAGATGAAAGCTTTTTATCGCGGTAGAGTAGAGGCACAGGGATGTTCTTTCGACGGTTAGCATTTATTGTTTTTGCATTCCTGTTTGCCCAATCGGCTTACAGCGATCAAATACCAAAGTATGACAGAGATCTATTCGGAGGTTGGTCTGACACAGATCGCGACTGTCAAAACATGCGCCATGAACTCCTTCAGGAACTCTCAACCGCTGTTCTGAGTTTTTCACAAAACACATGCAGGGTTATAGGCGGTAGATGGCTTGACCCCTATACAGATAAGATATTCTTTGAAAGTCGGCAGCTGGACATAGATCATCTCGTGCCGTTGAAATACGGCTGGGACCGTGGTGCGCATAGTTGGACTTTTCAAAAACGCGTTCAATTTTCGAATGACCCTGCAAACCTGTTTGCAGTCCAAAAAAGCGTGAACCGCCAAAAATCAGCTTATGGGCCGGCAGAATGGCTGCCGCCCAGCATCAATTTCAGATGCCAATATATATTAAGGTTTCAGCGTATAGTTAAGAAATACACCTTAAACCAAAATACTGCCGAGCTACGTTTAATCAAACAAGCTCAGCAGCAATATTGTGAATGATCAAAGAATGATCATAAGCGCCATAAAGGCAAACTGGATCAACTGATCAAAAGGGTTGGACGTGCTCGTACCAGCTACAGTTGGGCTCGCATCCATTGCCTCGATTACGATTTTGGTAGGCTCGATAAGTTCTTCGGGCATTCCACCCGCATAAGCAGAGGCTGCGATTAAACTTACAACACCAGCAGTTAAAAAATACTTCATGTAGGTCTCCAGACAGGTCGCTCAAAATCTCTCCGGCGGCTAGCGACCTGTATCTACCGCCAGAGAGAAGGGTTGGCTGGCCCAGGTTAAGAAGCCAGCAGTTAAACGACAGCTTTCCTCTGTCGCCTATGCACACTTATGTCGGAGAAATTTGCAGTAATGATGATTGAAATTTGCAGATTTAAAGGAAGGGTATGCAGAAATAGTGAAAGCGCATTATCGAGAAATTTCCTGCAGCCTTAACGCCAATATGGATTAAATCCAGAATTCACTATTCTATATGATCAGCGGAATAAAAAGGGCTGAGCATGAAAGCTCAACCGGTAAGGACGCACATCAAAAGGATATAATATGTTGTTTCCTTCACGGAGCTAGTTTTGATTTGGATCATAGAAAATGACATTTTTCCGTTTTAGAATTAAAAAGATCACTTTTAACCGGTGCCTTTTTGCTAATAATAATCAAAATCATTGCCAAAAGCCCCAAGAATGTAGCATTTTTCGACCAAGGCGAGACAAAACATCGTCATAATCGAACAGTATTTGGCTAAAGGCTTTCTTTGCCTCCCTGAGGAAGCCTTTTATGTTTTGGCAGTTGCCACAACGCAGTTCCACCAAAACCGGACTATTTCATGACTGACGTCAACGCCCTACTCATGAAGACTGTCCTCCACATTACGCAGCTAAAGCGGGAATCGAACACAGGATTACCGTCAAACGGGTGATATCAGGCTGGTTTTAAAGTATCAGAATAGAAAATATTTTGTCATCTAAAAATACTATAAAGTTGTATACCCGTATCAAGTAATTTTGTCTGACGCTACCAAATCGCATTGTAATAGAAAATGCATTCGAGTAGCGATTTGGTATGAACATATCTGCACTAAGCTTTAGGGATTTTCGCATATATCTTGTTGGAAATCTGTTCGCTTCCAACGCGCTCTGGATGCAACGAGTAACTGTGGGTTGGATTGCTTGGGACCTAACATCATCAGCAGCTTTCGTTGGGTTTGTAGCGTTTGCAAACTTCGCACCGTCAATGATCGCTGGACCGCTTTTTGGTGTTCTGATTGACAGAGTGCAGGTTAAACAGGCTGCGCTCATTACACAATTCCTATCATTTGTAATTGCTCTCGGATTTTATGTTTTTTTTGTCTTTGGCATTTTAGACGAGTTGGTAATATTACTGTTGTCTGCCTTTTCAGGATTAATTGTTTCGGCTCATGCTCCTGTTCGGATGTCATTGGCGCCGCGGTTGGTAGATCGCGCCTCCGTTGCATCAGTCATCACGCTTGGTGCAATTAATTTCAATCTAGCAAGATTGACTGGACCGGCAGTTGGGGGATGGCTAATTGCTTTCTGGGGAGTAAGCGCAGCCCTTTTTATACAGGTCTTGTGCTATTTGCCGTTCTTATTTGCGATCAGCTTGCTGCAACCTAGGGAACGATCATCATCGGAGACCTCAAAGGAGGCGTTCCTGACCGCACTTAATTCCGGAATAAGGCTTGTTCGTAAAAGTCCACTTATCTTCCAAGCTCTTTTGATCACAGCTCTTTATTCATTCTTAATTCGAGGTGCCCTAGAGCTTCTGCCCGTTATTGCTGATGGCTTGTTTAACAAGGGAGCCACAGGGCTTGGATTATTAACATCGTGCGCAGGGTTTGGTGCGTTGTTGGCAGGAATGGTAAAAGCCCTTTTACCCAGTCAAATTGCCGGGGGAATACCAAAATATGTCTTTGCCAGTGTATTGATTGGTATTGCCATGATGCCACTAGTGGGCCTTTCCAATTCGTGGGTGTTAACACTCTTATGCATATCGTACCTGGGCTTTGCAGGAACATTGTCAGGAATATCGCTTCAAACGGCAATTCAAATCGAACTGGAAGACAACTTCCGTGGGCGGGTAATGAGCCTCTGGACCATGGCTGGTATCGGCGGGTCAGCGGCGGGTGCAATAGCTTTGGGAGCATTGACAGATTACCTAGGATTTACATTGGCATTTAGTCTTGCTGGTAGTCTTGGAATTATCATCTTGGCTCCATTTATATTACTCCGCCGTTGATATGAAATGTCTACAGATTTGTAACGGGAAACCAACTTACTCCATCACTTCAAAACGTGCTGTCAAACTAATGAGAACTCGCATCAGATTGCTCGCACCGCCTAAATCTATGCGCTCAATAATTGCCGCCACTCGGCGAGAGCAGCGGCACGGTTCAGCTTAAAATTGATGCGTGAATAGAGATGGCGTTCCTGGTTAAAATGGTTCTGGATTGAAGCGTGGATGGAAACGAATTTCTGCAAGGTTTTCGCTCGGCGAAATCTTAGCATCGCCCTCTCTCGTCGCCTGAACGGTAAATGAGAATTCTCAGCTCTGTTGTTTACCCAGCGACCTGTTTCTTGCCGGCCAGCATTTGCTATGATCATCATCGCTGCGCGGTAGGAACGCAGTTTGTCCGTTACTATAATTCTAGGTTGGCCATTGCGCTTCATTGATTTCCTTATGAATTTCAATGCGGCTTTGCGATCTCGGCGCTTACTTACATAACTTTCCAGAACTTCACCTTCGTGATCTAGAGCACGCCAAAGATAGTACCGTTCACCGTTGATCTTCACAAAGACCTCATCAAAGTGCCACTGCCAATTAGAATGGCTGCGTGCCTGGTTACGTCTTCTTCTCGCAATCTCTGATGCAAACATTGGCCCGAAGCGGTTCCACCAAAACCGGATCGTTTCATGGCTCACGTCGATACCCCGCTCATGCAGTAAATCCTCCACATTACGAAGAGAAAGCGGAAATCGAACGTACATCATTACTGCAAGACGAATGACTTCAGGGCTGGTTTTAAAGTAGCGGAATGGGGAGTGTTTTGTCATTCGGCATGGTTACAAATTAGCCCTGCCCGCTTCAAGCAAGTTTAATCTGACAGAGCCGTGTCAATTACTTCTGGGGCTATTTTGCGCCGGTTTCAACACCAGCTTGAATGCCTGCCGTACGCGCCAGAATGTCGACACCCTGCTGATTAAAGAAGTGCAGCATGTCGATGAATACCCAGTTTTCTTTAAGCTTATTTCCCTCGCGACGATATACATCGATGACTCGAAACTCGCACAGCTTGTCATTCGATGGCAGCCCTAGATATCCACCTGTTGCTTTTGCCTTAAAGTTTGGCCAGCCAAAGAAACCACCGCAATTGCCCTCAGCTATACGGGCAATATGGCCCGTCCCTGATCGCTCGCTGAGCCCAGCGCGGAAAGGACCTGAGTGCTGTTGTGCATAACGTGCGATTGTGTAAGTAGCGCCAATGCCCGCTGGCCCCCACCATATCATATCGTCATGCCAGCTGAGAGCGAGCTCTTCTTCAAGCGGTAAACCACTGTTCCATTGCCCCAAATCGCTGATCATTTTGTGCATGACATCCATTGTCTTTTGCCCCTCCACAGGATCAGCATCTTCGAACAAAAGCGCATCATGTGCTACGGGCCCTGGTTGAACCATATGTGCCCCAGCTTGGCCTGGGAAAGGGGCATACCCAGCCTGAATCATGAAGTGTGGAATATCGAAATAAAAGGCGGTTTCCGCGATCTTGCCATCCACGATTTTATGGAACTCTGCATACCGCAGCATGATCATCTTATCTGTAGGTTGTATCCCCAGCCATGGCGCATCAAACAGGCCCATCAGGTGCCCCATAGAGCACACCCAAACTGCACCAGAATCGTCAATAAAATTGTCGCCAGCAAAAAAAACATCGAGGCGGCGTTGGATGTGCCTAACTGCGTTGCGAAATGGCTGCCAAAATAGCTTCGATACTACCTCCGAGCTAGTCTGCAAGTGAAATGGATGGAAGGCGCGCCACGTGTAGTCGGCTACCGTGTACTGTTTGAGAACAGCAGTGATTCCCTCAAGTTCAGCATTGTCCAATGCTTCATAGTACTCACGCACCACTCTTTTTTCTGCCTGAAAACCCAATGCCTTTTTCCTTTTACTTCGGTGCCAAAAGGCTTTGCAGCATCTCATAAACGAATTTTGCCTACCTTTGCAAAATTAGCTTGCATGAGCATTTGATCAAAGTCTATCCTTTTTGCAAACGTATGCAAAATGATTGATGAGCATTCCGGGGGGAGACTGCATGGCCGAAATTGAACTGCGCAATCTGTCAAAGCGATGGGGAACCTTCGTTGGGGTTGAAGACTTCAATCTTACAATTGCGGATCAAGAATTCCTTGTCCTGCTAGGCCCATCAGGCTGCGGAAAAACTACAACCATGCGTATGATTGCAGGTCTGGAAGACGTCACTAGCGGCGATATCATGATCGACGGTGTGCGCATAAATGATCTTGACCCCAAAGACCGCGATGTCGCGATGGTGTTCCAATCTTATGCTTTGTATCCAAATATGAATGTTTACGAAAACATCCGCTTTCCTTTGAAGGTTCGCAAAGTCCCAGAGGCCGAGCACAAGACACGTGTTATGCGTGCCTCTGCGATGGTTGAATTGGATGATTTCCTACACCGGAAGCCTGCCGAACTTTCAGGAGGCCAACGCCAGCGTGTTGCTCTCGCACGAGCCATTGTGCGTGAGCCTAATGTCTTCTTGATGGATGAACCCCTTTCAAACCTTGATGCAAAGCTGCGCGTTTCAACCCGCGCTCAAATCAAGAATCTAAGCCATGAACTTAAGGTCACAACGATTTATGTGACCCACGATCAAATCGAAGCAATGACATTGGCCGACCGGGTTGTCGTAATGAAAGGTGGGGTTGTGCAGCAGGTGGGTAGCCCAACCGAAATTTACGACCGTCCAGAGAATGCCTTTGTTGCAAGCTTCATCGGATCACCAGCCATGAATTTGGTTGTTGGGACATCTGCCAGGGGAACGTTTGAAGGCGACCATATTAAGGTTTCAGGGCTTGAAATCGTGGACGGTCCTATTCAACTGGGCTTCCGTGCTGAAGATGCATCCATTGTAAAAACGGGTGGTGAGATTAACGCCGCCGTTTACACAATGGAACTGCTGGGTGACGCAACAATGATCACCGTGCGCGTCAACGGTGAATTGGTCTCAGTGAAAGCCTCTAAAGATTATCGTGCACAGATTGGCGACATAGTTCGCATCTCTGTGCCAAGTGAAATTTGCCATTTGTTTGATACACAAACAGGTGCGCGAATTGGGGGCTAACCCCGAACCAAATCCCCGAAAAGGGGAGTAACCAAGGCGCGATTTAGCAAGACGCATCTTAACAAAAACCAGGGAGAAACAAATGTTTCTAAAGACAATTACATTCGCAGGTGCCTTCGCACTGTTGGGAAGCACAGCAATCGCTGGGTGTGGCATTTCAAGCGGTAACGTCAGCATTCTATCTAACGACTTTCCTGCAATTCAAGCCGTGACATCTGCTGCAGCAACTTGCGCAGGTGACGGCGTAACTGTTGAAACCAACCTTACCAAAGATCACAAAGACATTATGGTTGCAGCGCTTACTGCCAACCCTGCACAATACTCTTCTGTCATTGTTTCCAACTCAACCCTCGTCACATTAATGAATGACGGCTTAGTACGCCCATTGGACGAAATGGTCACGAAACACGGCGCCTCCTTGAGCAAAAGCCAGTTGATTACTGTGAATGGCAAAGTGATGGCTGTTGCCTTTATGGCCAACGCACAACACCTGTTCTCACGTACAGACGTTTTGGAAGCCGCTGGTGTTGGTGCTATCCCAGCAACCTACGAAGACGTTCTTGCAGCAGCAGAGAAAATTCGCGCCGCAGGCTTGATGGAATACCCAGTTGCCTTGAACACAAAAGCAGGCTGGAACTTGGCTGAAGAGTTTGTGAACATGTACATGGGTACAGGCGCTGATTTCTTCAAATCAGGTACTGCTGAAGCTGCCGTAAACAACGAAAACGGCGTCGCTACATTGGAAATGCTGAAATCATTGGTTGCCTATTCCAACCCTGATTACCTGACATACGATTCCAACGCGACACAAGCTGAGTGGGAAGCTGGCAATCTTGCATTGGCAACAATGTGGGGATCGCGCGGCAGTGCAGTTCTGGACGACGAAGGTTCAACAGCCGAGGTCGTTGCTGGCACTGTTCTTTCTGCAGCACCAACTTGGGGCAACGGTGCGCGCCCAGCTTCAACATTGTGGTGGGACGGTATCGCAATCTCAACCAACGTGTCAGACGCAGATGCAGAAGCAACATTCGTTGCAATGATGAACGGCATTTCTTCTGACGTTGTAAAAGCCAACAACGATGCAGCTGTATGGTTGGTTGATGGCTACATGCCAAGTCCAGCATCCGCTGGTGTTTCAGGCACAGCAGTAGGCGGTGCAGCACCATACCCAATGTTGCCATTCATGGGTGCATTGCACACAGCCCTTGGCGCAGAGATCACTGATTTCTTGCAAGGTTCGGAAAGCGCAGAGCAAGCATTGGCTGACGTTGAAGCGGCATATACCGCAGCAGCTAAAGAGCAAGGCTACTTGAACTGAGCCACGCTGGAAGGGGGCTTAGTGTCCCCTTCCTCACACATTCGATTTCACCCCAGCCTTAGGCGAGCTTGATGAAAAACCGCACCTTCTTTTGGTTTATATTACCATCGTTAATTACGATGTTGCTGTTTATCGCTTTGCCGATTGTTTCTGTTGCCGTGCAGTCCCTGCACATCGAGCATGAAGCTGTCATGATAGAGGTGGAAAACTGCGGCCCCTTCGGCTGCAAACAAGAATTACAGGTGGACGTCAAAAAAGCCGCCAAACTGAAAAAAGACCGCCCACTGGGCCAATTCAACGGTTTAGGTACGTACACCAACCGCAACCACCTTGCCTTCACAGAAATTGGGCTTGCCTGGCAATCTAGTACCGGTGTTGTCGATTTTTTCTCCAAGGCGCTGAACCTGCCGTTTTATCGCGCCCTTTCATTCACGCTGACCTACACTTTCGTGGTGACACCTTTGGTCATCATCTTTGGCTTCATGATCGCGCTTGGCGTCAACACATTGCCAAAGAGGATCAAAGGGCCAACGATTTTTATCTCCCTATTACCGATGATAGTGACACCCCTGATTGGATCGTTGATCTTGTTCTGGATGATTGATGCCAACGGTATCTTAGGCGCGACGCTGCAACGGATATTTGATGATCCAGATCTATCACTGAAAGCATCCCCTACCCTTACTTGGATTATGCTTATGGTTTACGGGGTATGGCACTCTGCGCCCTTCGCGTTCATCGTTTTCTATGCGGGGCTTCAGACAGTGCCTGCCGACACAATGGAAGCAGCTATGATTGATGGGGCCTCGCGTTGGGAGCGGACACGTTATGTCGTCTTGCCTCATTTGATGCCGCTTACGGTCTTCATTTCTCTGATCCAGTTGATGGACAACTTCCGCGTCTTTGAGCCGATCGTCAGCTTTTCGGCCCAAGCCAGTGCCACTTCTTTGTCGTGGATTATCTACAACGACCTTGTTGGCACTGAGAGCCAGTTCTTTGGCTCAGCCGGTGCTACCTCTGTCCTAACAATTATCGGTGTGAGCATCCTGCTTATTCCAGTGCTGATCCGCACTTGGCGCGACTTTAATCAGAAGGTGGTATGATGTCAGATATCGTTCATCGCCGTTCACCTGTTTTGAGTACGGTCATCTGGGGCCTTGTCCTGGTCTGGATCATAGCCGCAGGCTTTCCGTTCCTTTGGACGCTTTGGGGATCTTTCAAGGTACAGGGCGACTTCTTCTCGAAGGCCGATTGGACCAACGCAGTTTACGGCGTGCGCACACAAATCGAAACGGGCGGTACTCTCACAGGCAATGGGTATTACGGCGCTTGGGTTACCAAAGAGTTTGGGCTTGCCGCGGTTAACACCAGCATCGTCGTGGTTTCTGTGGTTATCATCTCATTGACACTTGGTACCCTTGGGGGCTACGCCCTCGCCCGCTCAGGCAAGAAATATGCGTTCTATCTGTTGATGCTCGCCTTGGTATTTCGTGCCATGCCCCACATCACTTTAGTATCTGGCTATCTCCTGCCGTTCTTTGAATGGAACCTCTGGGGACACTTACCGACTGCGATCATCGTGATGGTGGCAATTAATCAACCCTTCACCCTTTGGATGTTGCACAGCTTTTTCCTAAACATTCCTAAAGACCTAGACGAAAGTGCAATGGTTGATGGCTGCACACGTTTTCAAGCATTTCGTCATGTCATTGTGCCGGTCATGTGGCCAGGCGTTGTCACGACAGGCTTATTTTCCTTCTTGCTAGCCTACAATGACTTCACCGTGACCGCGACATTGCTAAGCCAAGCAAACCAGACGATGGTGCCAAAAATCGCCAGTTTCTTGGGAACAACCCAGACTGAGGGAAACATCATGTTTGCAGTTACCGCAGTTGTTTCTGCAACTGCACCATTGTTTGTCTTGATCCTATTTTTCCAACGCCAAATTGTAAGTGGCCTAACAGCAGGAGCCGTCAAAGGATGAGCGGAGCACGCCCAGAACAAGCCGTATTGTCGCGCGACACAGACATGTCCAAAACGGCTGAAACCCGCGCGGTTATCGAAGATATGGTTGATGGTCTCAACGACCACCGCATTGCGGATATTGGTGAGTTTTTCAGTCAAGGGTTTAGCTGGATGGGCAACACAGGCTGTGGAACGAAAGCTGGTATCAAGGAATTCCAGGAAAACTGGCAAAAGCCGTTCCAAGCCGCATTCTCGGATAAGGTTTGCGTTGATGAGGCGCGCCTTTACATGGGCGAATGGGCCGCGGCATTTGGACGACAAGAGGCTTTACACTCGGGCAAGTTTATGGGTGTCGAGGCCTCGGGCAAGCGGATTGAAATTCGCTACATGGATTTTTGGAAGGTGGAAAATGGCAAAATTACCGACAACTGGGTGATGGTTGATTTTCCACACGTCCTTGTGCAATTGGGCGTGGATGTTTTCAACGGCCATGGCTGGGAAGCCTATGACCGTGGCGAGAAAACGCCACCCTCTCCTACGACATAAACAGGAAAAGACTGATGGCAGTAGAATACCTAAAACGCGGAAAACCAGACGTAGAGCGGGCTGAAGATGACGCTAAAACCAAAGCTATCGTCGAAGTCACTTTGAAAGATATAGAGCTGCGCGGCGATGCAGCTGTGCGTGATCTATCAGCCAAGTTTGACAACTATACGCCCGCATCCTTCAAGCTGTCACAAACGGAAATTGAGGGTCTGATCGCGTCCCTTTCGGATCGCGAATTGGCAGATATTAAGTTCGCCCAAGAACAGGTGCGCAATTTTGCACAAGCCCAGCGCGACAGCATGCTAGATATCGAAGTTGAAACAATGCCTGGCGTCATTCTAGGTCACAAGAACATCCCCGTTCAATCGGTTGGCTGTTATGTTCCAGGCGGTAAGTTCCCGATGGTTGCCTCGGCCCATATGTCTGTGGCCACAGCCACAGTTGCAGGCGTTCCACGGATCATTGCCTGCACCCCACCCTTTAACGGTAAACCCAACGCCGCAGTGATCGCAGCCATGCACCTTGGTGGTGCACATGAAATCCACGTCGTGGGCGGTATCCAAGCCGTTGGTGCGATGGCCATTGGCACTGAAACAATCGAACCTGTTCATATGCTTGTCGGCCCGGGCAATGCGTTTGTCGCTGAAGCCAAACGCCAGTTGTTTGGTCGCGTGGGCATTGATTTGTTTGCAGGCCCAACAGAGACGATGGTGATTGCTGACGACACCGTTGATGGTGAGTTATGTGCGACCGACCTTTTGGGGCAAGCGGAGCATGGTTATAACAGCCCCGCCGTACTGCTGACCAATTCGCGTAAATTGGCCGAAGACACGCTGCGCGAAATCGATCGCTTGCTCAAAATCCTTCCAACTGCGGATACTGCATCTGTTAGCTGGGCGGATTACGGTGAAGTCATTTTATGTGATAACTATGACGAAATGCTGGCACTTGCTAACGATATCGCGTCTGAGCATGTACAAGTCATGACAGATCGTGACGATTGGTTTTTGGAGCACATGACCTGTTATGGTGCTTTGTTTCTGGGGGCGCGCACGAACGTATCAAATGGGGATAAAGTGATCGGTACGAACCACACGTTGCCAACCAAAAAGGCTGGTCGCTACACGGGCGGGCTTTGGGTTGGGAAATTCCTGAAGACCCATTCATACCAAAAGATTACTACAGACGAAGCTGCAACGCTGGTTGGCGAATACGGCAGCCGCCTCTGTATGCTTGAGGGGTTTGTAGGTCATGCTGAGCAATGCAACGTTCGCGTACGCCGCTATGGTGGGATCAACGTCCCATACGGCACAGGCGCGCCTTATCGGGATTTGAAAGATTAAATGAACGCCACTCGTAGCAATACCAAAGCAATCCAACCGCTGCTGGCGGCATTGCGTGATTTTGACGAAGCGACTGTACGAGCCGCGCTGCAACAGCTCATGGCACCGGACGCGATTGTTCACATGTGTCACCCTTTTGGGGATCTTGCAGCAGAGGCGCTTTACGATACTTGTTTTGCGCCCTTGTACGAATCCATGCCTGACCTTGAGCGGCGCGATACAATCCTTGTCAGCGGCAAAACCCCTGAGGGCAACGATTGGATTGGATGTTGTGGCTCTTACATTGGAACCTTTGCGGCCCCCTTTCTAGATATCCCACCGACGGGCCATCTCGCACATATGAGGTTTCACGAGTTTTACCGTTTTGTGGGGGGACAAATTGTTGAGGTTCAAGCGATCTGGGACATTCCAGAACTAATGATGCAGGCCAATGCATGGCCAATGGTTCCAAGTCTGGGTCGTGAATGGCATACCCCTGGCCCAATCACCCAAGACGGATTGCTGGACGCAACCGATCGAGAGGATCGCGCGCATTTCTGCCAAACTCATGTGCTACAAATGCTGGCCGCGTTGGTGCGTCATCCTGCCGAACCTGTTGAAGCAATGGAACTTGAACGCTTTTGGCATCTTAAGATGACATGGTACGGGCCAGCGAGCATCGGTACTGCGCGTGGCATTTCTGGCTTTCGCCATTGGCATCAAATCCCCTTTCTAAACGCAATGCCAGATCGTGGGCAGTTTCCCGATGAAACAACTTCCCACTTTTTCGCCGAAGGTGATTATGTCGCCGTCACTGGATGGCCAAATATGGTTCAAACTGTAACTGATCCAGGATGGATGGGTATTGCGCCCAATGATCAGAAGATTGAAATGCGATCCTTGGATTTCTGGCGTTTGGATGGTGACAAAATTCGGGAGAACTGGGTTCTTATTGATCTGCTTGATGTTTACCGCCAACTAGGCGTTGACGTGTTTGCACGCTTGCGCGAATTCAATAAAGCGCGGAACATCGGACCTTTGAATTTCCCTATCGGAGGCCGACTGTGAAACTACCAACGACACCGTCACTTTCGTTAAAAGGCATGCGCGCGTTGGTCACCGGCGCATCTTCTGGCATTGGCCAAGCCTGCGCTGTGGCAATGGCCGAAGCTGGTGCGATGGTTGTATGTGCCGCACGTGGCGCAGATCGCCTGAACAAAACCGTAGACGCCATGAAAAACAAAAGCTTGGGCGCTGAAGCGTTGGTTTTGGATCAATCAGATCTGGGCGCTTTGAAGGCAGTGTTGGCCGACCCGTTTGACATTATCATAAACTCAGCTGGTCTTGCCCGCCACAAGCCTGCACTTGAGACCCAGCCAGAGGATTTTGATGCTGTTATGGACGTGAATTTACGCTCGGCGTATTTCTTGTCCACCTATGCAGCCAAAGCTATGAAAGCTGCAAATATTAAAGGGTCGATCATCCACATCTCATCGCAAATGGGTCATGTGGGCGGCTTTGACCGTACGGTGTACTGCACGTCCAAACACGCCCTTGAGGGTATGGTCAAAAGCATGGCGATTGAGTGGGGTGAATTGGGGATCAGGATTAACACAATCTGTCCAACCTTCATTCGAACACCTTTGACTGCCGCCACCTTGGATGATCCAGTCCGTGCTGCGTGGATCAACGATAAGATCAAACTTGGCCGCGTTGGCGAAGTTGAAGACATCATGGTGGCTGCGTTGTACCTGGCCTCTGGCGCGTCTTCGATGGTGACGGGCACCCACGTTCTTGTTGACGGAGGATGGACAGCTGGCTGATCGCATCACATCGTTCCAAGTTGCCCAGCGTGCCGGTGTTAGTCAGTCCGCAGTCAGTCGTGTTTTCACCAAAGGCGCGTCTGTCAGTCCGAAAACCGAATTGAAGGTGCGTCAAGCCGCCCTTGAACTTGGATATCGACCTAACGTTTTGGCGCGGTCCTTGATCACAGGAAAAAGCCGTATCATAGGGTTAATCGTTGCCTATTTGGACAACTATTTTTATCCTCTAGCACTTGAAAAACTATCGAACTCTTTGCAGGCAGAGGGGTACCACGTTCTCGTTTTCATGGCTTCAAACGATACGCAATCAACGGATCAAGTAATCGACGAATTGTTAGACTATCAGGTCGATGGAATTATTACCGCCAGCGTTGGTATCTCTAATGATTTGACCGCCCGTTGTGCAGCGGCTGGTGTTCCTGTTGTCCTGTTCAACAGGTCACAGGATACGACCGACCATTCGGCTGTCACGTCCAACAACTTTGCAGGTGGACAATCAGTTGCTGCATTCTTTGCAGCCGGCCAGCACCAGCGCATCGGATATATCGGTGGCTGGGAAGGCGCATCGACACAGCGCGATCGCGAAGCAGGTTTTCGCGATGGATTGACCCAAGCGGGCCTGCCCCTTGCGGCACACGAGTTGGGGAAATTTACTGTAGTCGGAGCCAAAGACGCTGCGCGTAAAATGTTTGACACCCCTACCCGCCCTGATGCCGTTTTTGTTGCCACTGACCACATGGCCTTCGCGGTGATGGATGTCATTCGCAGCGAACTGGGCTTGCGCATTCCAGAAGATGTCAGCGTGATTGGTTATGATGACGTCCCACCAGCAGCATGGGCTGCTTATGACCTGACCACAGTGCGCCAACGCGCCAATGTCATGGTCCAAGAAACTGTAGCCCTCATGGTCGATAAAATTAGCAACCCTGCGTCCGAACCACGCCACATCAAAGTGGACAGTCCACTTGTGGTGCGTGGCTCTGCCAAAATTCCAGAAGGATGGACCTCATGAAAGGTTTCTCAGATTGTTTCACCGATTTTCCCGACTACATTTTAGGGATTACCCAAGAAATTTGGGAACAACGAAACATTGCGACATTGCATCACTACTATGCAAAGGAGATCCCAGTGCGTTCTCCAGGTTCAATTGTCTTTGGAAATGAAGGTGTTATTGGTGCAACGATGGCAACGCTCGCAGAATTTCCAGACAGACGGTTGCTTGGTGAGGACGTGATTTGGTCAGGATCTCCAGAAGACGGGATGTTGTCTTCACACCGCATCCTCACCACGGCAACACATCTGGGAGATGGTGTCTACGGCAAGGCCACAGGCAAAAAACTTCAATACCGTGTTATTGCAGACTGTCACGCAATTAATAACCAAATAAACGACGAATGGCTCATTCGCGATCAGGGGGCAGTTGTCCGTCAACTTGGCTGGGATCCAAAAGAGTATGCCTATGATTTGATTGTGCGTGAGGGTGGCGCTGACAAGTGTGTACAGCCCTTTCATCCCGCCATTGACAAGGTCGGGCCATACACAGGCCGTGGGAATAATAACGCTTGGGGTGCAAAATACGGGGATATCCTGAACCGCATTATGGGTGCAGACTTGGGCGTTATTCCCGCAGAATATGACCGTGCAGTGACAGGGTTTTACCCTGGTGGAAAGGAACTATTGTCCACCGACGGTGTTGATGAATTTTGGATTGGGCTGCGGGCAGCCTTCCCATCTGCTGCCTTTACAATTGACCATCAAATCGGACGGGAAGACCCGATGATGTCGCCCCGCGCGGCTATCCGTTGGAGCCTAACAGGCAAACACGATGGTTGGGGAGCATTCGGTAAACCCTCAGGCGCTGAAGTTCACGTAATGGGAGCAAGCCATGTTGAGTTTGGTCCATGGGGCATCCGCCGCGAATACACTTTATTTGACGAAACTTCGATCTGGAAACAGATCGCGCTGAAGACAGGATGATTCAATGACACCAGCCGAAATGGAAAACCGGATCGTGCGCTATGGCGATCTGATCCCTTGCAAAACAGCCTTTATCGACGCCCATACACCGGGCAGTGATCAGAAGGAAAACTTCACGATTATTGGTGGTGGTGTAAGTGAAAGTGTCGACCAACACGTGCACATTAACGACACACCTGGATTCAACATTGGAGCCGCAGGCCAGCCGCCCAAATGCCGCAACTCGTTACATATTCATACTACAGCTGAAGTGTTCTTTGTCCTGAAGGGGCGTTGGCGTTTCTTTTGGGGGCGTTGGGGCGATGCCGGCGAAGTCACACTGGAAGAAGGTGATATTATTAATATCCCAACTGATATTTTTCGCGGGTTTGAGAACATTGGCATCGATTACGGAATGATTATGGCTGTACTGGGCGGCGACGATGCTGGTGGCGGCGTGACTTGGGCCCCTCAGGTGATCCAAGACGCTGCTGAGCATGGGTTAATTCTTGGCGAAAACGGAAAATTATATGATACTAAACAAGAGGCTAAATTGCCCGAGGGCGTGAAACCCATGCCCGTTCTGAGCGATGCAGAGCTTGCCAAAATAGCTGAACCTGCCGCTTTGGACGTGATTCCACGCCATGTTGCGCGTTATCTTGATCTGATGGGATTGGCCGGAAAACTACCTGTCAAAGTCATTGGCGTCGATGCGATCCTGCCAGACAAGCCTGGCTTTGACGTCGAATTCATTACGCGCGGGTCTTTGAAAAATACATCAATTTCTATTGATCATTCCGTTGTTTTGATGCCGATGCGTGGATACTGGAAATTGTCTTATGACGGTGGGTCATCGACATTGAACCCAGGGGACACATGTTTGCTGCCAGCCAGTTTTACGCACAGGCTGCAACCCTCGATGACAGGCGAAGCAAGCCTTTATCGTGTTGTTTCCAACGACGATCCAGCGGGACCAACCTGGACTGGAAAATAACAACGCACCCAAGCTGAACTGGAAAGAATCACCATGACCAAAATCCTGACTTCACATGTTGGCAGCTTGCCACGAACCCAAGATATTGTTGATTTCATTTTTGCGCGCGAAAATGAGCAACCTTATGACCAAGTGGCTTTTGACGCGGCCATGACCTTAGCAGTTGATGAAACTGTCGCGAAACAAGTCAAGGCCGGTATCGATATTGTCAGCGATGGTGAGACCTCAAAAATCTCGTACGCCACTTACGTTAAGGACCGCTACACAGGGTTTTCTGGTGACAGTCCCCGCAATGCGCCAGCGGATTTAAAAATGTTCCCAGGGTTTTTGAAACGTCTGGCTGACGATGGTGGGACCCCTCAATATGCGCGCCCAATGTGCACGGGTCGCGTGGAGTCAAAGGGCCAAGGCGAATTGCACAAAGACATCAACAATCTTAAGGATGCGATGGCGAACCACGGGGTCAATCGTGGCTTTATGAACGCGGCATCGCCAGGCGTTATTTCGCTGTTCCTGCAAAACGATTACTACAAAACACGCGAGGCCTATCTAGCCGCTCTAGGTGACGCAATGCGTGAAGAATATGAAACTATTGTTGCCTCCGGCCTTGATCTTCAACTGGATTGCCCCGACCTAGCATTATCGCGCCACATGTTGTTCCAAGACCTTTCTGACAAAGAGTTCCTGAAAGTTGCCGCGTCCCATGTAGAAGCTCTAAACCATGCTTTGGAAAACGTTCCAGAGGATAGGGTGCGCATTCACATCTGTTGGGGCAACTACGAGGGGCCGCATTGTTGCGATATCCCGATGGACACTGTTTTCTCGACCCTTATGTCAACAAAAGCTCAATACCTCCTGTTTGAAACCTCAAATCCACGTCACGCCCACGAATGGACTGTTTTCCGCGATCGTAAGTCCGAAATTCCTGATAACAAAGTTCTTGTACCAGGTGTGGTGGATACCACGACAAACTTTGTCGAGCATCCAGAATTGGTGGCGCAGCGTATTGAACGTTTTACCGGTATCGTTGGGTCTGATCGAGTTATCGCAGGCTCTGATTGTGGGTTTGGAACCTTTGCCGGTTTCGGCGCGGTTGATCCAGACATCGCATATGCCAAACTCAAGTCTCTTTCGGAAGGGGCGGCGTTAGTTGGATGACACCCCTCGTCTTACTACCAGGCATGATGTGCGATGCGCGGCTGTTTGCGCCGCAGATTGCCGCGTTTTCGGGGCGACGTACCATTGTTTGCTCGCAGATGTCACAGCATGCCAGCGTTGCTGAACTAGCCACCGACATTTTGTACCACGCGCCTGAACGGTTTGCTTTGGCGGGGTTGTCGATGGGGGGGATAGTTGCGATGGAAATTTTGCGGCAAGCTCCTGAGCGGGTTGAACGCATTGCCCTTATGGATACCAACCCGCTGGCTGAGGTTGATGAGGTCAAAGCGCGCCGTTTTACGCAAATGGTGTCGGTGAGCGAGGGCAGGCTCGCCAATGTAATGCGAGACGAGATGAAGCCAAACTACCTGAGCGATGGACCTAACCGTGATGAGATTTTTAGGCTTTGCATGGATATGGCTCTGAGCCTTGGCCCCGATGTATTTTTGTCGCAATCACGCGCGCTGATGAATCGCCATGACCAGACAGACACTTTGCGCAATGCGCACCTACCTGCGCTTATATTGTGTGGGAGAGACGATATTTTGTGCCCTGTATCACGCCACGCGTTGATGGCCGATTGCCTGAGTGGCGCGACATTGAAAATTATTGAAGGTGCAGGGCATTTGCCAGTGCTGGAATCCCCTGAAGAGACGAATGCGGCACTTGCCTGCTGGCTGGAGAACTGAATGAACGACACGCTTTTGACACTACTGAAAAAGGTAGACACGCCGACCGTCTGCAACGCGATTGAAGTCGCCCAGGGCAAACGCGGTTTCAATGCGTTTACGCGCGGAACGATGCTGGCCTCGGATCCTGGTGCGCCCGCTATGGTGGGTTATGCCCGGACTGCTCGGATCGCAGCAGTAACCCCACCGACAGAGACACCAGACGTGATTAAAGCCCGTAGAATGGCGTATTATCGCCATATGTCAGAAGGGCCACGCCCAGCGATAGCAGTGGTCGAAGACATGGATTTTCCAGAATGTATCGGCGCATACTGGGGCGAGATTAACACAAATATTCACAAAGGGTTTGGCCTTTCCGGTGCGCTGACTAACGGAGTGATGCGCGACCTTGGTGATCTGCCTGATGGCTTTCCAGTTGTGGCTGGCTCTATTGGACCCAGTCATGGGTTTGTGCATGTGAAAGAAGTGGGAACTACTGTCTCAGTATTTGGAATGCAGGTTGCTGATAGTGACTTGATCCATGCAGATCAGCATGGAGCGTTGGTTATCCCACCAGATGTGTTGCCAATTCTAGAAGAGGCAATACACAAGCTGTTGGACACTGAAAAGCTTGTCCTCGATCCAGCTCGCCAAAATGGTTTTGACTTTCATGCATTTGAGGTGGCATGGGCGGCCTTTGAAAGTGCCCGCACCTGAACCCAAAAAAAGGTGTTATCAGACAAACTTGGGTGTTGTCAGACAAACTTGAACACCCGTAAAAGGCACATCAAGTCAATCATCATGCGGCGCAGAAATTGAACCACTCCGTGAGAGCAGTTGTACGTTAAACATCAAAGTCACTCAAATTAACCCTTGCATAAAAGGAGCCGTCCACACATGACAATACCGCATTTTTATACCGTGGAGGATCGGTTAGCGAACTACACCTAAAATCAAGCACCGTCCCACCGTCTTAGCATCCAGTACCACTGTTCTGGATTCGCCATGATCCGCGCAGATAGACTGTTGTTAAAAACATGCGTCATTGTGATGCTGTCGGTGTGGGGGATTGGGGCTTCGAACTCCACGCGAAATGCGTTCCCATCATCAATGCGGGTGCCAAATGCAGGGATCATGGGCAGATCGTATTTAAGTGCAAGCTGGGCAGCTGAAAGAGATGTGAGAGCGTCATGCCCGAGAAACGGTATCCTTACACCTTCCGAATATTTTTCATCTAACAAGATTGAAATAATGCCGCCATCCCGCAAATGCCGCACTAGGGCCCTGGTTCCAACGTTGCCCGTTGCTAAAATCGGCTTCCCCCCTGCCTCAATACCAGCAAGAATGCGGCGCGCGTAGTGGCGGTTCTTGTGTGGTCGATACACAGCTCCGCTTTCAAGCCCATGCATTTTGATCGCGGCGCGAACAGCTTCCCACTGTCCAAAATGGCCGGAAACAATGATCGCTCCCTTGCCAGCGGCTTGAGCCTCTTTCAGGGCAATAAGGCCAGGACCTGAGGCACTGAATTTATGGTATTGGGTTTGAAATTCAGCATCGTGATAGATCTCAAACAGTGTTCTCCCCATATGTCGGCCCATATCTTGGCCCAGCTTAGCGCGCGCGCCGCGCTTCATATTAGGAAAAACCCGTTTGGCTTCGCGGTCAAATCGGCGCCTTGCAGGCGGAAACCAACGCATGACGGTTTTAAATGTTGTCCCCAATCCACGAGACCGAGAGTCAAAGGAGCGCCATCGAACAGCCGTCAGCGCCGACCACAAAGGGAAGTATCTGGCATGATGTAAAACTGATTTCAACGATGTGGGAAGCATTACTCTCGATAACCGGGTTCACCAGTAATACCAATCGAAAAGGCACTGCCAGACAAAACCACTTGAGACAGGCAGGGCATGTAGTCTCGTTTGCCGCCCCTCTCGACCACTCTGGTCGGCTCTGTCAGATTAAACTTGCTTGAAGCGGGCAGGGCTAATTTGTAACGATGCCGAATGACAAAACACTCCCCATTCGGTGCTGTCAACTTAATTAGAACTCGCATCAGATTGCTAGCGCAGCCTAAATCTATGCGCTCAATAATTGCCGCCACTCCGCGAGAGCAGTGGCACGGTTCAGCTTGAAATTGACGCGTGAATAGAGA
>Ga0208414_1001169_pt1 | contig 21106 bp, 20 predicted proteins | sample AntAceMetag02UKE_FD_184770 | JGI IMG/M metagenome (GOLD analysis project Ga0208414, IMG submission 184770) | Saline lake microbial communities from Ace Lake, Antarctica - Antarctic Ace Lake Metagenome 02UKE (SPAdes) (version 2) | ecosystem: Environmental > Aquatic > Non-marine Saline and... | reverse complement strand
TGCAAAGCCTGCCAGATATCAAGGGCCCTCACCTGCGCTGCCACGTGATGAACACGAAGCGCCCAGACTCCTTTTTCGGCGAGAAGCACCCCCAGCACTGCTGACGGGGCATCGCGCTCAAAGACATCGTGGCCTTCCGGCAACACAGCACCCACAAATCTTTTTCGTGAAGCCCCCACCAGGACACGCACACCTCGTTCGCCGAGTTCATCAATGTGGGCCAGAAGCTCCCAACTGTGACTGCTGTTTTTAGCAAAACCCAAACCCGGATCAAGAATCAACCGGTCGCCAGAGATTCCCGCTGCACGAGCGGCGTCCACACGCGCGTCGAGCTCGTTGCTCACTTCACGAACTACATCCGTGTAGACAGCGAGATCATCCATGGCCGCGCTGTGCCCGCGCCAGTGCATTAACACCACCTCGCACGACGCCTGGGCCATCACTCCGAACATTGCCTCATCAGCAAGCCCCCCAGAGACATCGTTGATGATGTGTGCCCCCGCCTCGAGTGCCCTCAGCGCAGTGTCGGCCCTCATGGTGTCAACGCTCACGGTTGCTCCCCTCGCAACCAAGGCTTCCACAAGGGGCAGCACCCTCTCTTGCTCCACCTCGGCCTCGACTCTTTCGGCACCGGGCCTCGTCGATTCCCCACCAATATCGATTACATCGGCGCCTTCAGCGAGCATGTCTTCCGCGTGCGCAATGGCAGCAGAGTAATCAACATAGCTGCCGCCGTCACTGAAAGAATCCGGTGTCACATTGAGAACACCCCAGACCTGCGGCCGCTGGGTGTAGCTCACGCCCCCTCGTCACCACCGACAAGCAGGAGCGCTTCGTGGCGACCGGTGCCAGAGACCAGGGTGCCCTCAGCTGCAACGGTCACGGTGGTCAAAGCCTGCTTAGGTCCGCGAAATCGGACACAGCCGTGAGTGGCAGAAATAAGGACCAAAGCGCCTGCAGCGACCCCAGATTCCATCAAAGCCTGAGCCACCATTTCTCCCAGGCGCTCCTGCAGCTGGGGCCTGGCTGCCGTGACTTCAACCAGCGTGGCGAGTGTCCCGAGTCCAACGATGCCCTGAGCGGGTTGATACACCACAGACGCCACCCCTTCGAAGGGAAGCAAGTGATGCTCACACAAAGAGTGAAAAGCGATACCGCGAAGGGCAACAAGCTCACCGCGTTCGCTTGCATCACTGATGACAGAGTTTGCGTTGCGAATGACTGACACCGGGTCAATCCCCACGCCGGAATAGAGCTCACCAAAAAGCTCTGCCACGCGATCGGGCGTGCTCGAAAGGCCTTCTCGGGTAGGGTCTTCCCCCACCGCTACCAAAATGTCATGGATAGCTTGGCGTATGACAGCGTTATCCACGCGCATCCTGAGCTTGCGCCTTCTTCGCAGGTGCTTTCTTGCCGGAGGACTTCTTCACCGCTGCACGCTTGCTAGGCGCGGCCTTCTTTGCGGGAACATCGACAGGTCCCTGATTCGACACCGGACGCTTTCCACTCGAAAGCCACTGAGGGCGTTCGGGAAGCTTCTTCACCTGTGCAAAAATCTCTGCCAGCTGGTTATGGTCCAGAGTCTCTTTTTCGAGGAGCTCAGAAGCTAGACGGTCCAAGATGGAGCGGTTGGCGGTCAAAACTGTCCATGCCTCGGTGTGGGCGTTGTCAATCAATTCTCGGACTTGAGCATCCACAAGTTCAGCCACCGAATCGGAGTAGTCCCTTTGGTGGCCCATGTCGCGACCTAAGAACATTTCGCCGCTGGCTTGGCCGAGCTTCACAGCGCCGACGCTGGCGCTCATACCGTATTCGATCACCATGCTCCGCGCAATCGACGTCGCTTTTTCGATGTCGTTTGACGCTCCGGTGGTGGGGTCGTGGAACACCAATTCCTCAGCAACCCTGCCCCCCATTGCATAGGTGAGCTGGTCGAGAAGCTCGTTGCGGGTAATCGAATACTTGTCATCCAAAGGCATCACCATCGTGTAGCCGAGTGCTCGCCCCCGGGGCAAAATAGTCACCTTCGTCACCGGGTCAGTGTTGCGCATCGCAGCCGCGGCCAACGCGTGACCGCCTTCGTGATACGCCGTGATTTGGCGCTCTTTATCGCTCATCATCCGGCTACGACGCTGTGGCCCAGCCATCACCCGATCGACTGCTTCATCCAACATGACGTCGGTGATTTTCGTAGCGTTTGCCCGAGCGGTCAGCAGAGCCGCCTCGTTGAGTACGTTAGCTAAATCTGCACCCGTAAACCCTGGGGTCTTCCTGGCCAAGACGGCCAGATCGACACCCTTCGCCATCGGCTTGCCTTTGGCGTGTACTCCAAGAATCTTTGCGCGCCCCTTCATGTCGGGGGCATCCACCTGAATTTGGCGGTCGAATCGGCCTGGGCGCAACAGTGCCGGATCCAAAATATCCGGTCGATTTGTCGCCGCAATCATGATGACATTGGTTTGCGGGTCAAAGCCATCCATTTCGACCAGGAGCTGGTTCAGCGTTTGTTCCCGTTCGTCGTGGCCGCCTCCCATGCCGGCACCGCGATGGCGGCCCACGGCATCAATTTCATCGACGAAAATAATCGCGGGGGCGTTCTCTTTTGCTTCCTTAAAGAGGTCACGAACCCTCGAGGCCCCCACCCCCACGAACATTTCGACAAAGTCGGAGCCGGAGATCGCGTAAAAAGGTGCATCAGCTTCCCCCGCTACCGCCCTAGCCAGCAAGGTTTTGCCCGTTCCTGGAGGCCCGTAAAGCAAAACCCCTCTGGGGATTTTCGCGCCAACCTTGAGAAACTTCTCCGAGTCTTGCAGGAACTCTTTGATTTCTTGGAGCTCTTCGATGGCCTCATCGGCACCGGCTACGTCGTCAAAAGTCACCTTGGAGTTCTCTTTTGCCACCAACGTGGCACGGGATTTCCCGAACTGCATCACCCTCGAGCCTCCACCTTGCATGCGGCTGAGAAGGAACCAGAAAATTACACCAATGAGCAGAAAGGGCACGACGAAACCCAGAAGAGAAGCAAGCCAGCTGGTCTGTGGCACTTCGTCTGTGAACTCGGCAACATCAGAGTTGGCCACTGCGGCGACGATGTCGTCACCGCGGGGGGCAACGTAATAGAACTGGACCTGTGTTCCTCCGCCTTGGAAGCTCTGGCGAAGTTCAAGATCGACGCGTTGTTCACCGTCGATAATCGTGGCAGATTCTGCCTGGTTGCCTTTGAGTAACTCGAGGCCCTCTTGGGTAGAGATGGCCCTGAAGCCTCCTTGGGTGAGCAACGAAACGCCAACCACGACCACGACCGCGCCCAGCACGATGTAGGGAAGTGGGCCTTTCAGGATGGAGCTAAACGTCGGTCTTTTCGTGGCCATGGTGGCTCAAGGGACCTTTCCGGGACAAGAGGCAGGGAATTCACAACGTTAGCGCGAGAAGGTCAGCGGTGCCGAACTGTTCGCCTCGGGCACAGCGCCCTAATGGCCCTCGCGGTAGACATCGGGGTTGAGGACACCTACCCCTCGAAGGTTTCGGTATCGTTCATCAAAATCGAGGCCGTACCCCACCACAAATTCGTTGGGAATATCGAAACCGAGATAGTCGATAGGAACATCCACGGCCATCGCATCGGGTTTACGAAGCAGTGTTGCCACTCGAAGAGAAGCGGCTCCCCGGGAGGCGAAGTTCTCCAGCAACCACGACAGAGTGAGCCCGGAGTCCACAATGTCTTCCACAATGATGACGTCGCGGCCATCGAGGGAGGTATCCAGGTCTTTCACGATTCTCACCACACCGCTGGATTTAGTGGACCGACCATAACTGGAGACCGCCATCCAGTCGATCTCCAAGGGGATGGTGAGCTCTCTCGCTAAATCTGCCATCACCATGACAGCGCCTTTGAGGACGCCAATCAACAGCGGTTTCCTGCCGTCAAGATCACGCTCGATCTCCCGTGCCATCCGGGCAAGGCCCTCGGATATTTGTTCTGGGGTGACAACAACGGAAACGATGTCACCCTTCACGTCGTCAAAATCCATCGGGCTACCCTTTCGGTGGGGAGTTCCTCTTGGACCGCACCAGGATGCGACCCTCTGTTCGCTCCAGGGTAGCCCCGGAAACGTCTATGGCGGACTGTCCCCTCCAGCTGCCGAGCAATGTCAGGATCTGATCCATCTGAGCAAAGCTTGGGGGCGAACCACCCACAGCAATCACCATTACCCTCAAAGCCCTCGTGTGAACTGCAGCGGGTTGCTCCAACAGGGCCTGCACGCTGACGGTTCGCTCACCGGGCTGCAGAGCATCCACGTAATTTCCGACGAAAGTCTGGGCAAAACCGTCAAGAGCGTCAGAGTCTTGGCGAAAAAGCATCGCGGTTCGAGACAGCGCGTCAGAAATTCCTGGGCCAAGCTCCTCCTCCCACACCGGCAACACCCTGTTGCGCACCCGAACGCGAGCGTAACGGTCGTCCTCATTGTGAGGGTCATCCCACCACTCAATACCGGCGTCGACGAGCGCCGTACGCAGGGTTTTCCGGGAGATTCTGAGCAGCGGCCGATGATAGGTGCCCTCTCGGGTGGCCATGCCTTTGAGCGCTGAAGGCCCACTGCCGCGGCCCATTCCCAACACCACTGTTTCTGCTTGGTCATCTTTGGTGTGGGCGAGAATGACTCCCCGGGCGCCGGTTTCTTTCATGGCTTCGCGAAAAGCCTCGTAGCGTGCTGTCCTCGCAGCCTCTTCCGGGCCCCCCTGATTGCCCACCGCGACGGTCTTGATAATGGCGGGGGATAGCCCCCACCCGGCCGCGGTCTCCGCCGCGCGCTGCGCGATCTGTGAGGAGCCCTCTTGCAGTTGGTGATCGACAATCACCGCGCCGATGGGTAAATGAAGCGCGGGTGACTCTTTTGAGAGCGCCCACGCGAGGGCGAGAGAGTCACCTCCGCCGCTGAGCGCCACCAGATAGTGTCCCCAGGACGCATCGAGTTCGCCTGCCCACTCTCGAACCGCCCGACGGACATCAGCCATCGCAGGGCTAAGACGTGGGCGTGCATTCACGCGCCCCAATTCGTCCCTCTCAGCCACCCGGTAAGGTTACTTCACGAAGCTTTCCCCCGAAGGAGCACCTGTTTATGGCCGATTACCCCGCCGTCATTGAAATCCCCCGTGGATCCCACAATAAGTACGAAGTTGACCACGAAACGGGGCGCGTCTTTCTCGATCGTGTGCTCTACACGAGCTTCGTGTATCCCACCGATTACGGTTTCTTTGAAAACACACTCGGGCTCGATGATGACCCCGTTGATGTCCTCGTCCTCACCCAATACCCTCTGTTCCCCGGCGTGGGACTCACCGTGCGACCCGTAGGGGTATTCAACATGACTGACGATGGGGGTAGCGACGCGAAAGTTGTGGCGGTTCCTTCAGGAGATCCGCGGTGGGATCACCTGCAAGACGTCCATGACATTCCGGAATACACCCGCAAAGAAATCGAGCATTTCTTTGAGCACTATAAGGACTTGGAACCGGCCAAATGGGTGAAAACTGAGGGCTGGGGTTCAGCAGCGGACGCCGAAGCTATTATTCAGGCCGGCATCGCCGCTTTTCCTGGTCACTAGCCCAGGCGGATTCCTCGGTTGACGAAGAACGGGTAGGGGTCTTGAGAGACCATATCTTTCCTGGTCTCCAAGTGCAGGTGGCAGCCGGTGGAGCCTCCGGTCGATCCGATGCGTCCGATGAGTTGGCCTGTCACCACCGTCTGACCGAGTTTCACATAGAGTGAGCCGTTTTGAAGGTGCGCGTAGCCGGTGGAGTACCCATCGTCGTGAGTAAGTCGGATGAAGTTACCCGAGGTTCCCAGCCATCCCGAATAGCTCACTCGGGCCGTGTTGGCGGCATACACCGGGTTTCCGCATGAGGTTGCTAAGTCAATACCGGCGTGAAGGCGGGCAAAACCGTAAATGGGATGAATCCGCGGTCCATAACTGCTAGAGATATACCCGCCTGAAGGTCTTGCCCATCCCGCAGAGCTGATTTGGCCCGGACTGATCATGCCCGCAATGGCAGCCTGGGACCGTGCGACAACGCCTTTCTGGTAATCAACCTCGGTGGCCTCGCGTTGTTCGACCAGCACTTCAAGTTGGGCTTCAAGTCGCGCACTATTTGCGTACTGGGCTTCTACCGCGTCATACGCTCGCAGTGCTGCACCATTCGCCGCCTCGAAGGCGGATTCGGCGACCACTTGGAGTTCTTCACGAATTCCTCTGGCAACCTCGGCCTGATCGCTCAGCGATTGGGCCGCGTTCATATCTGCGAGCGCTCGGGCATAAATACCATCGGTTTGTTCCGCAATTTTCGCCGCGTAACCGATGCGAGAGAGAAGCTCGGTCGCGTCATCACCACTGGTAAACAGTGTCGCGGTGAGGTCTGCCCCACCGACCCGAGCCAGTTCAGCAACAAACTGTCCCGCCTTCATGCGTGATTCCTCGGCGGTTGCGGAAGCTCCATCTGCCTGGGCTTGAAGTTGCGACTGTTGATACGTAGCTTCATCGAGTTCGGCGAGGGCTTCATAATAAATTTCGCCCAGCCGTGCAGCCTCTTGCTCGGCTTCTGCTGCGGCTCGTTCTAAACCGGCGAGCAGTTCCAGGATTTCTTTGACCTTGGCTTCCGCCGCGGCAACGTCTTTGCGTGCCTCCTGGACTTCTTCCCAGGTGGGGTACTCATCGGCAAAAGCTGGGCTCGCCGGGGTCACTCCCACGCTGATGATCACGACGAGGGCCGCGAGGGTTGCCCAGAGCGAATACACCGCGCGCTTTGATAGAGACCTCACGGAAGGTAACGATAGCCATTTCCCTGCTGGAGTCCGGTGTTTGACCCGGTGTGGCGCTAAGGCGAGCGTTTGCATTCGCGGGAACCGCTCCGTAGACTCAACCCTTGTCGCTATGCTTTGGTGGTAGCTTCGGCCCCATCGTTTAGTGGCCTAGGACGCCGCCCTTTCACGGCGGTAGCACGGGTTCGAATCCCGTTGGGGTCACCATATAATTTAATACGCAAGGCCCTGTAGCGCAGTTGGTTAGCGTGCCGCCCTGTCACGGCGGAGGTCGCGGGTTCAAGTCCCGTCAGGGTCGCGGTTGAGGACAGAGTCTCTCGAACGAGAGGCTCTGTCGCACCACGGCTCTGTAGCTCAGTTGGTAGAGCGTTCGACTGAAAATCGAGAGGTCACGGGATCGACGCCCGTCGGAGCCACCATTCTTTGCACTCTTTGCGGCGCGAGAGTTTCTCTCGAGCCGAGAACTCCGCTCAGAGGTGCGTCAACGGCTCTTCTCAGCCCAGAGCAGTGAGCATCCGCCGCGTGGAAATCAACACCCCACCCAAAACAGCGGGAATCCCTCCCCCGGGGTGGACACTCGAACCCACCCTCCAGAGCCATGGAGTTCGGGGGCTGTTGTAGGGAGGAGAGTGAAAAGGCCCGCTGCGCCACCATGGCGCTGGCTCCCCGTAGAGCGCTCCGCCCACCGCTCCGAACCCGGCAAAATACTCGGGGTGTAAAACAGTGTGGTCGACCATCATGTCGGTAATGGACCGCTCGAGCCCCAACACGTCGGAGAACCGCCTGGATTCAGATTGCACGAAAGGGTCATCGATGTCGCAGGGTTTTCCATCCGGTGGTGCCGTGAGCAGCAGGGCCGCGACGGGTCGGTCATTCGGGTAGATCTGGCCGGCGCGGTAATAGTTCAAAAACGCCATCGTCTCTTTGGGGCGCTCCCTTTTCCCCAGAGCATCGAAAAGTTCCTTCGAGTGCCCGGGCATCATCACCGAGTGAGTCACCACGTCCGCGGGGAGCTCTTCATCCAACACTCCGAAGACGGCCACGCCCGAACAGGAAAGTCGTGCGGGGGGCCTGGTGGCAGGCTTGCCCATCAAGCGCTCAAGAATCCCACCATCCAGAGCGCTCACGACATAGTCCGAGACGTAGGTTGCCTGGTTCGTCGTCACTCTCCCCTTCTTCACCGACACCACCGGTTCTGATGTGCGAAGGGTGACACCAGCATGACGGGCGAGGTTTTCTAATCCCCGCGCAATCTCATAGACGCCACCGCGGGGAACCCACACTCCGTCTTGGGCCATCACCGCAGCCATCGTTGCATACAGCGCAAGCGTTTGATTAGGTGCCACCCCAGCGTTCAAAGTGTGAATGGCAATGATCTCTTTAAGCTCGGCGGGCATCCAATCCAGACCGTCCAGGTATGCCTGTGTGGTGAGCCTGAATCCGTAGCGAGAAAGAAGCTCCCTTCCAGCGGAAAGAATGGCCGGGTCCCAAGGATCATGCGTCAGCAAGGTCGTAATCGCGGGCCCTAGTCCGCCATGCTCTCTTTGAAAGCGTTGCCAGGCGTCATGCCACGCATGGCCTGGCTCGACGGGAAGATTGGCTTGATCTCCTCGGAAGTAGTAGCGCCCCACTTCTGGCAGGCGTTCTAAGGTGACATCCGCAATGCTGGCAGCCGGCGGTCCGCCACCCGCTGAATCCCAGGCCGCCAAGACTTGTTTCCACACATTCGGGAACGTCACCAGAGAGGGGCCGGTGTCGATGCGTTGTCCGGCTACCTCGATTCGCCTACTTTTACCACCCAGCCATTCCTGCCCCTCCAGGAGGGTGACGGTGTGCCCCGCACGAGCCAGCAATGCGGCAGCGGCCAGGCCGCCCAAACCTCCCCCGATAACCGTGATGCGCTGGGTCATGGTGCTGGATACACCCCAAAGACCAGTGCGCCCACCAGCTGCACCCCGGCAACCGCGCCTGCCACGTAAGGGAAGGCCACGGAATAGCGGTACAGCCTTCTGGCCTGAGCAATCTCTGGCTTTCTCCACTGGGCGATGACGAGCCAGCCCGCTAAGAGAGCGTTCACCGCGGCAACGGGGATGTTTACCAGGGCAAACAGCACGGTGGATACAGTCCACCAGCTCCCTGACCACAACAGTGACCCCTTAATGCCAAACTTCACCGCCGTAGTGACAATCCCCGCCGCCGCATCCTCATCAATATCTTGAATCGCGTCATAAACGTGCTTGGCCATTGACCACATCATGAGGCCGAGCGCGGCTGCCCATACCGGTGAGACCCCCAGGGCAAGGGGAACGAAGACGAGAGGAAAGGCATAGTCGGCGTTGGACAAGGAGTCCAAAATCGGGCGGCCTTTAAATCGCAACGGGGTGGCCGAGTACTGCCAGAACAAGAGGGCGTAAGCGGCCATCCAGGCGACGGCCTCCCACGGCAGGGTCACTGCGAAATACACAAAGAAAGGAAGGTTCGTGAGAACGACCCCCCACGCGATCATCTTCGTCTCGCGCGGCCTAATCTTGGCACCGCCGTAGCCACCTTTGCGGGCATTATCCGAATCGGTGTCTTGGTCATAGATGTCATTCACGCCGTAAATCAGCAGATTGAAGGGGAAACTCACCCACAAGAGAATGGGAACAATGGACCACGTCCACAACTCACCAGCCAGCCACATCCCAATGACGGTGGTACCTATTGTGTTCACCCACAGAACGGGCCGGGATATTTCGACGAGACGCAGAATCACCTGTTTACTCTATCGGGGAGTATCTGGGCGGGCTCAAAGTTTAGGAGAGAGTGGGCCACGATGAAGTTTGTATTGTGCCGCTTGCGCCACAGGCTTCATCTGAATGAGATCAAGATTCACATGCCTCGGGCTTGCCAGAGCGTACGCAACAACGTCCGCCACATCCTCTGCCACGAGAGGAGATTCAACACCCTCATACAGCGCATCCGTTTTAACCTGATCCCCGCCAAACCGATTGAGCGCAAACTCTTCCGTTTTCACCATGCCCGGCGCGATTTCCACGACTCGAATTGGCTCTCCGACCAACTCCAGTCGCAACGCCCCCAGGGCGGCGTGAAGTCCCGCTTTTGCCGCGTTGTAGCCTCCGCCGCCTTCATAACTAACAAAGGCTGCGGTCGAAGAGATGCTGACGATGTCGGCCACACCACGGACCTCAGACGCATGGCGCAAGAGAGGAAGTAGCGCCCTAATCATGCGCTGAACGCTGACCACATTGAGCTCAAACATCGCGGCCCAGTCCTCGCCGTGGGCTTGGGCAACACTGTCGGCGCCTATAGCGCCGCCGGCAACATTGACCAGTGCGCTGATGCCACCCGTGGAATGCACGTTTTCCACAATGCGAGCAATGTCTGAGTCTTTCGTCACATCAGCCACGACCACGTCGCAGCCGGTTTCTGCGGCAAGGGCGTCCAGGCGCTCTTGCCGGCGAGCAACCGCAACCACGTCCCATCCAGAGTCCCGCAGAGCACGGACCGTTGCAGCGCCAATACCGGAGCTGGCTCCGGTCACCAGCGCGCGACCAGGAGGAGTCCTAATGCTCACTCTCACGACCAATTGATCCAAAGACCACAGACCACTCGCCAATCTCGCGGGAGGCAATCAGTCCAAGACTCCAAAACGGGTCGAGGTTGAGCGCAGCTTCAACTGCAGCCACACTTTCTAAATCACAGAGCAACAGCGCTCCGGGGCCCGCTTCGCCTTCCACGGGGCCACTAGCGATAAGCCCGCCGCCGCCCAGCAAGCTTTTCAGGTATTCGCGGTGCGCCGGGCGATGCTCGGCTATGCGATCTGGGTCCTTCGCGTAACGATAGGTAATCGCAAATAGAGCCATGGGTTCCTTACAGAGCTTTGACAGCGCTGAGAACTTTAGACAAGGTCTCTTTTGCGTCACCGAAAAGAAGTGTCGTGTTGGGCTCATACAACAGTTCATTTTCGATTCCCGCAAAGCCGGGACGCATCGAGCGCTTGAGGAACACCACCTGCTTGGCCTCCCCCGCATCGAGGATGGGCATTCCGTAAATGGGGGAGCCAGGACTCGTCTTCGCAGCGGGGTTCACCACGTCGTTTGCTCCCACAACGAGACAGACATCAGCAGTTTTGAACTGCGGGTTCACATCGTCCATTTCCTGAAGTACTTCGTAGGGCACATTCGCTTCCGCCAACAGCACGTTCATGTGCCCTGGCATCCGACCTGCGACCGGGTGGATACCAAAAACAACCTCGATGCCTTTGGCCTCCAGCGCTTTTGCCAGTTCGTACATGGTGTGTTGTGCCTGGGCAACAGCAAGACCGTAACCGGGGACGACAATCACCCGCTGGGAGTAGCCGAGCAAGATGGCAACGTCCTCAGCAGAGCCTGACTTCACCGGACGATTCGACATCTCTGTCGAACCCGCGGTAGAGCCGCCCTTGAAAGCGCCAAAGACGATGTTGTTCACGCTGCGGCCCATGGCACTTGCCATCGCCCTCGTGAGGATGGTTCCCGATGCGCCAACCAGTGTGCCCGCCACCAACAACAAGGTGTTTCCCAGGACCAGTCCAGACGCAGCGACTGCCAGGCCGGTCATGGCGTTGAGGAGAGAAATGACAATGGGGACGTCCGCGCCGCCAACGGGCAACACGAGAAGAACTCCCATCACTAATCCCACAGCCATCAGCGCGGCACCCAAGGTCAGATTGCCCTGCGTGACGACCAACACTGAACCACCCAGGGCGGCAATCGTGAGTAGCCCCATCACATACCGCTGGCCCGGGAAGAGAACAGGACGAGTCGTCATCATCTCTTGCAGCTTGGCAAAAGTGATCACAGAGCCCGAGAACGAGACGCTTCCCACAAAGATGGTGAAGGCGACGGCGATGAGGAAGCCGACCGTGTCAGCGGCACCCAGCTCGAGGAAAGCAACCACTGCCGCTGCGCCACCACCCACACCGTTAAAAAGTGCGACAAGTTGGGGCATTTGCGTCATCTTGACCATGCGAGATGCAGGGACAGAGATGGCAGAACCCACCGCGATAACAATAAGGATCAAGCCAATGTTGGACAGTTCTTCGGCAAGAAAGACCGTGGCCACGCCCACGAGCGCTCCGAGGGCACCAATGAGGTTTCCGCGCCGGGCGGACTTAGGCGACGCGAGACCGCGCAGCGCCAGAATGAAGCAAACTGCAGCAAAAAGATAGAGGAGTGCTTCGACTTCCTCGGTGAGGATACTCATGACGCTGCTCCTTTAGAGGGCTTCTTTGTGCCGCCAAACATCTCAAGCATGCGGTCTGTGACGACAAAGCCGCCGACGAGGTTCACGGTAGCCATCAGCACCGCAATGAGCGCGAGCACAAGCTTCCAGGTGGAATCGGCGTGACCGGCGACCACAATGGCGCCGACCAGGATGATGCCGTGAATCGCGTTAGCGCCCGACATCAATGGCGTGTGGAGAGTGCTGGAAACTTTAGACACCACTTCAAACCCGACGAACACCGCCAGAACAAAGTAGGTCAAAAGGTTTATGGAATCCATTACTTCGTGCCTTTCTTCGAGGGAGCAGGCGTAGCCAAAGCCTCCGCGGTGGGTTCGTGGCGAATCACACCGTCGTGGGTCAGACACGCACCAGCAACCACTTCGTCGTCAAAATCGGGGGCAACCTTCTTGTCCTTGACCATCAGGGTCAGAAGGTTCGATACATTTTTCGCGTAAAGCCTCGAGGCATCAAAGGCCATCGCGGAAGGAACGTCCTTCATTCCTACAAGGGTAATTTTCCCCCCAGACTTTCCGACGCTAACCATCACGTCAACGCCGGGCTGTGAGCCTTCGACGTTCCCTCCTGTTTCAGCGGCGAGGTCAATGATGACAGAACCCGGCTTCATGTCTTTCATCATTTTCGCCGTGATGAGTCGCGGTGCGGGACGGCCAGGAATCGCCGCGGTGGTGATGATGACGTCCGCGGCGGTAACAAAGGGAGTGAGCAACTCTTGCTGGTGCTTTACGCGGTCAGCGGCGAGCTCTTTGGCATACCCTCCGGCGCCATCAGCCGACACATCGAGGTCGAGTTCGATGAAGGTTCCTCCCATAGAGCGGACCTCATCAGCGGAGGCAGAGCGAACATCGTAGGCGTTCACCCTTGCCCCCAAGCGCTTGGCAGTGGCAATCGCCTGCAATCCGGCGACCCCAGCTCCCAATACGAGCACTGTGGACGGGGGGACCGTGCCCGCAGCGGTCATGTAGAGGGGGAAAAAGCGTGGCAGGCGCATCGAAGCCTCAATAACGCATCGATACCCAGCGACCAAAGCTTGGGAGGTAAGAGCATCCATGGACTGTGCGCGAGAGATTCGGGGGACAAGTTCCATGGCAAAAGAGGTGACTTTTTGGTCCCGCAGCGCTTTGACAGCTGCGGCTTCGGATGCTGGCGACGCCAGACCCAGGGTGATCGCGCCCTTTTTGAGCTTCTTGATGGTTGCCGGCGCCAGGGGGCGCACGTGGGCGAGCACATCAAGGGTGCCCGGATCCACCGTGGCAGAGACGGTCGCGCCTGCAATCTTGTAGTCATCATCGGGATAGCCCGCGGCAACACCGGCGCCTTTTTGGACCGTGACCTTCAGCCCTTCGCCTATCAACTGCTTGACAGAGTCAGGCGTTGCGGCAACGCGGTTTTCGCCAGAAATCGGCTCTTTGAGAACTCCAACAATCATTGATTCACCCTCGAAAAGTAAGCGTCATCTCTTCACCACACTCACCCGGGGCAAGCGACACCACCGTAGCAGAATTGAGGCACCCCACCTGGAAAGAAGCCCGACAACCGACAGAGCTTTGCAGCAATCCGTTGGGGAGCGACGCCGGGTGATGTCCCCCCATCGCCGCGAAGCTGCAGAGATTAGCCCTGTGCGGAAGCAGCACCGCGAGTAAAAAAGCTCCGCCACGGGGGCAGAAAACGTCCGGAGACCTTCTGGTATTGCTCATATTCGGGATACTTCTCTTGAAGCATGGCCTCTTCACTGTGGCTTTTGACAATCAACACCGCCAGAAGTGCCACCCAGCCCAGAACATGAGCGGGCGATGCCCCCCACAACACGACGCCTGCTGAGGCCACCAACAAGCCCGTGTAAATGGGGTGCCGCACATATCGATAAATCCCCTGCGTTGCTAGGAATCCTGCGTCCTTCGGTATAGGCGAGGGCGTCAATGTCGCTCCCAGCCGGAGACCCCCCAGTACGATAATCGTGATTCCGGTCGCAACGAATACCGCGGCGAGTGAAGTCACAATCCAAGCTTTGGGCCATAGGAGCCCCGCGGGTAACACGATGAGGGCGGCCAAGAGTCCCCCCTGCGCCCCCACGAGCGCCCAGCCCACAGAGGGCTTCATCGTGTTAAGCGTTCTGTGAGCGCTCGTACACTCTGGCCGCCTCCTGGCGCTCATGCTCTTGCCCCAGAGCAATGGGGGCTCTCACGTTCGCGTCACTCAAACCGAATCCCGAAACAAGGTCACCGAGGTGGGGACGAAGTCGCGGCAGAAGCCTGTCGTTAATGTAATCGGTAATGGCTTCCGCCCGGAGGACACTAAGACGGCCATTCATGAGGTACCAGTCCCGATGCTTTTCGATGAGGATAAAGCCGTGAAGGTCTCGTAGCCATCGCATAACTTGTTTGGTGGCGTTTTCTTCCATCGCGTCGATAGCCCTCGTGAACGACTCCCACACGACCAGCTCGGCGTGAGCTAAGGCGGCATCAATCAGTTCGCTTTGATGTTGATTCATGAGTGCGCCAGCCTCGAGTGGGTCCATCTTGCTTGCCGGCCGAAGGACCCCAGCAAGCTTGCCCACCATGCTTTCGACCCGATCGGTCAACAGCTGATGCTGGGATTCGGTGTTTCTTACGTAGCCTATGGAGCGCGCTGTGGACCCGAAATCGCTCACGTTTTGGGCTAAGCGGCGAAGCCCAGACCGGTTGATGGCGGCGTTGCCGACGTGGTCAGCAACGTAACTCGCCATGCTTCCGAGACCGCCTTCTTTGAAAGCCTTCGCGTAGTCACCGAGCAAGCGTTTGGCTACCAGCTGAAGCAGGATCGTGTTGTCACCCTCAAACGTTGCGTAGACGTCCAGATCGGCCCGGAGACTGGCAAGGCGATTTTCTGACAAGAACCCTTGCCCCCCGCAGGCTTCGCGTCCTGCCTGAAGATTTTCCAGTGCTGACCAAGTCGCATATGGCTTCAGGGCTGCGGCGAGCGTTTCGAGATCTTGGCGCTCCTCTTCGGTGTCTTTCGCCCCTCTGAAAACATCATGAAAAAGCTCCAGCAATTCATCCTGTGCGAAGCCCATAGCGTAGGTCGCAGCCAGGTGAGGGACCAATCGGCGTTGATGGGTTTGATAATCCAACAACACTTGTTCCTCCTCGGACCCGTGGATGGGAAACTGCCGCCGAACGAGGCCATACCGAATAGCAATAGTCGAAGCGAGTTGAGAGGCGACAACCGACGCCCCCACCAGGGAAACACGACCTTGCACCAGTGTTCCGAGCATGGTGAAGAACCGGCGCCCTCTGCTTTCAATGGGAGACGAGTACACACCCTCTGCACTCACGCTCCCGTGACGATCAAGCAAATTCTCACGAGGGACACGCACGTTAGTAAAGTGCAGCCGGCCATTATCGATCCCGTTGAGCCCACCTTTGGGGCCATCATCATCCCCACCAATGCCGGGAAGAAAACCTTTGTTATCGCGCAAATCGACATACAACGCGTGGACGCCGTGATTTTCCCCGCCGACAATGAGTTGAGCGAAGACGACTGCCGCTTTCCCGTGTATCGCCGCGTTGCCGATGTAGTCCTTCCACGCACCGCGGTGAGGTGTGTGGAGCACAAAGTCCCCCGAGTCCGCATCGTAGGTCGCCGTCGTAGCAATGGAGGCAACATCTGAACCGTGGCCTGTTTCCGTCATGGCAAAACATCCGGGAATGTCCATCGACATGATTCCTGGCAACCATTTTTCGTGGTGACTCTCGGTTCCTAAGTGGGTTACCGCTGCTCCGAACAGTCCCCATTGGACGCCTGACTTGATTTGAAGCGAAGGGTCGGCAAGGACGAGCTGCTCAAAGTTCGCAACATTGCCACCGGGGTTATCGCCGCCGCCGACCGATTTAGGGAAAGAAAGAAGCACTCCACCGGCATCGACCAGGACACTCAACTGACTGAGCACCCTCTCCCGGTGTTCGCCCTGGGGCTGGCCTTCGATTTTCCACAGCGCCGGGTCTTCACAGAGTGTGCGAGCACGAGTGCGGATATCTGCCCATCGACCCAGCACATATTTCCCCAGCTGTTCAACATCGACCGACAATTCATCGCTGTTGAGCTTAACCGTGGATTTGTCTGGCGTCTGTGTGTGAACACTCATCGTGGAGCTCTCTCTCGAAACAATAGTTGCCTTAATTTAGGCTAAAGCTTCTCCTCGATTGCGGCGCGTCCCTCGTCTATCGCCACGAAAGACCACGGAACTTGGGGACGTTTTTTGTGCTCTTCCTACTAAGAGCGGGAGGAAGATTGAGCGCAGAGCGAAAACGGAGGAGCAATATACCCCATGGGGTATGGTCGCAACTAACGAAAGGACGATTATGCCCACTATCGATTTAACGCACGACCTCTTTGAAAAGACTGTTGCCTCCGAGGGAATCACCCTGGTGGATTTCTGGGCAGAATGGTGCGGTCCGTGTAAAGCCTTCGGTCCGGTCTATGAAGACGCCAGCAACAAACACGCTGATGTGACTTTTGGGAAAGTGGACACCGAAGCCGAACAAGCCCTCTCCCAAGAGGCCAATATCCGATCCATACCGACGTTGATGGCTTTCCGTGATGGTGTGCTTGTCTTCTCTCAGCCGGGCGCGTTGCCGGCATCATCCCTGGAAGAAGTCATCACCGCGGTCAAAGGCCTCGACATGGACGACGTCCGCAGACAGATTGCTGCCGCAGAGGCAGAAGCAGGAGAACCAAAGACCTAGAGACGATTGCGGCCGAAAATTCCTCGCCGCACACGCTCGACAATATTCTTCGTCGGCGGCTCGTTGTAATGGTCGGCACGATCTTGGCCTGACATCGCAGCGATGGCGTCCATCACTTCATCGGTGGCGTGGCGCCTGGCCCTCCCAGAATCAGCTTTGCCGTGGCGCGACAAGTCCAAGGGCTTGCCAAACTGAATGGTGACTTTGGCTGGGCGAATTCCGCTGGTGCCAACGGGTTGGACGTTTTCTGTTCCCCTCACCGCAACCGGCACCACCAAAACGCCGGCGTTCAACGCCAGCCATGCCACGCCTGTTTTGCCTCTGTACAGGCGTCCGTCTCGCGAGCGAGTCCCTTCGGGATAGACCGCGAACGCCTGTCCTCCCTGAAGAAGAGAAAGTCCTGCGTCTAAAGCGTCCTGCGCAGCCTGTCCGCCTCCCCGCGTCACCGGTATCGCGCCAATACTGCTAAAAAACAGCTTCGAGATGCGCCCTTTCACGCCGGGAGTGGTGAAATAGCTTTCTTTCGCCAAGAAACTCACGCTGCGAGGCGCAAACAAGGTGATAAAAACGCTGTCAATGAAAGAGAGGTGATTACTTGCCAGAAGCACGGGCCCTGCGCCGGGAACATTCTTGCGCCCGACAATCTTTGCGCGAAACAGCGCCCGAGCCAGCGGTCCCAGAATAAGCCTGCTCGTTTGTTTCAACATAGTGACCTACTTGCGTTTAGTGGGCTTCTTGACCTTAGCGGGAATACCCACCGCTAGCGCGTTAGAAGGCACGTCATCGACCACGACGGAGAGTGCGCCTATCCTCGCGTCATCGCCAATCGTCACGGGACCCAGAATCGCGGCCCCCGCTCCCACCAGCACTCGGTTGCCCAATGTGGGGTGGCGTTGCCCTGTCGTTTGTTCACGAGAGGCTTGGATCTTTCCCCCGAGCGTTACGCCGTGATACACCAGGCAGTCATCCCCGACTATTGCGGTTTCCCCGATCACTACACCCATGCCGTGGTCAATGACCAGACGCCTGCCGAGGGTGGCACCGGGATGGATTTCAATTCCCGTGAGCCACCGGGCGACGTTTGACACGATGCGCGCGGGCAAAAACCACTCCCAGCGCCACAGCCAATTCGCTACGCGGTACCAGGCAAGAGCGCACACCCCTGGTGAGGTGAGAAACACTTCGAGGGACGTACGAGCGGCCGGGTCTCTCTCCCGCACCGCCTGAATATCTTCGCCGATGCGTGAGGTGGGGGTCATTTAGGTATCAAGTCCTTCATAGAGAATGGTGGAGAGGTAACGCTCTCCAAAACTAGCCAAGACCACAACAATAGTCGCACCGGCGAAATCTGGTCTCTGGGCCAATTCGACAGCAGCATGGGCGGTTGCTCCGGAAGAAATTCCGCCAAGAATTCCCTCTTCCGCTCCCAAACGCCGAGCCATGGCGACAGCTTGTTCAGCCGAAACATCGACAATTTCATCATAAACATGGCGGTCCAAAATCTCGGGAATGAAGTTGGCGCCAATTCCCTGGATTTTGTGCGGGCCTGCTTGACCTCCGGTCAGTAGGGCAGATTCAAATGGTTCAACCCCCACGACCTTCACGCTGGGTTTGTGCTCCTTCAACCTCTGGCCCGTTCCCGTCAGCGTCCCTCCTGTACCGACACCGGCAACGAATACATCCACGGCGCCATCGGTATCGCGCCAGATCTCTTCCGCAGTGGTGCGACGGTGGATTTCAGGGTTTGCTTCGTTCTCAAACTGTTTGACATACACAGCTCCTGGAACCTCGCCAACAATCTGAGCTGCTTTGTTCAATGCACCCGTCATGCCCTCAGGGCCCGGAGTGAGCACCAGCTCGGCGCCAAAGGCGCGAAGCAACATGCGTCGCTCCATGCTCATGCTCTCGGGCATAGTCAAAATCGCGCGGTAGCCACGGGCCGCTGCAACCATTGCGAGCGCAATACCGGTGTTTCCGCTTGTGGCCTCCACGATGGTGCCGCCCGGAGCCAGCTCGCCGGAGGCTTCAGCCGCATCCACAATCGCGACGGCCAAACGGTCCTTGACAGACGACGTGGGGTTATAAAACTCCAACTTCGCCAAGACGGTGGCCCCAGCTCCTTCGGTCACGCGGTTGAGGCGCACCAGAGGAGTGTTACCGAAAGCTTCAGTGATGTTTCCATATACCAACGACATGACATCCTTCTTTCCCTTGAGACACGGCTCTCCCCAGCGTATTGCTAACGCCCGGGCCCACACGCGCATGCGTCATACTGTGACGTCGAAGAGTAAGGGTTCCCTGCTGTGCTAACTGTCCTCCTGGGTCTTTCCGGAGCCCTCACCTACGGGGCTGCCGATTTCTATGGCGGCCTAGCTTCAAGGCGGTCCTCCACGCTACTGACCACTGCGGGCGTCGCGGTGGTGGGTCTGGTGGCAATGCTGCTTGCGTCACTGTGGGTTCCCTCCACATCCAGTCTTGACGCCTGGCTTATCGGTGGGGCCTCGGGGCTTGCCGGCGCGATAGGAATCGGGTTGCTCTATGGCAGTTTGGCAATAGGCCCCATGAGCATTCTCTCCCCCACCACAGCTTTCATTTCGGCAGTGGTACCCGTGGGAATTGGGCTAGGCCGTGGAGAGAACGGGGACCTCAGGTTTCTCCTCGCATTGGGTGTGGCACTGGTCGCAATCATTTTTGTGGGCTTTGTTCCCGAGAGAGGGGCAATCCGCCCCCGGCCTCTGGGACTTCTCATGGCCGTGGCTTCGGGTGCCTTCATTGGACTCACCATCGTCCTCATCGATGCAACCCCGGATGATTCGGGGCTTATTCCTCTGCTGGCCAATCGCACTGTCTCCACCACAGCGCTGGGACTGGCGATTCTCGGGATGTTTGTCTGGCGAGGAGTAAGGCGTAAGAGCCCTCGGATTCCAGGGCTCAACAAAATACCCAGCGTGTGGGTCATGATTGTTGTGGCGGGAATTCTCGATGCGCTGGCCAACGTTGTCGTGCTCTATGGCTTACGCGTCGGAGCTCTCTCCGTCATGGCTGTCCTTATTGCCCTCTACCCCGCGGGGACCATTTTGTTGGCCGGCGTCGTGCTCAAAGAACGCGTCGCCGCCATCCAATGGGTGGGGCTTGTTCTTGCCCTCACCGCAAGCGCCCTTCTCGCTCTCTAGGCGAGAGCGAGAGCTGTCACGTCTGAAGGCTTCTTGTCCTCCGGAGTAACAACGACACCTGCTTGCTTGAGGAGATCTACGACGCGACGCGTACGAGGTTTCGTGGTCAAAGTGATGACCACACCTTCTTTGCCCGCGCGACCGGTTCGACCGGAGCGGTGAACATAGGACTTGAAATCCTCGGGCGCATCCACCTGAATCACCGTCTCAATGTCATCGATGTGAATACCGCGAGCGGCCACATCGGTGGCAACCAAGACGTTCACACGACCTGAGGTCAGTTTGTCCAGGTTGCGTTGGCGCCTAGCTTGGTTGAGGTCGCCGTGAAGACTGACGGCGGGAATGCCGTTGTCATCAAGATGATCTGCAAGTTCCTCGGCAAAGGCGCGCGTGCGGGTGAACATGAGCGTCTTGCCGGTGACCCGCGCGAGGCGCACAACCATGTCGCGTTTGTCTCGCTGATCCACCACGTAGACACGGTGATCGATGGTGGAGGTTTCCTGAGTTTCCCCTGCCACCTCGAAGACCGCTGGGTTGGGGAGGAATTCCTTCACGATGTTAGAGACACCGCGGTCGAGGGTTGCAGAGAACAGCAAACGCTGGCCATCGCGAGCGGTGGCAGAGAGGATGCGTTGCAAAGGCTCAATGAACCCAAGCTCGGACATGTGGTCTGCCTCGTCGACAACAGAAATGACGACCTGAGAAACATCGAGTTTCCCTCTCGCCATCAGGTCCTCTATACGCCCGGGAGTTCCAATCACAATGTCCACCCCGCGCTCGAGAGCACCAATCTGGCGACCGATGGGAACGCCTCCGTAAATCTGGGTGGTGAAGAGACCCACACTGCGTGCGATGGGCTGGACAGTGCGATCAATCTGCAAAGCAAGCTCCCTCGTGGGAGCAAGGATCAGTGCGCGGGGCGCGCGTCCAACAGCCCGCTTCACGCCTTTGCTGGACAAACGCAAGAGGCGTTCCACCGTGGGCGCAGCGAAGGCAATGGTTTTGCCCGAACCGGTTCGACCGCGTCCCAAGACGTGGCGACCCTCAAGGGCGACGGGAATCGTGGCCGCCTGGAGGGCGAACGGAGTCGTGGCGCCTTGCTGAGC
>Ga0208414_1001163_pt1 | contig 21163 bp, 14 predicted proteins | sample AntAceMetag02UKE_FD_184770 | JGI IMG/M metagenome (GOLD analysis project Ga0208414, IMG submission 184770) | Saline lake microbial communities from Ace Lake, Antarctica - Antarctic Ace Lake Metagenome 02UKE (SPAdes) (version 2) | ecosystem: Environmental > Aquatic > Non-marine Saline and... | reverse complement strand
AATAACGTTTAACAACACGTACTTAGAGAGTGGTATGGTGTTAGATGGCGGTACAGAGTCTGAGCTTACCGCGTCGTATTCTGGGGTGTACAGCTTCCAGTTTACTGGTACTTTGACAAGCACTAACAGTAGTTCTAAAGACGTTTACCTTTGGCTCGCTAAAAACGGCACCGATGTAGGTTTTAGCGCACGTCCCTACACCATTTCGGGTACGGGTAGAATGCTGGATATTACGTGGGGTTTTAGCATAGACCTTGCGGTTGGGGACTACTTAGAATTTTACTGGTCTGGGAATAGCACAGCCGTAAAACTAGACGCGAGCGCAGCGGCCACACCCCACCCGGGAATACCGTCTGCCGTAATTACAGTTTCATTTGTTTCGGCGCTTCCAACAGTCGCGCCAACACCTCCGTAGGTTAGATATGGATTTTAAGGCCCGGCTAGCAGAGTTTAAAGAGCTTAGTCAGTTAGACCAAGCGGGGTGCCTTAACGCCATACCAGACCGTGAGACTAGAGAGTTGGCAGTAGCACATATATTTGGTGAAGGCGGGTGGGTTGGCGGTATAACCCCCGGCGGTATTTTTATAACGAGTTTAGTGGCCGCCGCGATTAAAGCGCATTCAAAAGCTCCTGTTAGTAGCAGAAAGGATTAAACCATGTCTAGTTTTTATAACCGCGATGCCTTTGCAGATTTTATGGAATCGTTTGCTGGTGTTTCAGCGGACTCTCGAGCGTTAGGTAACACGAGTGGCCCGGGTAGTGGCGGTGCAATAGAAAACGTCGGGGGTGTTCGGGACCAAGGCTATGCGGGCAAGGCTTTCGTAGGCGCTCAAGGGGTATCGCCCTATAGCGGGGATACTGTTATTACTTCTCCTAATTCTCAAGGCGACTTATTCCAAAACCTCGCTGACATGGGTTTATTTGGTGATACTGGCTCTAGTCCTTCATTTGTAGGCCCGGGTTTTAGTGTAGGTCCCATAACTTCTGATATTAACCAAGGCTCTACACTAGGTTCTACAAGCGGGTTTAGTGTTGGAGATAGTGGCCTTTTGGACACCACCGTTAGCGGTACGGGTCAGGTGCTTAATAATAGCCTGCTAAACGACTATGGTTTTCAGGTGGGTGATACCTCTATTTTAAATGCGGCCAATAATTCTTTTTCAGGAGGTAACACCAATCCCTTTGTATCTCTCCCCCGTCCCGGCGATGTAGACTACTACCCCTCGATAGAGACTGATTCACACTGGGCACGTCTGGGATATACGGTAAACCCGTATACAAAAAACCAAATATCTGACGCCACAATAGCAAACGTTAACCGCTTTTCATCTACGGCTACGGGCGATACTGCGGCGACTACTGGGGCGACTACAACAGACGCCGGAGGGGGCATCTCTACCCTTACTACCACAGGGCAAAGCGGCGCTAACACCACAAACGTAGGCGGCCTAGGCAATTTTGATAATCTAGGCGGTACAATTACAACCACCGGTACTACAGGTGATGACGACGACAAGTTAAAAACTAGCTTACTAAACCCTAATGTAACTGAGTTAGTAACCACCGGTACTGCGGGTACGGACGACGACTTAGTTACAGGCTTACTAAGCCCTGATGCAACTGAAATAGTAACTACTGGTACTGCGGGTACGGACGACGACAAGAATTTACTAGCCACTATACTCGATAATAAACTAGTTGCTGCTGTTACTGGCGGTAGGCTAGAAGAGGTAATATCCATTGGTAAACAAATCAAAAATAATGGTTTGGTATCTACGGCATTGGGGGCGCTAGGGCTGGACAACATAGACTTCGGCGAGATTGGGGGGGACTTTACGTTTGACGACTCTTCTTTTGCTCCTTATGTCGATTCTAGGGTAGGCGATTTTTCTGGCGCAAACGACAACACAACAGCAGGTACCGGTGGTGGGGGAGACTTTGCAATACCTCAACGTACTGCTATACGCAGTGTAGTACCCGGAACTTACGACCCTAATCGACGTGCGGGCAGTGGCGGGCAACGGTACTTTAGCGACATGCAATACGTCCCCAATGTAGCTGATCCTGCGGCTCAAAGTGCTGCTAACCTCGCGGCACAGGGGCAAACAAACGCTCAGGCTATGATGTTAGCGTATCAAAACGCACAAAACCCTGCGTATCAAGTACGACCCGGAAGTGCTACGGATAGGGCTACGTCTATGGCGCAAAGAGCAGCAGGGCTAGCAGGACTGGTCCCAAATGCTCAAGTAGGTGCGGGGTTAACTCCTACTGGAACTACAACCGGAACTACAACCGGAACTACTGCGGCTACGGGTGGCACAACTACCGGCGGAACTATTGCGACTACGGGCGGAACTGCGGCTACTACACCTGCGGCTACTACACCTGCGGCTACTACACCTGCGGCTACTACACCTGCGGCTACTACACCTGCGGCTACCGGCGGAACTACTGCGACTACGGGTGACACAACTACCACAAGCACGTCGCCCTACACCTATACTTCCGAGTCTCTATTCGAAGGCATTGACCCCAGCGACGGGTTTGACGAGACAGAAATAGGTCGTGTTGCATCCCTTATGAACCAAGACTACACCACAGCGGATCAGGTTAGTGAGTTTTTTAACATGAGTCCGGACGATGTAAACCGGTACTTAGGCGACTACAACACTAGGGCGACCCTACTAGATAACCTAGGACTAGCCGAAGGGCAAACAAGTCTCAACCTAGACCAGCTCAACCAACTAGGGGACAGCGGGCTAGCGACGGACTATTTAGCTAGTACTTTTGGGGTGGGCGAAGACGTGCTTAGCCGCGCGATAGAAGGCGCACAAACCGACCGTACTTTGAGTGGTGTGAACACTGTTGGCGGAATATCTAGGGATGACCAAAACATTATTGCCGACCTACTTACATCAGGAAAAACGGACATAGGAAACGTAGCGGGGAAGTATGGCGTTGAAGGTATGGATGTTGTAGAAGGCTTACTACGTGGCGGGTACGAAACCCCAGCAGAAATGGCAGCGCGCCTAGCTCCGCAGAACGAAGGGCTTACGGAAGTAGACCTTATAGCTAACTTGCTAAACACCGGCAGGGCACAACCGGAAGAGGTAGCTTCTTACTATAGGAACACCGACCCCGAGCAGTTTGCAGACTTAACGGCAGCGGGAGTGGAAGCGGAGCTAGCCAAGATAAACGAGCAGAAGACCTCCGAATACTTAACCGGGCTTTCTGACGAAGAAGTTGGGGCCTTGATAAACTCAGGCGATCTTACTGTGGGCCAAGCGGTTGGGTTCTACCAAGACAGATACCCCGGCCTATCCGAAGCAGACGTAAATGCGTCTATGAAAGCTATGGGGTATGCCCAAGGCGGCGATGTAAACGGGTACTACCTTGGCGGCCCAACAGATGGTATGGCAGACCAAATACCTGCTACAATCAACAACATGCAGCCAGCAGCGCTAAGTGACGGAGAGTTTGTAGTTCCTGCCGATGTAGTGAGTCATTTAGGTAATGGAAACTCCGAATCCGGTGCCCAGAACCTCTACAGCATGATGGAGCGAGTACGTAAAGACCGCACTGGCAACCCCAAACAAGGGCGTCAAATAGACCCCAACAAATACTTAGCGTGAGGAAATAATTATGTCAGGCGATCCAATAGGCCAAGTAGCTAGTGAAACAGAGTCCTTATCTGGTTGGGCATCTCCGTACGTAACTGATATGCTGGGTAAAGGGCAAGCGCTCTCCAACATGCCTTTTACTGCATACAGCGGCCCTCTAACTGCGGGACAGTCGCAACTACAAAACACGGCGTTTCAAGGGTTGGCAGGGCTTAATGCCCCGACTAATATGGGCGCGTTTAACCCCATGTCTTTTACTGGGGCGGGTTACGCCGCACCAACTGCGGTCCAAGCGGCGGCGGGGGAAACGGGGACTTACACTCCTGCTTCTGGCGACGTACTACAACAGTACATGACCCCGTACCTACAGGGCGCGCTTCAACCGCAGTACGATGCGGCAAACCGCCAAGCTCTAATATCTGCTCAAAACCTACAAAGCCAATATGGTAAAGCCGGTGCATACGGTGGGTCTCGTCAGGGTATTGCAGAAGCTGAATTGCAGCGTGGCTTGCTAGATAGAATGTCTGGCATTACAGGCCAAGGCTATCAAAATGCGTTTACAGCAGCTCAGAACCAGTTCAACGCTGAACAAGATCGTCAGATGGATGCACAACAACGCACTAACCAATATGGCTTTGACGTGCTAGATGCGCAACAAGCGGGCGGTGCGGCTCAACGTGGTATTGAAGGCGAAGGCATTGCAGCGGACTACGCACAGTTTACTGAAGAGCGAGACTTCCCGTATAAACAAACACAGTATCAACAGTCTTTGCTAGAAGGTTTGCCCATAGGACAAACAAGCAGGGATTACGTAGACCCTAGCAGCTCTTCTGAAGCTCTGGGTATCTTGGGGCTGTTAAGCGAATTGTATGCTGAGTACAACAAGTAGAGGGTTAAGAAATGAACTACGGAATAAACAACAATCCTCTACCTCCTGAGTTAGAGTACGCCTTTAGGTTGCAAGAAGAGGCTAAAAATAGAGCGGCACAAGCACGGCAAAATGCAATGAATCCGCAGCCTGCCGTGCCTGAAGCCAGTGTAGTCCAGCAGCTTGAAAAATCATTGTTTAGTCGTATGGCTCCGGGCGTTATGCAGCAAGGGCAACGCACTGCGCAACAACCGATGAGGCAAGGGCAAGCTCCTATGGGACAAGCGCAAGCTCCTATGAGACAAGCGCAACAACCGATGAGGCAAGGCCAAGCTCCCAATGCCGCAGCACTTACCCCTCAACAAAATGGTAGACAACTAGCACAGGGTTTATCTGGTGTTTCTGCCCCTAATATGCAACGCATGGCTAACGGCGGCATTGTGGGTTATGCCGGTCCTGATGGGTCTGTTGTCGGTGCAAACTCTAAAGGCCCTATTCCCCAGATGTCGCCCGAAGAAAACGCTCAGATGCTCAAGTACTTAGAGGGCCTCAAGAAGTTTGACTACTACGACAAAAACCCAGATAAAGTAAGCCCAGAAGGCAGGCAGGCTTTAGAGGCTGACCGTCGTGCGTTTGAAGCGCAGTTCCCGAACGCGTTTAGGCAAAAAGTGAGCGACATGATGTATGGCCCAAGCAAAGGTATGGCTATGGGTGGTGAAGTTAAAAAGTTTCAAACCGGAAAAACAGTAACTCTTGATCTTGCTCCAAGACCGTATACGGCAAACGGAAGGTTCTATAACGCCAACGGGCAAGAAATATCTGAGCAGGACTTTAACAACGAAATGTATTTGGCCGATCAATACGACGAGCGGGTACGTTCTCAAGCTAATATAACTCCCCCTGCACCTGCTGAACAAAGCAGCGACACAATGTCTAATGAAGCCAGATTATTGGAAGACTTAACCCGAGGGTTTGATCGCGTGGACCCGTTTGTGCTTAAGGAGCAACTGCAAGAAGTAGCAGACGACCCTAGAAAAAATAGCAGTTGGGCCAGACGTTTCGGTGGCGCGTTAGAGGTTGGCGGGGAAGCGTTAACTAAAACTGCGGTAGACGTTCTTGGTGGTTTAGGCGAGTACGGCTTACGAACTGCGGGGGATATTGGTTACGGTTTTGGAACCACTGGTGCCGTTGGCGAAGCCGTAGAAACTACTTCTGAAGCCGCTAAACAACAAGCAATGGAGTTGTTAAACGCAGACTACGCATCAAAGAGAGAAGCTCTACGCGCTCAGTTACAAGTTAATGGCGGTGATATTGGCCCAGAAGCAAGAGCACGCATTGAGGCAGAGTTAGCGGCGCTTCAAGAAGCCTATGACGTAGACGCTGCAAAGTTACAAGCGCAGACTGGTATAACGTCTTTGAAAGAAAAAGTAGGTGACTTTTACAAAACTAACATCGGTGGAGAAACTACACCTGAAAGTGAAGAAGTTAAACCCGCAGGTATAGCAGAACTTATAGAAGTAGACCCTACTGCTAGTCAAAAACTCGGGTCTATGGTAAATAAACCCGAAGCCGTGTTGCGAGATAACAAGGATGACGAACCTGAAAAAGGCCGTAGCTTTGTGGATAAGCTTGCAGGCATAGCCGGTGTCTTAGGTCGTGGAGCAGGTGCATCCAAAGGGTATGAGGCTTCTAGAATACTAGAAACTACGCGTGACTTACGAAGTGCAGAAGCAGACAGGGCCGCTAGGCTGGAAGAGCAAAACATGCTTATTGGTGCTCGTAAAGATATAGCAGCAGAAGAACTAGCCGCTCTTACAAATGCTACTCAGCAAGAACAGCTAATAATGTTGCGAGATCAAATCTTAAGCGATATGGCTGATGGGTCGGGGCAGCTAGGTAGTTTAGTTGATGCCGAGCGTAAAAGGTTAGAGGACATTGCCAAGCCTAATATGTTTGGCAGTATTGACCCAACTGAAAAAGCATCTATAGAAAAGCAGATGGCCGCTTTTAAAGCTACATTGCTAAATACAGAGTTACAAAAAGCGTTAACGCAAATTAGCCAAATGCAAAATCAATTTAAAGGGCTTAGCGGGTCAGGAGGTATTCAAGGAGCAACGGGTATTGGTAGTTATTTAGACCTCGAAGAGCCAGCATCCACCTAATTTATTTTGTGAGAGCCATATAATGCCTGTATTACAAATGCCTGATGGTAAACTAATCAGCTTTCCTGATGAGATGCCTCGCACCGAAATAAAAGCTAGGATTGCAGCGGCTTACCCCGGTGCGTATGCACCAGAAGTTGAGAAAAAACCCGGTCTCATGGGCCTCTTTTCAGAAGGCTACGAGCGAGGGGATGTGGGTATTAGCTCGGCGTACAAAGACGTACTACCTGCTGTTGTTATGTCAGCTCTTGGGGATGAAAAGTACGCGAAAGAAAAGCTGGCTATTGCAGAAGCTAAGCGTCAAGAAGAGGCAATGCGTAACCCCGCTGTATATGGCGGTATGGCAGATATAAAAGGACCCGGTGACATATTGCCGTTTATGGCAGAAAAAACAGGTGAGACTGCGCCGATAATTAGAAACATTGCGGGCGCTACTGTAGGCGGAAAGTTACTTAGAGCGGGTAAGTTGGGGCAGAAAATGCTTCAGGGCGCAGCTGTAACGCCTGTTCTAACAAGTGAAGCCTTTGAAGGTATCTTTGCAGACACAGGAGAACTAGCCCCCGGCGTTGCTTACGGTGTAGGTATAGTTAATACCGCTCTCGAAACAATAGCGCCTCTTAGGTTTCTTAGAAGCTTTAGTCCCGGTCTACAAAAAGCCGTTGTTAGAGAGGGTCTTAAAAAAGCAGGTGTGCCGCCCACCGTTATTGGTCGAGCTATCACAGGCGGTGCTCGCGGGGCGCTAACAGAAGGTTTAACAGAGGGCACGCAGCAATCTATTAACATCGCCGCAGAGAACTTTGTAGGGAAGAACCCTCAAATTTTTGATTCCGAAGATTGGAGGCGAGTAGCTGAATCAGTAGTTGCTGGTGCTGCGGTAGGTACTCCCCTTGGTACTGTTGGTGGTGCAGCTAGAGGCTCAGCCGAAGGTAGCCGAGTACGAAGAGAAAACGCAGAGCTAGAGTTTCAACAACAGCAAGAAGCACAAACAGCACAAGCAAATGCTGATAAAGCTGCGCAAGCAACTGCCGACAAAGCAGCCGCAGACAAAATTATTGCTGACCAAGCAGCCGCAGACAAAATTATTGCTGACCAAGCTGCTGCACTGCAAGTACCTTCCGACCCTGAAGCGTTAAAGAAATGGGGCTTAACTAACTTAGGTATAGGCCCTACTGCAACAATACTACAGCCCGGTAGTCCTATAGCGGGTAAAGACCTCAATGATCCTGTGCAAGCTGCGGAAGTAAAGGTGGCGTTGCAAGAGTATCTAAAAACCACTACGGACCCTGAAATAAAGAAGAAAGTAAAAGCGGTAATACGTAATTTAGAACCGCAGGGCGTTATTAAGGAACCAATAGTAAAAGGCGCTGCGGGTGATGATGCTGAGGGTGCTGTTGCTGGTGAGGGTGCTGTTGCTGGTGATGCTGAGGGTGCTGTTGCTGGTGATGCTGTTGATGGTGATGCTGTTACCGGCCCAATCCCGGGTTTTGCTACGAACGAAACCGAAGCAAAGGCAGAAGAAACAAGAGCCGCAGAGGCAAAAGCAAAAGCAGAGGCAAAAGCAGACGACATTCCACAGGATATACCTATATGGTCTAAAGACCTGCTTGGTTTCCTTACCGGCGAATATGACGTAACTGAGCAAGAGCTTGCCGGATTAAACAGCGACCAAATGCTAGAGTTGCTTGCAGATGCTGAGTCCGACGGCGCAGTGTTTGATGGTCCTATGGTAGAGGACACAGAAGTAGGTATAGAAGAACAAACTATCATCACTGATGAAACTGTAGAACAAGCAGCTCCCGCTGCCGAAGAACAAGCAGCTCCCGCTGCCGAAGAACAAGCAGCTCCCGCTGCCGAAGAACAAGCAGCTCCCGCAGAACAAGAAATAGACGATGGCATTGGTCAGTTAAAAGACCCAGAAAAAGCTTTACTAGTATACCAAGAGCTTGGGGTTAACGAGCAGGAAGGCTTTGACTTAACCGACGAAGATTTTGATGCCTTAGTGCGCGAAGCAGAAAGACAACGTAGCCTTAGAAAACCTGTAGTCGGTGAATCCACCGCACCTGAATCCACCGCACCTGAAGCCGCTGAACTTTCTGACGAAGAACTCAATACGTTGCTAGCAAACGCGCCTGATAGAGAAACATCTAAAGCCTTGCAGGCCCTCGCGGCAAACAGAGCCGCCACACCCGATGAAAAACCTTCAGCTAAAAAAGCTGCCGCTAAAGCTGCGGAGCCTAAACCTGCGGAGACTAAACCTGTAGAACAGGTTGCTGTCGAACCTGCGGAGACTGAACCTGCGGAGACTAAACCCGAAGTAAAGGTAATAGACACTCCTGAAAGCAGGATAAAAGAAGCTCGTTTGGAAACAATTAGGCTCGCTGCCGCTGCCCCAGAACAAAAAGATATAGTAAGCACGCTAGCTAATACGAAACTCAGTGACAACGTAGTGTTCGAGATAGATCAACTTAAGAGGCGAGCAGGACCTAAAGAAGCAGTCGAAAATAAAAAGCTTACTCCTAGACAGATAGCGGTTAACTACTTCCACAAGTTTGAACCCACCGAAGCTATTGCGGTTTTAGTGGCGGAAGCTAACCCACGGTACACAGAGCCTGAAACTTTTGCTCAGACTGAAAAGCAAGTAAGTAAAAAAGCGGGGTTTAAAAAAGACCCACAAAGAGCGCTTAAGTGGGTGCAAGACAACATGTCGGCTGAGCTAAACAACGCCGTGGACAGGAATATAAAATTCGTAGATAAAACGCTAGAAAATTTAGAGTTTAACAAAGAAAACGCAAAAGGTAGGGAGGCAAGAGAAGAAGCCCGAACAAGCGCTACTAGCTTAAACGTAGACTTAACTGACTCTACCAGAAAAATGAACACTGGTAAGGGCGCAAAAATAGACGCCAAAGATAAGAAAGGCACGGCTGATAGAATAAAAATAGAAGCCAAGACCGCTAAGGAAAAACAAGAGGACAAAAAGAAAGCAGATAAAGAGCGAAGAGACGACGAAGCTGAGTCACTCGCATCAAAAGATAAGGATGCTACAAAAACGGAAAAAGAAATCCCTGAAAAGAGCGAGTTCTCTAGGCAACGCCAAGACTTTATTGACAACGCGCCGGGGGAATACCAAGAGTTTTACGCTCGAAGGTTTGACGAAATAAAATTAGAGAACCCTAAGTTCACGCCTAAGCAAATAAATAACGCTATCTTAGAACAACATGGCGACTTCTTTAACAAGACCCCTGCTTATGTAGGGCCAGAACTAGACGAGAGCGCAAAGAAAAATATTGCTGAAGGTAGTATCCGTAGGGCTGTGCAAAGTGTTATCGCGGCTAGGAATGCGCGTGGTGCAGATAAAGACTTAACTGATATTATCAAACGCCTAAACAATAAAGTGCAGATGAAGACCGCTATATACGTGCAAGAATTGACGACTGGCGGAAATGGTTCTTATAACCCGTTAGAAAACGAAATTAGTTTAAGCCCTACCACAGGTTTGAACGAGCATACTTTACTTCATGAAACTACGCACGCCGTTGTAGCGCAGCCGCTAAATAACCCAGACTTAAAGATAACTAAAGAGTTTACTAAGTTCTTTGAAGAGATCAAGTTAGAACTGGGTGATGCTTACGGGGGTAGAAACCTGCAAGAATTTGCGGGTGAGTACGTGGGTAACGGAGAGTTCCAAGCGCTGCTAAAAGAAATAAGGGCACCAAAAAGCGCGAACATGTTTGTACGTATCCTTGATTCGATCCTTAACTACCTTGGATACACCACAGGTTCTACGGCCTATAAAGAAGCAGGTAAATTACTAAGCAAAGTTATAGACGTGTCAAACAAAGTAAAGCCCTCGTTAGCCGAAACTTTGTATTTAGGTAGCGGAAATATTGATTCGGTTATGCAAGCTGTTGAGGGTAACCTTGCGCGACGCACTAACGAGCAAGCACTTCGCACGTTATCTAAAGCAGGAGTCGGCGTTAAAACTATAGCTTTCGGGTCTTCAGCCCTAAACAACACAGAAACATTAGTTGGTGACAAGCTACCTATATCTCCGCTAATAACAGCGTTGGAAACAAAACGAGGTTATGTAGATAAAGGTATAGACCTGATAAGTAAAAACATACAAGAAATGGCAAAGATAGAGAGAGCGGCTAGCCCTGCGAAGCGTGAGCAGTTTAACGACTTTGCTATAGACGCCAGACTTGCTGGTGTAGATATATTTAAGCCCGAACCAACCGGCCCAGCAGCCAAAGCAGCTTATAAAAAGTTAGTAGTTCGCTTCAATAACTTGGACAGCAAAGGCGATATAAACAACCCTCAAGGTTTGCAATTAGTATACAAAAACGTTAGGGAAGAGCTAGACCGGTACTTAAAAGAGTATGTTGACGTTATTACCGAGCTGCTACCTGCAACTGCCGCTTCAAATTTAATGAAGCAGTTTGCTACTTTGGAAGGCGTTGTTGCTTACGTTCCGTACACTAGAGATGGAGATTTCTGGTTAGTCTACAATGATATTACCGATCTAGACGCAGACGGAAACCCTGTAGAAGTTAGTATTTCTAGGGACTCCCCTAGAGAAATAGATCAGGAAGTAAGCAGGTTAGAAGCGCAATTTAAAGCGTCTAAATTCTCTGGCACGTTTGAAAATGTTGTCGGTCCCAAGCGACATAAAAGCATAGACGACATAAAAGCACCCAAAGGTTTGCCGGAAGGACGCTTTGTAACTCAACTTATTACTCAGATGAGAAAGGATAACGTAGATTCAGACACTATTGATAACGTGTATCAGCAATACATAGCTATGTTCCCTGCTAAGTCTATAATGCAGCAGTTTAAAAAGGCTAAGGGTAAGCCGGGTATGGACAGGGACTTAATAACAGCTTACGCAAACACAGCGATTAAGTGGTCTAACAAACTAGCTACTACTCAGTACAACCCTAAAATAGAAATGGCTATTCAAGCGATAAAAGATACAAACGCCAAAGGCGACAGTACGGTTGAAGCAGCGAAGGAATCTATAATAGGTAAAAAAGAATTTTTGCTTAACCCTACTTTTAACCCCATTGCAGCGGGCCTTACCTACGCAAGTTACATAGAGTTTATATTAGGTAGCATATCTTCGGCAGTGGTTAACCTTACTGGCTTAGTGTTTATGGTCGTCCCTATGTTGGGTGCTAGGACTACATACAACGACGCTACGGGTGCTTTAGTTGATGCGGGTAGGGTCGCTATGGGCGGCGATACATGGGGAACCGGCAAATACAAAAACTTGTATGAGCAACTAGATAACCGTGGTTTGTTAAAGCATACAACAGCCAGAGAAGCGCTAGAGCGGGGTAAGACTAAAGGCAAAGATTTTTCTGGGTTACGGCACAAAGTAGTAGACCTATTTTCTATACCCTTCTCGGCAAGTGAACGTTATATGCGGGCCACAACGGCTATAGCTGCGTTTGATTTGGCTATGAAGTTTGGCATTCCTTCTGAAGGTGTACCGGCTAACAACGAGCGGGCTGCAATAGATTTCGCTGCTAAGATGACACGCGACGCGCACACTGGTGGTATGGCCGAGACTATGCCTCGGTGGATGCAGAACGATTTCGGCCGTGTAATTTGGACGTTTAAGAACATTGTATTCCAACAAGCCTTTGTTGTTATTAACTCACTTGCGATGGCGATTACAAACAAAAACTTAGCTGGGGGTAAACTACCTCCCGAAGCTAGACGCGTAGCTATACGCCAAGTACTAGGCACCTTCGGTTTAAGTTACGCATTGTTAGGTGCTAAAGGCATGCCCCTTGTCGGGGCTATGACTACACTTATGACTATGGCTGAGAAATTGTTAAGGGACGAAGATGACGACGAACCCTACAACGCTAAAGAGCAACTTAGAGAAGTGTTTGGGCAGACAATGTACGACGGCATGTTAGCTAATTTAGTAAACATAGATTTGAGTTCGAGGGCGGCTTTGGGTAACGACATCCTATGGAGAGATGACCCCAAAAGTATAGAAGACTTTGGATACGTTCGCACTATGCTGTTTAGTTTAGCTGGTCCTATGGGTTCCTACGCTCTTGGAGCTGAACGAGCAATAGGAGACTTCAAAGAAGGTAGATATGCACGAGGCTTTGAAGGTGTATTCCCGACTGCGGCACGAAACTTAATAAAGACTTGGCGGTTCTCTATGGAGGGTGCACGTAACAGAGATGGCGACCCCATAGACACAGACTTTAGCAGCTGGAATTTACTTACGCAGTCTATAGGTTTTATCCCTGCGGATTTATCCAGCACTTACCAACAACGAGCAGCGGCTAAAGAATACGAAAATAAAGTACTTAAACGTAAACAAGACATACTAAACGCATACAAGCAGGCTAAGTATAGAAGAGACCCTGATGCTATAAGAGAAGCTACACGTGAAGCCGCTAACTTTAGACGGCAGTTCCCCACTCTTATGGACGAAAGAACTCTGGATCGTTCGTGGGCAGCAAGTAAAAAGAACAACGAGCAAACCAAAGCGGGTATTACGTTTACTAAGAACTTGCGTTATAAGACCGACGATTTCTTCGAGTAGCTTACACCCGCCAGATGCGGATGCCTTGAACCCCGTCTTCTAAAACAACCTTACGTATTGTTTTGTACTTGAGTCGTTTTAGAACCGGGGTTATTTCTTGCCAAGCAGTGATGGGGTCTAGGCAGGGTATAAAGAACGAATACCCCACCTTAAACTTTTCCCAGTTTATCTCGTACCTAACTTTCTCCACTTGCATCTTCAGCGCTCGCGTCAACCACAACTTCCATGTCTACAAAGTCTGCGTGAGACGTATCAAACACCAAACACCTAGTAGCCGGAGACATAATGCTGCTGCCCTTACCCAAACGTTTGTTGTCTGTCTTGAGCATAACACCCGAAGTTTCTAGCTGCTTTACCGTGTCTTTATAGTCTATTTGTATTTCTACGCAGTCGGCTTTAAACGCTTTGGCTGCTATATACATCCTGTGTGTGTCTGGTTCATAGCGCATTAAGAGCGCGCCTTTTGGCAGCAGCTCAGGGAACTTACCTATGTTCGTGCGCTTATCCACCCCATCCTCTACCACTAGGAGATTGCTGTGGTGCCGGTTTATAAAGTCCCCTATGGTTGCACTTGGGTTGCTAACCGGAGCTTGGGTGTCCTTGCGCATGCCAAGTATTTCCTGCGAGACCACTTCATATATACGGGCCAAATCCCAACCCTCCAACAAACCTAATTTTTGAGCTATGCGACCACCCGCCATGTGCACCGCAAATACGGCAGACCAGTTTCGTTCTCGCTGGCTGAGCCGCAATTCTTTATCTATCTTGGCTTGGATCGTAAGAACTAGTTGTTTAACTTCTTCTAAGTTGCCTATGACGTACTGCATGTACTTCTCGCCAGCCATACCATAATTGTTTACTAACATGTGATCTAGCATATCTTTACCCTCTTGTGTAGATATAACGGGGACGGCCAAATGAGGAACTTTAAACTCTAACAGGCGCATCATCTCGCCATCGGCGTTGTTTTTAACCATAGCCAGTTTTTCATAGAAGGATGCGTTAGAGCTAGCTATAGAGATCGTTCGCCAAGTGACGGTGTTCTCCCGTAGCTCGTTTGCATTCGCCTTAGCTTTGTCTTTGCCCCTACCTTGTGAGTAGGCATACAGCGCACGGGACGCATCTAGAGGCTTCATGTTAGTTATCTCGTCAAGAGTATTAACTATGTTATTTAGGAACCCCACCTTAAGTATCTTGCCTACGTCTGTGTCTTCTGGAGTGCCCAGCAACATTTCAGGATCACCAAATACGCTGTTAGCCATACGCAAAATAGTAGTCTTACCCGTTCCAGACTCCGCGTGTATAAAGTTTATGACTGCACCTTTTTGCCCAGTAAACTTTAGTAGCGGTGCGCCAAACCCAGCAAGTGCGCCGAACGCTTGTATTTCTAAACCAGCCCTGCCATACAGGGCGAAAACATCCTTCCAGTTATCCAACGAGCCTTTAGGTTGCACGTACGGAAGCATGTTCACAAGACAACTGGCAGGCGGGCTGTGGTAAACACCCGTCGCTTTAATCTCCCGATCACCAACAATAAAAGCGCTGTCATTATCAGCCCAACCAAATTGTGTTCTCATAGCTTTTGCCTTTTCTAAATCTTGGAATTCTAAAATAAACGCCAGCAGATATTCTGCAATATACTTGTGGCGAACCTCGTTACCCATAACACCGTACTTAGCTAGTTCTTTTCGTAACTCACTGCGGTCGGTAATTTGGGTGTTAGACAAAACAAATTCTTTTACTCCGTCTTTGGGCAAGTGGTGTTTAAGCACTGCTACGTACCCATTTATGGGGTCTTCCATAAGCTTAACTACGTATAGGTCTTTGCCGTATACGAGTTTTGGTTTGGACTCTTCGTCTTCACCATCGCCTTCTTCACCTTCTTTGTATATCCCCCCGTTAGCGCCACGAAAATAACCCGTGGGTAACATAAGCGTTGGGGCTTTTTCTTCCGGTGTCCCGATTGCAACATCTGGTACCACTGCAAGCGGAGTGCTTTTAGCTCTAGCAATAGTATTACCAAGCGCAATAGGGCCGGTAATCTTGCCTTTGTGCGGGCAACCCTCACACCCGCCGGGGTTATTTACTTCAAACTCCGCACATGAATGAGGCCCCTTTATGCCGAATACCTTTTTTTCTACTAAGTGGTACTCGTAGTCGGGGTGCCCTTCAGACATCTTATGTATAGCCGTGTCTCTGTCTGAGCAAAACTTAGCAACCGACAACGCATCAAACCAACGTGGCTCTACTAGATCAGCTCTGTCTTCATAACACGCCCCCAACTGCTGGCACCCTTTACCACTACCCGTCAGCTGCATTATTTTAGAGAATACGGACTCGTTGTTTTTCAGTAAGGACTTGCCCATAGCAGACATGGGGCGCTTAGCCTTTATTGTCTCGCCCTCAACTACCCCAACTATGTCACGTATCGTCTCAAACGGTATCGGGTCTACGACTGAAATTAGCTTAACGGGTTTTGCTTCAACCCCGTCAATGTCCCCTTTAAAATTAAAAGAGTTAAGTGGACGCAGTACCCTAGCGGACTCAAACACTTTCGTGTCTATATAGAACTCGTTTTCTATGCAGAGCTGTCTAAGTCTTTTAACTACTGGTGTCCACTCATCCCTAGGCACGTCCTCGACCAAAGGCCAGTAGGCGTGCAGTCCGTTGCCCGAATTAACCAACATAGGCTGGGGTAGTCCGACGTCCAAGCAAAACTTGCGCAGTGCTTTTAGTCCGTCTTGCTGTGTTTCATACCCACTTGGCCTACCAGTTTTTTCATCCGCAAAGGACTTATTCGGTCCGCAGTCTATGTCTAGCCAGTATGACTTGAGAGACTCGACGTTATCTTGTGTACGGCTGTTGCCGGTTTCAAACTTCGCTAGTCCAAAAAATACGCACCACCTTTTGGCTACGTACTCCTCTATGGTCGCGTCTAATTCTTCTCTGGTTTCTACCATGAGTTGACGCGAATGGATTTTATCTTTGACCGCAAGAAAACCGTACCATCCGCCTTGAGGGCGAACTAGGTCTATGAGGTCTGCGTTTTCCATAAAGCTACCGCTCCAGTTTGGCAATAAGTTTTTCTATTTTTACTGCCACTGGTGCTTTAGGATTGGAAACCCCCGCAAACCAATTATATACCGCTTGGCGACTGACATTTAGTTTCTCCGCGACCTCAGCAACGGGCACATCTTTTTTGATGCACGCCGCGCCGAGACAAACGCCTAGAAGTTTTTTGTCGGCAGCCTTATTCAACTCTATAAGTTTTAGGCTATATCCGTAACTCATTAGGCGTCGTCGCCTCCCCAGTCGTTAATAATAGAAGCTAGTGGGTCTTCTTCACTGGCGACTGCGGGAGCTTCTTTCTTCTTCTGCCGCTTTACTGGCTCGTCTACTTCCTCAACTTCGTCTTCTTCTGGTTCTTCCGAACGAGTTATTGCCGGTGCAGGTTTGGCAAGGGCAGGAGTCTTAACAACGCCGTCTGTCTGGGCAGCGGTAAGTTTAGTGTACATGTCAGTCTCAGGGCGTTCCTGTGCCGCCAACACTAGCTCGTACTCGGCGTCGCTGATTTCTCTAACAGGAGAGAACACAAGCTCCATAGTCTCTGCGTTGCTGTCGAAGCTTATGTTAGTTACTACCAAGTCTGGGGACATGTTGTTGTTGACTAGAAACTTCACGTAGCTCTCGAATGGGTGAACGTTGCCCGTGCCTTTCCCGAACAGGGATTTAGCAGGAATGTTAAACTGGTATATTGTGCCAGAATCATCACCCTCAAGGATTACAGCTACCCTTCGTTGGTAACGACACGCTTTACCGCCGTTCTCACCTGAGCCTTTTACGTTCTTAGGGCAGTTTACGCAGCTGCTATGCTGGGGGTCACCCGCATTTGGTTCTGGTTTGTCACCGTTGTTGGACCAACAGTTAGGCAGAGTAGCTTCCTTGTTGGGGTCGAACTTTTCTTTGTAGAAGATACGAGACACGTCGGTCAACATACCAACAACTACTGCGTTAAACTCCCCACGGATAGCGTTACCCACCTGCTCCCCGTTGACCATCTTTCTAAACGTGCCGTTGATATTGGCTTGGATTCTACGGTTGCTGCCCGACGAAGAGACAGCCAGTTTTTGGGCTAGCGCACTTTGTCGGTTGCCTGTAGCTACGCCGGTTTGTCCTGTGAATATAGATATATCATTGCTCATTATTTTAAGTCCTATTTATTAGTTGGTTTACGAACAGAGACAGCGTACCTACGATCTGATTGCAGACCCATGGGTAAGACGTCTGGGTTTTCTTCGAGAAACTCTCGCATGTTTCCGTTGTGGATTCGTTTCTCTAGTAAATGATAAGCGTCATTTTCGGCAATGAACTTATACATTCGATCCCAATCACTGGTCCAGTAAGAGGAATAGACCCTTCGCGTAAGCGTGCCAAAGGGGGTTTTAACGCTGTCTATGTCTTCTTTCGCGCATAGTTCTAGCATTCGGGCACTAATAAGGTTTTGCTGTTCCTTAAGTTTTTTTACTTCTTCTTCTTTCTCTTGTATAGCCGTCCGCATGTTTATATAAGCGGCGACTAATTTGCCTGTCGTATCGTCTGTCATTACTCCGTCCTTTTGCTAAGAGGGATAAGGAGCATAGCATTTGTATAGACAATGTCAACACCTATTCAACTTCTTTTCTATACAACTCGACAATTTTATTATGGTTAAGCACATTGTTTTTTAACATGCCGTATATTTTCGCTTCTACTTCGCTGCCCTGTATATGCACGATGGTCATGCTGTGCTTTTGGCCGGGCCTGTCTATGCGAGCGTTTGCTTGCAAGTAAGTTTCTACACTCGTGACAGGTGCGTACCAGATGATAGTATCTGCTGCGGTAAGAGTAAGTCCGTGCGAAGCCGCTTGAGGTTGGATGATAAGCACTTGCGGGTCGTCTTTCGTTTGGAAGTCGTGGAATATTTTACTGCGGTTGTTGAGCGAGACTTTGCCAGAGATGATTTCTGACGGTATCTTGTGCTTGTTTAGAAACTCCTTGAGCAGCTCTATCGTGTGGGTAAAGGGCACAAAAACCAATACTTTATGGGAGGCTTCGTTGATAACCTCAAGTACTACATTAAGTCTGTTTTTTACGTCGAACTGAACAACTTCTCTATCGTCCGTGTAGACCGCACCCCCAGATATTTGGAGCAGCTTGTTTAAGTTTGTAGCGGCGTTTACCGAAGTAATTTGCTCCCCCGCTGCCTGCATGGTCATTTGTTTTTTAAGCAGCGTATAGTATTTTTGTTGTTGTGCAGTAAGTGGTGCTTCCCTTTCCACGGCTACTACCTCGGGTAAGTCGAGACATTGGTCTTTCTCAAACCGTATGGCGGGCTGCAAAACGTTGTGTACTACTTTGTCGGCTCCGGGTTTAGGTCGCCATATATGCTGAGACACCTTATACATGACTGTGTCCCTGTAAGGGGTGTAATACTTAGGCACGCGATGAGGGCTTACTAACTTAGCTAACCCATAAGCATCGAGCGGGGATTGCGCTGCGGGAGTACCTGTCAGCATCCATAACCTGTCTACTGTTTTTGCTAGGTCGCGTAGTATTTTCCAACGATTAGTTTGAGCATTCTTGTAAGCGTTAGCTTCGTCTACCACAATCAAATCGAACTGGCTTTTTAGAATAGTGTCCTTTACTACGGCTACCCCGTCGAAGTTTATAATGACAAAGTCGGAACCAGCGTCTATTATTTTTTTCCTTCTGTCAGCTGAGCCATGGGCAACAGAACAACTACGGTGCATGGCGAACTTAAAAAGGTCTTCTTGCCAAGCAGACTTCATAATAGACAGGGGGCATATAACAAGTACTCGTTTTATAAGCCCTAGTTTCATCAGGTAATCAACCGCCCATATAACGGATGCGGTCTTGCCTGTGCCCGCCTCGTTGAAACAAAAAGCTTTTTTATACAGGCTGAGGAAAGAAGCCGTTGTCTTTTGATGCTCAAAGGGGGTTAGTTTACCCGTCCATTCGTAGTCCCTAAGCATAGGAGACGGCACTTCTTTTGCCCCTAACTCCGCTAAAGCAGCGGCTTCCTCGAACTCCCATTTAACGGCTAGTTCTACAAGCTCGCCTTCTTGCCCTATTTTTTTACAGTTTTTTATCTTGTCCGTTACTAGCTCGTGACGTTTAGTTTTTAGCACCAAAACTTTGTCGTTAACTATTCTCATGCTTTGTCCGTCTTCTTTTTGCGCTCGCGCATGCTAGTCTCAGACACAAGGTTGCCCTTGGAATCTCGTTTAAAAGAACGGTTGCGGCTCGCTGTCTCTACTCTAGTACCATCAGAGTTCTTACCGCCCTTGTCCATAGCCTTGACGTGGGCTACGTCCTTGCCGTCGCCTTTCTTAACCTTGCCTTCCCGCTCGGCTTCGCGCCTAGCTTTGTTGCGCTGTGCTCGCTTTTTCTTCTGTTCTTCGGTGCCTTGATACTTAGCGTACTCGGCTTTGTAATCTCGTTTACTTTTCGTCATAGTGTCCCCACTCCTCTAGTGTTTCTGGTTCGTGTATAAGGTCCGCAATGTCGTTTATACAGGCTTCGGGACGCCAGTCTGTTACATATTCTCTGCCTTTCCCTAGGTTACAATCCTCACAAAGTAGTTGTAGGTTAGAGAAATGAAGGGCTAGCGCTGGCACGCTTGCCTTTGGGATTATGTGGTCTACATGTATAACTACCCCGTGATCTTTGTGGTTGCGCCCACAGGCGGCGCAGTTTCCACCATACACCTCTATAACTTGCATACGGAGTTTTCTCCACGCCTCTAGCAGGTCTTTTCTAACCCCCCAACTACTAGGGGCCACGTCTTCGTAACTAAGAAGCAAACACGCACGGCGTTTAAGTTCTGTTATGACGTTATAGTATCTATCCCCGCTAGCTACTCGCCATTTAACTTCCTCGAATAAATCCCATTGCCACCACTGTATAGGTTTACCCCCTTCTATAAGACGCTTAATAAAACCTTTTGTGGGTTCTTCTTTGTACAGTTCCCTATATAACTCTTTTAGTAAACCCATTATATATGTAGGGTAGCCGTTTCTAGTAGAGCGCAAACTGTGTATCAGCGGCGCGTTAAGCTCCATATAGCGTAAGGGTTTAAATTCGTCAGCCCCACTAGCGGGCGACCAGTTTAAGTTACACCGCATAAACAGCATGGCTTCGTTTTCCTTTTGAAAAAGGTTAACCGTCTCTATTTTTTGTAATATTTGCATCTGCTACCGTTTCCTATGGTGTTCACATGAAGTTACTGGGCACCAACCACACAGCGGCCCACTGATTGCATTCCAAACGCCTGACTCTTGTGCGCCTTCTAATCTCTCTAAGTCTGGCTCAAACGTAGCAAAGTAAGAATCTTTCTTTTCTACTACGTGTTCTTTTTGTATAAACTCTTTGCTGACCACAAAGGCTAGCGCAGATTTAATTACCTTGAGCTGTGGGAAGTGTGTAAATAACCCAGCGGCTACGGCGTCTAACTGTTTAGTGTCCGCGTACTTCGCATTTTTGCTTGTCTTGTAGTCTATAGAGTGCGCAATATCACCGTTGATTATTACTAAGTCTGCCACGCCACGCCACCAAACATCATCAGCAAAGAACGTAGTGGGCGCGTAACCGTCTTCTGTTTTTGCCACACCTAGCTTAAGCTCGCAGTGCTTCTCCCCCTCTATTTTATCTAGCGCTTCTAGAACATTGTTTATAAACGCGAACTTCTTAGGTACTTCTTTTCTGTCCCTAATAAATTCTTCCGCTGCTGTGTGTACTTCTTGCCCGTAGACCGTGGCAACGCTGCCTTTGTCTTTTACGTCCCTAGCTACTTTTAAATGGTAGTACTTTTTAGGGCACTGTTTAAATGTGTTTATGCTACTGTAAGACCATGCAGTCATAGTAATAACCTTTATTTAATTAAGCC
>Ga0208414_1001159_pt1 | contig 21186 bp, 18 predicted proteins | sample AntAceMetag02UKE_FD_184770 | JGI IMG/M metagenome (GOLD analysis project Ga0208414, IMG submission 184770) | Saline lake microbial communities from Ace Lake, Antarctica - Antarctic Ace Lake Metagenome 02UKE (SPAdes) (version 2) | ecosystem: Environmental > Aquatic > Non-marine Saline and... | reverse complement strand
TGCTCTTTACTTAGATAAGAGGATGATCAAGATTCTACTTTTAGGAATAATGAGTGGATTTCCTTGGGTTCTTATAGGAAGTGCTTTGTCTTTATGGTTAAAAGAAGAAGGTCTGAGTAGATCTACTATAGGTTTTGCTGGCTTGATATTTGGTGTCTACGCTATTAATTTCTTATGGGCTCCTTTAATAGATAAACTGAAGATACCTTTTTTAACTGATAAAGTTGGTCATCGAAAATCTGTAATAATCGTTATGCAGATTATTATATTAATATCCTTAGTGCTTTGGAGTGTTTTAGATCCAAATGAAAATTTATTACTTATAATTGCCATAGGACTTGCAATCGCGCTATCCTCTGCAACTCAAGATATTACTATTGACGCTTTAAGAATTGAACAAATTGGAAAAGACGAAAGAAGTAGCATGGCTGCCGGTGCAGCTATGGCTGTAGTTGGATGGTGGACAGGTTATAAAGTTGGTGGAATTATAGCTCTTTACTCTGCTGAAATTTTACAAAATAATGGAATTGAAAATTATTGGCAAATAACGTTTATAATTTTAACAACAGTCATTATCCTTTGTAATATAGGTTTAAATTTTATTCCTGAATCAAATGAAGAACGCTTCAAACAACAAAAAGAAGACGATAATAAAATTGCAGATAAAATTGGAAATAATTCTTTTTCTAAACTAGCCGCCTGGTTTATTGGCACAGTATTAAACCCGCTATTAAGTTTTTTTAAGAAAAACGGTGTATCTATCGGATTAGGAATACTTGCTTTCATATTTTTATTTAAAATTGGTGAGGCTTTTTTAGGTCGAATGAGTATAGTTTTTTATAAAGAGATGGGTTTCTCCAAAGGAAATATCGCTCTTTATTCTAAAGGCATAGGTTGGATAACAACGATATGTTTCACATTGATTGGTGGATTATTTGCTATTAGAGCTGGTGCTATAAAGGCATTATTTATAGCGGGCATTATTATGGCATCTACTAATTTACTCTTTACATTGTTATATTGGACAGGGAAGTCAGAACTACTTTTCGCAATAGCTGTTTTATTTGATGATGTGGCAGCTGCTTTTGCGACAGTCGCATTTGTAACATTTATATCATTACTTGTGGATAGGACTTATACGGCAACACAATATGCACTATTAGCTTCTATTGGAACTATGGGTAGAACTCTTTTAGCTTCTTCATCAGGAGCCATGGTAGATTGGCTTGATGGAAACTGGGGATTATTTTTTATAATCACTGCAATAATGGTAATTCCTTCACTTGTATGTTTATATTTTATTAAAGACAAAATTAAATTTTCTAATAGAGATATTTCTAGCAGCAGCGATTAGAATCTCTAAATCATAAAAAACTAAAAATTTCATAATAGTAAATTAGTAAATTAGTAAAAAAGTTCTAAGATTTTATAAGTAAAAACAGAAGATGTAATAATTAAAGATTTTCTAATAGATTTTTATATGCAGCGGTAAAACCACTCAGAGAATAATTCATATTAAAAATCTCATTGGTAATAAATCTACTGTCAATTTGCATTTTGATTCCTGATTTTAATATTTTCAAATATTCTTCATTTAATACTTCAGCAATAAAACAAGCATTAACATTACAATAAGTAAAATTAACCTCTGCAGAATTTTCTCCATCAACACTAATTTGAGCAGGTATCTTTAAATTGATCATATGAGGAAGGCCTACCAGCATTTGAGCATTGCCCTCAGGATTGATTGTTAAAGAAATAAAACTTAAAATTTCATCCGTATCATTGGATAATTGAAATTGTCTTATTTCGCATGAGTCTAATTTATTTGAATCTGGACAAAATAATTGCCAGTCATTGAAATCTTGAATTAAATTTTCACTTTCGGCTAAAGTTAAATTAAAATTGAATAAAAATATCAAAATATAAAGTATAATTTTTTTCATAGAATTTGATTATAGTAAGAAGTTATCAAAAATATATAAAATATCTAAACAGGATTTAAGACAATAGAAATAACTTCGTTAAAACTTCCTAATCTAATCTTTGGGCCCCAAGTTCCTGATCCTGAACTAACATAAAGTGAAGAGTTTTTGTATTTATATAAGCCATAGTTTTCTTTAAATTGAAGCTTTACAAGAAAGTTAAAAGGAAATATCTGACCGTTGTGAGTATGACCCGATAACATTAAGTCTGTTTGTCCTTTTATGGATTTCCATAAACTTGGCTTATGAACTAAGCATAAATTATAAAGATTTTTTACCTTTTTAGAAAAAAATACATCTTTTTGATTATTGATATTTTGATTATCAGATATGCCAATCAAATTCACATCTCCTAGCAAAATCGATTGATTATCCAAAATGTTAATATTAAATTCTTTTAAACTATTAATTTTTTCTTTTGAGTTTTTAAGATAAAACTCATGATTTCCTGTAACGAAATAGATGGGTATCTTTAATTCCCTTAGGACGCTTAGTTCATCTAATTTAAATGAACTAGTATCGATTAAATCCCCACCAATTAAAATTAAATCTGGATTTATAGTATTGATTTTTTTTATAATTTTTTTTAAATGTCTTATAGAATTTGATCCGAGATGCGTGTCACTAATGAATACTAAATGTTTTTTTTTAATAATTTTTTCTGATTGAATTTTTATTGTTTTTATTCTGACAAAACTCGTAGAAATATAACCAATTGAAACCAACGTGATCAAAGATATTAAAAAGAGATTTGACTTAATATGTTCATCCCATTTTATAAATACATCTAAAATAAGAATAAGACAAACTAGATTAAATGCTATAAATCCAATTCCGATACCCTCACATACAAAAATTCTTAAAGGAGTAAATGTAATTTTAGTTGCGAAATAAGTTCTTACAATAATAAAAGTTATGATTGTTGAAATGAAAGAATATAACCAATTTATGTTTTTTTCTTCTGTCCAAATTTTGAAAATATCAAAGGGAAATACAAATAATAAGTAAGTAGAAATAAAAAGAATAACTATCAGAATTGATGATTTCAATATTTTTTTCATAGTTTTTTTTAATTAGTTTTTTGTTTATCTAATATAAAAAGAAGAAATCCGGCTACCATAACAAACGAAATACCTATAATATTTTGTATTGTAGGTAATTGATAAAAAAATAACCATCCCAATAAGACGCCGTATAATAATTGAAAATAACTTGTCATGCCAAATATGGATGCTGGTAAAACTCGTGCTCCATGTATGATTGCAATTACTCCAAAACCTGCAAAAAAACCTCCCATCATGGAAATGGAAAGATCTTTTATACTCATTAACTCAAAGTTTGAAGACATAGCAAATAAAAAAATTATTGAGCTTATAGCCATGCTAAAAAAAGAAGTCTCATAAGAAGATGCTAATGCAGAAAATTTTCTTGTTATCAAACTGACAATGGCAATGAATATTGCTCCTAAAAAAACAAATAATGCCCCTAGTGTTGAAATAGAATTTTCTCCAAATGGCTCGGCAGATATTACCACACCTATAAAACCTGATATAATAGCGCTCACTCTAACGATATTAATATGATCTTTTAAAAAGAAATGTGAGAGGACTAACAAAATAAGAGGTGAGCTAAATAATATTGGATATACGGCTGACAATGGAAGTAATATAATTCCTTTTAAGAGAAATAAAAAACCAGCAGAATGAATTACCCCTCTTATTAATTGAAATTTATAGTTTTGTTTTTTATAAAAGCTAATTCCATGAAATTTTAACACAAAAAAACTTATAGGTATTAATGAGAAGATGGCATTTAAGAAGAGTAATTGATAGATTGGATAATTATTTCCTAAAATTTTAATAGAAGTATCCATTGAAACCATGCAGACATAACCTGTTATAGCTATAAAAAAAGGTGTGATGTAAGATTTTTTAATCATTTTGAAAAATTACAATACTACTGTTTGGTAGATATGCACTGCAATTTATATGACCATTCTTTTTTATATTCTGGATAAAAGATACTGAAGAGTAATGATAAGTTTTCATTGAGACTGATTGTAGACTGATAGTTTTTATTAAAAAATATTGCTGTTAATGTTTCAGATTCTACTTGAATTTGATAAATTTTTTCATCAAATGAATTTTTAATACTGGTATTATCCGTCTGTAGTTCTAGTAAGGTACTGCCCATTTTATTTTTACAAGCCAAATATTCAAAAGTATTGATACTTCTATCGCAAACACATGCGTAAGGAAATTTATTAATTATATCTGCTTTTGCAGAACCTATTAATGATAGTATTATATAAATAAATAAATAAATGTATTTCATGTTAATTCAAAATTAATTTATAATATAAATAATGAATAGACAAATAATCACTATCTTAATTATCTGCGGTGTTGGCTTTCAAGTCATTAGATATTTATTAGAGACTTATGTTCAAACAGGTATTTAAAAAAAATGAATGAAGAAAATAGAAAATTAATTTGGAAAACTATTCAGGAAACCGGTGATAAACTACAGTCTAAACTTAAGCCGTCATCCTTTCACCCAAAAGGTAGAAATGCCTATGCTCACATTGCCATATGTATAAAACAACATTTTGGTGCTTCCTATAAAGACATAAAAGATGATGAAATAAATTTAGTAAAAGCTTATATAAATTTTTTATTAATTAATCCCGATTAAAATAATTCCTTTTTAAAAGGTCTGGCTAATAGTTTTTTCATTTCATTCTCAGCAGAGCTGCCTTTAATCACTTTAATTAATGAATTTAATATAGGTAATTTTTTTAAATTAATTTTTTTATTTTTTGTAACTGCAATAGCTGTAAAATAACCTTCGTTAATATTGATGTTTTTTTTTATATAATTCATAGCCTTACCTCCCTTACCTAAGGTAAAACCAAGTTTAAAATTTCTTGATTGCATAGAGCTACAAGTTAAAATTAAATCACCTATTCCGGCCAATGACTCTACAAAAACGTCTTTACATTTAAAGGTTTTAAGCAAGAATCTTAGTTCTTGAATTACTCTCGTTAGATAAGCCGCCCTCGCATTTTCCCCTAAAGACAAACCTTCTATAATTCCAGAACCAATAGCATAAGAGTTCTTAAGAGCACCTAATAACTGAATTGCCTTATACTCTTTTGACAAATATATTCTAATATTAGTTCCTTTGAAAAGTTTCTCTAATTTATTTGACTTAACTTTTGACCCTAAGCTAAGAGCAGCAGGTTTTCCTAGCGCTACCTCTCCTGCAAAACTAGGACCTGAGAGAACATGGATATTATCTTGTTTAAAGTTTTTAATAAGCACATCGGAAATTACTGTTCCGCTTTTAATGTCAATGCCCTTAGAACAGATAACTATATTACCGATTTTATCAGACGAGAGACTTTGTTTTAGTACTGTAACTAGGTGCTGTGCAGGACTGACGTAAAAAATAAAATCAAAATCTTTTGGATTTAAAGGTAAATTGGTTGATATTATATTTTTTGATAATTTTATATTATTAAGATATTTTTTATTAAAATTTATTTTATTAATTTGAATACTAACTTCTTTTTCATAAGACCATAGCGTGACTTTATTTTTATTTTTTGCAAATACTTGAGCTAAAGAGGTGCCCCAAGCGCCAGATCCTAATATAAGTACATTCATTTTAAATAATCTAAGGGAATATTACATAATTTCATAAGCAATTATAGTCCTAGCTTTAAAGAAATAGCGGTAGTAAAAATTCTATATATTTGCTATTAATGTTTGATGCGCATTAATATTGAAATTGGTGATATAGAAGCATTTATAGAAGTTGCAGAGACTAATTCTTTTGCTAAGGCGGCATCAAACCTAAACCTTTCACAGCCGGCACTTTCTAGAAGAATTCAAAAACTTGAGTATGAACTGGGAACTTCTTTATTTGATAGGACAACTAGAAGTGTTCAGCTTTCTTATTCTGGAAGAAATTTTTTAGAAAGAGCAAAAAGTATTATAGAAGCGATTCAAACAGCTACAAAAACTTTAAATGAAAAATATACATTTCCTTCTATTGTTAAAATTGCAGCTGTTAATACAGCATTAAAAAATATTATTTTTCCTACAATCAAATTATTTAAAGAGCAAAATCCTAATTCTAAAATTCAGATTATTGAAAAATCGGCAAATTATGTTGTCGATAGTGTTCTTGGGGGTGAATGTGATTTTGCAATAAACTTTATGGGCCTTCAAGAGCCCGGAATAGAATTCGAGCCATTATTTGAAGAGGAGTATGTCGTTGTATTTCCAAAAGGCGATGAACTTGAAAAAAAGCGAAAAATTAAAATCTCAGATATTAAAGGAAGGGATTTTATAGCTGTATGGAAAGGTTCTGGAAGTAGAATTTATTTTGAAGACGCTCTAGCAAAACATAAAGAAACCTTAGAATGGACTTATGAAGTTAGACACGTTCCTAATGCATTAGAGATGGTGGAACAAGGTATGGGAATAACACTGGCTCCAAGACTAGCCATTTCTAAACAATATAAGGGACTATCCTTTAGAACTCTAATTGACCCAAAAGTTTCAAGAGTGATGGGGCTTATAAAAAGATCAGGACGAAATTTAACTTTTGATTCTCAACAGCTCTACGATCTTTTAAAGCAGAGGTATCTTAAAAATTAATAATTTATTTGCATAAATATTTGCATTTGTTAGTGATAAACATTAGATATGAATAGTTTTAACACTCTAGATAAATTAACAGTCAATGACAAAGAATATTATTTTCATAATTTAAATAAATTAAATTCTCAATTTCCTAAAATTGCTAAATTAGCAAAATCCAAAAAAGTTTTAATAGAAAATCTTTTGCGACTTGAAGATGGGTTAGATATTAACAAAGAGCTTTTACTAAAAGTTTTAGAAAATCCTAATTTAAGTCATGAAATATTTTTTTTACCTGCAAGAGTATTAATGCAGGATTTTACAGGTGTTCCGGCGGTTGCAGATTTAGCTGCCATGAGGAATGCAGTTGCTAAAGAAGGGAAGAGTCCATCTATCGTCAACCCCCTGTCACAAGTGGATTTAGTTATAGATCACTCAGTGATGGTTGACTATTATGCCACTCCCGATTCTTTTCAAAAAAATGTCCAAATGGAATTTGGAAGAAATGAAGAACGTTATGAATTTTTAAAATGGGGGCAAAAAGCATTTGAAAATTTCAGAGTGGTTCCTCCAGGAACAGGGATTTGCCATCAAGTAAACTTAGAGTATTTAGCTAAAGTAGTATGGGATCGAAAAATCCAAGATAGGCATTTTATTTATCCTGATACATTAGTTGGAACGGATAGTCATACCACCATGATCAATGCTTTAGGCGTTCTTGGCTGGGGAGTTGGAGGAATAGAGGCTGAAGCTGCAATGTTAGGTCAATCAGTTTCAATGCTTATGCCAGAGGTTGTAGGTTTTGAATTTAAAGGATCTTTATCAGAAGGGGTAACGGCAACAGATTTAGTTTTAAAAGTTGTTCAGCTGCTAAGAGAAAAAGGGGTTGTTGGAAAATTTGTAGAATTTTATGGGGATGGATTAAAACATTTATCTTTAGCGGATCGTGCAACAATTGCTAATATGGCTCCAGAATATGGAGCTACTTGTGGATTTTTTGCAGTTGATGATGAGACTTTAAAATATTTAAATCTTACAGCTAGAGAAAAAAATCAAATTCAATTAATTGAAAAATACTCAAAGATTCAAGGACTTTGGCAAGATAATCAATCAGAATACGATGAAATACTTTCACTAAACTTAAATGAAATTAAAGCTTCTTTAGCTGGACCAAAAAGACCTCAGGACAGGATAGATCTAGATAAAGTTAAAAATAATTTTCAAAATTTTTTAAGCAGAGATTTTAAATCTTATTCTGTAAATAATACAAATTATAAAATATCTGATGGGGATGTAGTAATAGCTGCAATCACATCATGCACAAATACTTCCAATCCCAATGTATTAGTTGCTGCTGGTCTAGTTGCAAAAAAAGCATTTGAGCTAGGAATACAAGTTAAACCTTGGGTTAAAACCTCTCTAGCGCCAGGTTCAAAAGTAGTTACTGAATATTTAAATGATTCTGGATTAAATAAATATTTAGATGAATTAGGTTTTCATTTAGTGGGATACGGTTGCACAACTTGCATTGGTAATTCAGGTCCATTAGATATCAATATAGCAGAAACAGTTTCTGCTAATGATATGTCTGTTGCTTCTGTATTATCTGGCAATCGAAACTTTGAAGGAAGAGTAAACCCTCATGTAAAAGCAAATTACTTAGCATCTCCTCCATTAGTAGTAGCTTATGCTTTAGCTGGTACGGTCAATATCGATATGCTTTCAGAGCCATTAGGTAAATCGCATGACGGTGAAGAAATATATCTTAAAGATATTTGGCCTTCGAACTTAGAAATTAATCAGATTGTTGAAAAATATGTCACTCAAAAAATATTTAATGATCAATATCAAAATGTTTTGGATGGCACTGAAGAATGGAAAAATATTAAAATGGCAGCAAGTGAACTTTATGATTGGCAGGAAAATTCTACTTATGTAAAAAAACCTCCTCTTTTTGATGATTTCGGTACTACCAATAAGAAAATAAAAAATATTATAAACGCAAGACCTCTCCTGCTACTTGGAGATAGTGTTACTACCGACCATATTTCTCCAGCTGGTGCAATTAAGGAAGACAGTCCTGCTGGTCAATATTTGAAAGAAAAAGGAATTTTATTTAAAGATTTTAATTCTTATGGTGCTAGAAGAGGAAATCATGAAGTAATGATGAGAGGAACTTTTGCGAATATTAGAATTAAAAATGAATTATTAAAGGGGACTGAAGGTGGATATTCCATTGTACAACCAGAAGGTCAAGAAATGAGCGTTTATGATGTTGCTATGAAATATAAAAAGCGCGGGGAAGATATGATAGTTTTTGCTGGAAAAGAATATGGAACCGGCTCATCAAGAGATTGGGCTGCAAAAGGAACAAAACTTCTTGGTATTAGAGCAGTTATAGCTGAGAGTTTTGAGAGAATTCACAGATCAAACCTAATAGGCATGGGTGTGCTTCCAATACAACTTAAATCAGAAAATATAATGAAAGACTTAAAAATATCTTCTACAGATCTTATTTCTATCAAAGTTAATGATGAGATTAAACCTCAACAAAATATTCAAATTGAAATTGTTCGATCAGGAAAAAAATTAGTTTTTGAATGTATTTTAAGAATAGATACCATTAATGAACTTGAATATTATAAAGCTGACGGAATTTTAAATTTCGTTCTTAAAAATATATTAAATTAATTTATATATAAATTATTAGGATTTTCTAATATTTCTTTTAATCTTACAAGAAATGTGACAGCTTGTTTTCCATCTACTAATCTATGGTCATAGCTTAATGCAACATACATCATAGGTCTAATTACAACTTTATTTTTAATAGCCATAGGGCGGTCAGTAATTGAGTGCATTCCTAAAATTGCACTTTGTGGAGGATTGATAATAGGTGTACTCATCATAGAACCATACACACCGCCATTAGTTATAGAAAATGTGCCTCCTGATAAATCCGACATGGATAATTTGTTGGTATTAACTTTATTCGCTAAATCGACAATTTTTTTTTCTATTTCTGCAAAAGAAAGACTATCTACACCCCTAATAATAGGAACTACTAGTCCTTTTTCTGATCCAATTGCTATACCTAAATCAAAATAATTTTTATAAATTATTTCATTGTCATGAATTTCTGAATTAATTTCAGGTATTTCTTTTAACACTTTTATAGAGGCTTTAATAAAAAATGACATGAAGCCTAATTTAATATTATTTTTTTTTTGAAATTTTGACTGTTCTGATTTTCTTAACTTCATTATTTCTGTCATGTCCACTTCGTTAAACGTAGTTAAAATAGCTGCCGTGTTCTGAGCATCTTTTAATCTTTTAGCGATTGTTTGCCTTAGTTTAGACATAGGAATTCTTTTTTCTTTTTTAGAATTTATATCACGATCAAAGTTTGGAATTTCATTAGATGTATCATTTGTAATTTTTATTTCATTTTTCTCAACAGATTGTTGCTTTTTAACCATCTCTTCTTTTTCAATTTTGACTTCTTCTTTATCTATGATCTTTTCACCTGATGAGCCTGAAGATTTTTCAAACTCAGCAATAACTTGACCAACTTTTACTGACCCTCCAGATTGAATTAAAATTTTTGTAATTATTCCATCTGATTGAGCTGGTATTTCAATTGTAATTTTATCTGTTTCTATTTCTGCTAAGTTATCGCCCGATTTAAAAGATTCATTTTCCTTAACAAGCCAAGCGGTAAGAGTTCCTTCGATAATTGATTCACCTAATTCTGGTACTAAAATATTTTCCATAAATAATTATTCTTTCGGTAAGTTTTTAAATTTCATAAAACTTACTCCCATTTTTTCTTTTATAACATTTTTTAATGATGATTGTAGAGATATTTGTTTAATTAGATTTTGATTTGCGGCGTGTCGCTTTGCAATACCTGTTGCAGGTGCAGCAGCACTTTTTCTTCCAACATAATATAAGTTATTTGGAATACCTTCTTTTTTCATAATATGTCTAAGTCTACTTTTTACAAATGCCCAAGGACCCATATTTTTTGGCTCTTCTTGCACCCATAAAAATTCGCATTCTTTATGCTGTTTAAAAACTTCTTTAATCGTATCAAATGGAAATGGATATAACTGCTCTATTCTGACAATTTTAATTCCTTTAATTTTTTTTTCAGTTCTAAAGTCGTCTAACTCATAAAATATTTTTCCCGAACAAAATATAACTCTCTTTGTATTTTTTACTTCTTCTGTGATAATTCTATGGAAAGACGTTCTGCCAGTAAATTCAACAAGATTAGATACGTTATTTGGATGCCTAAGTGTTGATTTTGGGGTAAATATAATCAAAGGTTTTCTAAATTTCCTATGCAATTGTCTTCTTAATGCATGGAAATAACTTGCAGGAGTTGTACAATTTAGTATTTGAATATTATCTTCTGAGGCACTTTGAAGAAATCTCTCTATTCTTGCGCTAGAGTGCTCAGGGCCCATTCCTTCATGACCATGAGGTAATAGAAGCACTAAACCACTCATTTGCATCCATTTTCTTTCCCCGGGCATAATAAACTGATCAATGATTATTTGCGCACCATTTGCAAAATCTCCAAATTGAGCCTCCCATAAAACTAAAGTATTAGGATCAGCGAGAGAATACCCGTATTCAAATCCTAACACACCTAACTCTGATAGAAAGGTATCAATAACTTCAAACTGTTTTTGATTTTTTGATAAATTGTTTAAAGGTATGTAGCGTTCTTCTGTTTCTTGATCATAAAAAACAGAATGTCTTTGACTAAAAGTTCCTCTTCCAGAGTCTTGTCCTGCTAACCTTACCCTAAAACCTTCTCGTAGTAATGATCCAAAGGCTAATGCTTCAGCAAAGGACCAGTCAATACCTTTTCCTGATTCAATAGCTTTTATTCTTTGGTCATTAAATTTAACTAATTTTGGATTTAAGTTAAATCCTTTTGGAATCTTTGATAATTTTAAACCTGTATCTTTTAATGCTTTTGCACTTTTAGAGGTATGTCCTCTTCGCTTAGTGTCTTTAGGGGCTCCACTTAATCCCGTCCATTGTCCCCCTAACCAAGTTTTACTTTTTACTTTATATGTTGCCGCTTTGGTGAATTTTTTCTCTAAATCATTCCAAACAATTTCTCTATAATTTTCTACTTGTTCTTTTTTAATGGCGCCTTCATCTATTAATTTAGAAGAGTATATTTCAGCAGTAGTTTTATGTTTTTTTATAGCTTTATACATTAAAGGTTGAGTAAATGAAGGTTCGTCTCCTTCATTATGCCCATGTCTTCGATAACAATACATATCTACCAAGGTATCTTTTTTGAATTTATTTCTAAAATCTGTCGCCGTTCTTGCTGCTAATACTACAGCCTCAGGATCATCTCCATTTACATGAAAAATTGGAGCTTGAACAATTTTAGCTATTTCTGAAGGGTATGGGGCAGAGCGACTATATTGAGGGCTTGTGGTAAATCCAATTTGGTTATTAATAATAAAATGGATAAGGCCTCCAATTCTGTAACCATTTAATTGCGACATAGTAAAAGTTTCTGCCACAATTCCCTGTCCTGCTATAGCTGCATCACCATGAATTAGAAGGCCTGAAACAAGATCATTATTTTGATCATTAATAATTGTTTGCTTAGCTCTGATTTTACCTGCAACTATAGGGTTAACAGCCTCAAGGTGAGAAGGGTTTGCAGCCATACTTACGTGAATTACTTTTCCATCAAAACTTCTATTGGAACTTGCTCCTAAATGATATTTTACATCCCCCGAACCTTGATCACTTAATGCATTTTCTCCACCATGAATAAATTCACTAAAAATTTGGACTTGTGGTTTTTTTATAATGTTAGCTAAAATATTTAATCTTCCTCGATGAGCACAAGCAAAAGAAAAATCTTTAATTCCATGATCGGAAGATCTTTTTAAAATTTGTTCTAGAGCAGGAATAGCCGATTCTGATCCATCCAAACCAAATCGCTTACTTCCCCTATACTTTGTATCTAGAAATTTTTCAAAAATTTCTGCACTTATCAATCTTTCTAAAATTGTTTGTTTACCTTTCGTGGTTAAATTCATTTCCTTACGGTTTTCTATTCTATCTTTTAACCAGAGGTATTCTTCTGAACTTTGAATATGCTTATACTCTGAAGCAAATGTTCCCGAATAAATATTTTTTAATTTTTCTACAATTTCTCTGATGCTTGCAAATTCATAACCTAAATATCCTGATAGAAATATTTTTCTATCCATATCTTTTTCTTCGAAGCCGTAGTAGCTGGGATTAAGTCCTTCTGGACTTTTCGAATTATAAAGATTTAAAGGGTCTAGATTTGCCTGTAAATGACCTATTTCTCTATAGGCCCTGATTATCATGACGGCTTTTAGTGAATCTGAAATAGCTTGATTGGCATCAATTTGTTTATAATCATTTTTTGAAGCTTTAGCCCAATCTAATTTTTCATAGTCCTCTATAATTTTTAGTTCGTGTGGATCTAGAGATTTAAAGAAGTCAATCCAACTTTTATCAATAGAATTTTGATCAGATTTATAACTTTTATAAATCTCAACAATTTGAGATGCGTTATTGGTTGTTAAAAAAGAGTTATAAGATCTCATTTTATAATTAAAAAAATCGATAAATCGCCATTCTTTAATTTTAATATAGGCAATTATTTTATTTAGTCTATTTAATATGAATTATTAATTATTCAATTTGAATAAACTATTAATTTAAAATTTTATTAACAGCAGAAACTAGGCCTTGGACTGACTTAACTGAAGTTTTTAACATTTTCTTTTCGGTCGTACTAAGAGGAACTTCAATAATTTCTTCAACACCTTTTGATCCAATTATTACTGGTACGCCCATGTACATATTCTTTAAGCCATACTGTCCATTTAAATAGGCGGCACAAGGTAGGAGTTTTTTTTGATCTAAAAGATAAGCTTCTGCCATTTGTATCGCTGAGCTAGCAGGAGCATAAAATGCAGATCCTCTTTGAAGTAATTTAACAATTTCCCCTCCGCCCATTCTTGTACGATCAAGAATTTTATTAATCTTCGTCATTGGAATTTTCTTTTTTTTGATAAAATCCAAAAGTGGTATACTCCCAATTGTAGTGTGGTTAACCATTGGGACCATATCATCCCCATGACCGCCCAAAACAAATGTTTGAATATCATTAATTGACACATTGAGCTCTTCAGATAGAAAAAATTTTAATCTTGATGAATCTAGAACTCCTGCCATTCCAACACATTTTGTGACGGGTAGCTTGGAATATTTTTGTAATACGAAGACCATTGCGTCTAATGGGTTTGTGATACAAATTACAAAAGCCTTTGGACAATATTTTTTAATATCTAAACCAATTTTTTTTATAATTTTTCCATTAGTTTCTAATAAGTCATCTCTGCTCATTCCCGGCTGTCTAGGTAAACCTGCGGTAATTATCACAACATCTGAATTTTTCATTTGAGCAAAATCATTAGTTCCTTCAACTTTACATGGAAATCCTTCGACTGCGGAAGACTGACTTAGATCTAATGCTTTACCTTGAGGCATGCCCTTCATTACATCAATTAATACAACATCGCCTAATTTTTTAATAAGAGATAGATGAGCGAGCGTGCCTCCAATATTACCAGCTCCAATTAAAGTTATTTTTTTTTTCATTATGTTCTAGAGACTCCTAGTTTTATTTCAGCTATAGATTTAGCAGGATTTAGTCCTTTTGGACAGGATTTTGTACAATTCATAATTGAGTGGCACCTATAGAGTTTAAAATTATCATCCAAATCTTCTAATCTTTTATTCTTATCCTTATCTCTACTATCGCTAATCCAGCGATTTGCTTGAAGAAGGACTGCCGGTCCAAGATACTTATCTCCATTCCACCAATAACTAGGGCATGAAGTTGAGCATGAGAAACAAAGAATACACTCCCACTTTCCATCTAATTTTTCTCTTTCTTCAGGACTCTGAAGTCTTTCCTTTTTTGGATCGAGCACTTCATTTTCATCATTTTTTAACCATGGCTTAATAGATTTGTACTGTTCAAAAGCATGTGTGAGTTCAGGAACTAAATCTTTTATAATTGGCATATGAGGGAGAGGATAAACATTCACTTCATCTTGACACTCCTCAAGTGGTTTTTGACATGCCAATGTATTGACTCCATCAATATTCATTGAACATGACCCACAAACGCCTTCTCTACATGATTTTCTAAAAGCCAACGAGGGATCAACTTCACTCTTAATTCTATTAAGAATATCTAAAACCATAGTGTCTGATTTAGGGTAATTAATTTCAAAAGTATCTATTTTTGGGTTTTCATCAGCATTACCCGACCAGCGATAAACTTTAAAGGTCTTTACTTGATTATTAGCTTCTGCTTCATTTAACCCATCAACATTTGAATATTTTTTTCCTTCTGTTGGAACTGAATTTTTAGGTAATCTTAATTGAACCATTAGTAAATCCTGACCTCAGGAGCAATGACTTTTGCTTTATTGCTGATAGTTGTCATTCTGACTGGTCTTTTTGTAACCTCAAATTTATCTTCATTCATCCAAACAATTGAATGGTTCATCCAATTTTCATCATCTCTATCTGGAAAATCTTCTCTTGCGTGAGCTCCCCTACTTTCAGTTCTATTAATAGCAGATGCTCCTACGCTTCTTGAAATCTGCATTAGGTTATGTAACTCTAATGCTTCAACTATATCCGTATTAAACACACTGGATTTATCCTTAACTTCGATATGAGCTAAGTCTGATGACAATCTTGCAAGTTCTTCATTGCCAAGAGCTAAAGTCTCTTCATCTCTATAAACACCAAATCTTGACTGAACTGTTTTTTGCATTTTATCTCTTAATTGACCAACAGAGATATCTCCCTTGTTATGCAAGATACCGTCAAAACGACTGATAATTTCATCTGTCTGTGACTGACTTGGTTTCTTGTTATATTTTTCTTTTTCCAAAACCTCTGAGGCTCTTATCGCTGCCCCCTTACCAAAAACTAATAATTCCGCTAGCGCATTTGTTCCTAATCTATTCGCCCCATGAACAGAAGCACAAGCTCCTTCACCAATAGCCATTAGACCCTGACATACTTCTTCTGTATTGCTGCTAGTTGGGATTAATACTTCAGATCTAAAATTTGTTGGAATTCCCCCCATACAAAAATGAACCGTAGGAATTACAGGTATAGGTTCCTTATTGATGTCCACACCGCAAAATGTTTTGGCAGATTCAGAAATACCTGGCAGTCTTTTTGCTAGTAACGCTGGGTCAAGATGGTCAAGATGAAGGTCAATATAATCTTTCTTTGGACCGCACCCTCTTCCTTCTTTTATTTCGATGCTTATGAATCGCGATATGACGTCTCTTGCAGCAAGATCTTTTGCGTGGGGAGCGTAATCAAGCATAAACCTTTTACCTTCCGAATTTTTTAAATATCCGCCTTCTCCTCGAGCGGCTTCTGAAATTAAAACACCAACTCCGTATATACCAGTTGGGTGAAATTGAATAAATTCCATATCAGACAATGGCAAACCTGCCCTTAAAGACATACCAGCTCCATCGCCTGTACAGATATGAGCACTGGTTGAGGATTGAAATATTTTACCATATCCGCCCGTTGCTAAAATTGTAATTTTAGCAAGAAACCTATGCATACTTCCATCCTGAATATTAATTGCAAAAAACCCACATATCTCTCCTTGATCATCTTTTATTAAATCCAAGGCAAAATACTCATTGTAAAATTGCACATCATGTTTTAGGCATTGCTGGTAAAGGGTGTGAAGCATTGCATGTCCTGTTCTATCAGCTGCAGCACAAGCCCTATGAGCTGGCTCACCTTTTCCATATTCGGTTGAATGACCTCCAAAAGGTCTTTGATAAATTTTACCTTCTTTATTTCTAGAAAAAGGCATTCCTAGATGCTCTAATTCAATGACAGCTTCAGGTGCATTAGAGCATAAATATTCAATACTATCTTGATCTCCTAACCAGTCAGAACCTTTGACAGTGTCATACATATGCCATTTCCAGTCATCTTTACCCATATTACCTAAAGCAGCACCGACACCACCTTGAGCAGCCACTGTATGACTTCTAGTTGGATAGACTTTACTAATGCATGCTGTTTTAAGTCCTTTTTCAGCACAGCCAAGAGAGGCTCTTAAACCCGAACCGCCCGCTCCTAATACTGCAACATCTAAAATATGGTCTTGTATTTCGTAACTCATGCGCTCACTCCTATAATAGGTAATACCAAAATTGTTAAAATAATTAAAACTAAATAAGTAGAAATTTGAAATAATTTTTTTAATCTTTTTTTAAAATAATCATCATAAATAGACCATAACTCTAATCTGGCATGCAAGAGTGCATTAAAAAAAAATCCTAATAAAAGAAATTTTGCTAAAGGGCTACTTAGATTATTTTGAACTTCCGTTTGATTCAGCTGAAAATTATTTAAAAAAAATATTACAAAAGCTGAAGTCGAAAAAATTAAAGCTAATGAACTTAATCTATGAAGGTTCCATTTTGTTGAAGGTTTCATTAAAAGATAACTACTCCCACTAAACAAGTGAGAAAGAAATTTAAAGATAAAATCATATAAGAAATTTTATATACTATTTTTAGATCCATCGTTTTTACTTGACTCCATAATAAATGTTTTAGTTCATTAAGGATGAAGTGGTTTACGCACACAATCCAAATTAAGATCAAAATTTTAGCAATAAATGAGTTTAAAATAAGGCTAATGGAATTAAAAAAATTTTCTTGAAAGTAAAAACTACTAATCCATAAAGCTATAAGTACTAAAGATGCAAAAAAAATTATAGCAGATATTCTATGAGTGATGGAAAATACCATCGTAAGCAGAGGTTTATGAATTTGTAGATGGGGCGACAAAGGCCTAATGTTGTTATTCATTTCTAACTAATATATCGATCTATTCTTTTATAGTAAAAACCTATCTATTAATGAATATATGCATGATTGTTATAAATACCTATAATGTGACTAACCTGTTTATAAATATGTCTATTATTTCATTTATTTAGTTAAACTTGTTTCTTTTAATTGATAAATTAATTTCTTAGATCGCAAACTTGAGTACCGTGGTGTTAAAACCTTAATAATAAGTGCAACCTTAATATTAAGTACTTAGGGGTGCCTATCTCACCCCGCATGAGGCACTTGCTTTACGCAAGTAAAAATAGGCACCACGATCTAAATTTTATGTATTGGTGATGTTCTATCTCATATAGTATGAGATACCATTCATGAAAATTCTAAAGTCCATATCATCTTTTTTTGATCTACTTAATAAAATTACTGGAAGTATTTGTGCTTTTTTTGCAGCCTCTATGGTTGTTGTTGTCTTGACAGTTGTAATACTTAGATATGGGTTTTCGATTAGCTTTATATGGATGCAAGAAGCTTATGTTTGGCTTCATGCTTATATTTTTATGATGGGGAGTGGTTATACTTATCTCAGTAATGAGCATGTACGAATAGATGTTATTTATCGTGGTGCATCTATCAAATATAAATCAATTGTCGATATCCTGGGAAATCTTTTTCTTCTTTTACCTTTTATTTATATTATATGGAAATTTAGTTTTCCTTTTGTTGCAAGATCATGGTCAATGAATGAAATATCACGTGAAGTAGGAGGGCTACCAGCATTATATATTTTAAAAAGCGCTATCTTAGTTTTTTGTATCATGCTCTTTCTTCAAGCAGTTTCAAATATCATTAAAAGTATTATTAATCTCACATCTATAGATAAACCATGACACCTGAAATTCTTTCAATCATTATGTTTTTTACCACACTAACATTATTGTTATTTGGATTTCCTGTTGCCTTCACACTTGCTGGATCTGCTTTATTTTTTGGATTCTTAGGAGATTACCTCGATATTTTTAATTTTAGAATGTTAGGTTTTTTTCCTCAAAGAATTTTTGGAGTTATGATCAATGAACCTCTTGTAGCAGTACCATTATTTATTTTTATGGGAATCATGCTTGAAAAAACAAAAATTGCAGCAGGATTACTCCAGTCTATTGGAGAGTTATTCGGAACAACTAAAGGTGGCTTAGGAATTGGTGTTGTTATAGTTGGAATGCTTCTCGCCGCATCTACTGGAATAGTGGGTGCCACAGTTGTTACAATGGGGATGCTATCTTTACCCACAATGTTAAAGGCGGGATATGACCAAAAAATTGCTACAGGCACTATTTGTGCTGCAGGAACCTTAGGTCAGATTATTCCCCCGTCTATTGTTTTGGTTCTACTGGCTGATATTCTTCAAGGGGCGAATGAGGAAGCAGCTTTAATTGCCGGTGATTTAGCACCCAATCCTATTACTGCTATTGATCTTTTTGCAGGAGCAATGTTGCCAGGATTAATGCTCGTTGTGATGTTTATAATATTTATATATTTTTATGCAAAAATATATCCCGACTCTTGCCCTCCTATAAAAACAACTAGGACTAGATCAGAAATATACTTCGAAGCTTTTAAAAATGTCCTTCCTCCCTTAATTTTAATTTTATTAGTACTAGGTTCAATTTTATTAGGCGTCGCTACGCCAACTGAGTCTGCTTCAGTTGGGGCAGCTGGAGCTGCAATTTTAGCTTTTACTAAAGGGGAGCTGACATTTAAAAACCTAAAAGATGTTTCTTTCAATACTGTAAAATTAAGTTCATTTGTTTTTGTAATTTTAATTGGAGCCTCTATGTTTTCTTTAGTCTTTAGAGGATTTAAAGGAGATGAATTAATAGAACATGTTTTAACAACCCTTCCTGGCGGACAAGTTGGTGCATTAATTATTGTCATGCTAGCTATTTTTTTTCTTGGTTTTTTTCTAGATTATATTGAAATCATTTTCGTAATTGTTCCTTTAGTTGGGCCAGTTCTTATTGCGAATGGGGCTGATCCCTTATGGCTCGGTATTATGATTTCTCTAAATTTACAAACTAGTTTTTTAACTCCTCCCTTTGGATTTTCTTTATTCTTTCTTAGAGGAGTAGCGCCTCCTGAGATTCAAACAAAAAATATCTATCGGGGAGTTCTACCTTATATCGGTATTCAAGTTCTTGCGCTAATAATTGTTGGTTTTATTCCAGAGATAGCAACTTGGTTGCCTAGATCTATTTTTTAAAAGGCCCTCATTAATATAACTGAGGGCCTTTTGTAATTTACGAATTTAAGCTGTAGGAAATTTGAAAGGAAGATTTCTTATTCTTAAATATTCTTTTTCAGAAACTCCCGTCCATCTAATTACCGTTGATCTAAACTTAGCAAGATGTGAAAATAATGCTTGGGATTGTGAGTCTACGGCTGCATATTCAGTTAAAACCTCTGCCGCTGCTTCTCCAATCTTATTCATTACGTCATCTGGAACTTGTCTCATTTGAACTCCATGCTCATTAATTAATTTCTGATAAGCACCATCATTAGCAGCCTGGAATCTTGAAAGAACTTCCATATTAGTTGCTTTTGAAGCTTGAGTCATAAGGCTACGGGTATCATCATCGAGAGATTCCCATTCTTTAAGATCGATAGCACAATCTAGAATTGTTGCTGGCTCATGCCAACCTGGATTGTAGTAGTATTTTGCAGCTTGATGAAGACCTTTGCCTAAATCTGCAGCTGGTCCAATCCATTCAGTACCGTCAATTGCACCAGAAGCAAGAGCAGGAAGAACGTCACCACCAGCTAATAAAATAACTGAAGCTCCTAATTTTTCCAAAACTTTACCACCAATACCTGGCATTCTAAATTTTAAACCTTGGAAGTCATCGATACTCTTAATTTCTTTATTGTACCATCCGCCCATTTGGTTTCCTGTATTACCTAATGGCAGAAATTTAACTCCTAGCTCATTATAAACTACATCAGAAGCTTCGATGCCGCCGCCATAATAGCACCAAGCATTTTGCTCTTGAGCAGTTAAACCAAAAGGCATAGCAGCAACTAATGAAATAGCATTACTAATGTTCGTCCAATAATAAGGCGCACCGTAAGACATTTGAGCGGCACCAGATCTTACAGCATCTAATGACTCTAATCCTGGAACTAGTTCTCCAGCAAAATAAACTTTAATTTTTACTTTACTAGATTGTGAATTAACAAAAGCTGCAAATTGAGAAAGAGCATCACCTAATATGCCCGTCTTACCAAAAGCTGAACAGGCTATCCATTCTTTGTGGCCTTCTGATATTGCAGGAGCTGGAAAAGAAGATACGGCAGCAGCGGCAGCAACAGTTGCTCCAGCAGCCTTAAGAAAACCTCTTCTCTTCATTGGTTTTTTATTTACCATTTATTATTCCTCCTTATAAGAAATTGAAGATTAATATTACATCAATTTTCTATTTTTTATTAGTAATTATGATGCCGAATATGACCGAAATGATCCCCACATAATGATATGTTTCGAGCGTCTCCTGAAATACTAAAAAAGCTAAAATGCCTCCAAAAATAGGCATGAGATGAAGAAAAGGTCCTGAT
>Ga0208414_1001156_pt1 | contig 21270 bp, 29 predicted proteins | sample AntAceMetag02UKE_FD_184770 | JGI IMG/M metagenome (GOLD analysis project Ga0208414, IMG submission 184770) | Saline lake microbial communities from Ace Lake, Antarctica - Antarctic Ace Lake Metagenome 02UKE (SPAdes) (version 2) | ecosystem: Environmental > Aquatic > Non-marine Saline and... | reverse complement strand
ACTCCAAAACCTCTTTCAGCTTCTTTTCCTCCGCCCGGAATTTTTGGAACTTCTGCACCGCCTCCGCACTCGGTCGACGGTCGGCTTCAATCTGGGCATCCAGTCGGGCCACTTCGCTCCGCAGCGAGTACAGCTGCAGCTCCTGATTGGCAAAGCTAATCGCAATCCCCGCCGCGATCACCGCTGCGATGCCGTTAATGAAGAACGACGTGCGCACCGGCTTCACATCCGGCAACCCAGCCGAGTTGCGGAAGTCGACGTGCCAAGCCGGCACCTTTACCGGCTTCGAATCACTCTGCTTCTTTTTGCTCAGTTTGGACAGCATCGTAACGGGGCATGAGGCTAAGAACGCCTAGCCATTCGCGGGTGATTTCCATGTCCGCCGTGTCGGCCGAGAAGCTGACTCCGCGGGACTCCAGCCATGGTTTGAGATTCATTTCGATCGAGGGGACCCCCATCTGGATGCTGATGACTCCTTCGAGCCACCCCAGTTTGGAGGACAAGTTGGAACAAATCAGATGGCCGATCGACTGCCCGGTTTGGACCTCGAAAAAGCCGATCGATGACTGCAACTCGTTGATCAATCGAGCCACCAACTTCGGGCCCATGCCGGTGAAATCAAAGGTGTTCGAGAAAAACAGTTTTCGGGCCGATCCCTCGTCCTTGAGACCCAACTCTTTTTGCACCACCGGGATCATCGACTTGAGGCCCTGGGGCAACAGTCGGGAGGCCAACAAACCTTCCCCGGAGACGATGAACGAGTAGGCGATATCCAGATCCAATTCAAGCACGACCACGGGCTGTTTGATCTCCGAAAACTTGAGGTAGTCCACCAACGCGCCGAGGCACGAGAGGGTCCCAATCTCCAGCCGCTCGGGATAGACGTTTTGGGCCATCAGATTGTTTTGGATCTCGGCGATACTCGCATGGGGCATACCCGCAAAAATCACCTGATTCTCCGTCGCCGCGGCCATCTGGTAGTCGGAGCCGTCTTCCGCATTCATGAGGGATAGCGCGTAAACCGCCGGATCGATGCGAAACTTGCTCGCCGCGAACTCATTGATATAACCGTCTTGCTTGACCTTGCGGGCATCGATCTCGGCCTGCCGCACCAAGCGTTTCGCGGCGTAGACGCCACAAATCGCCTGCAGCAGTCCATTGGGCGCGTTCTTCGGCAGAAAATGCTCCACGATCTGATCCCAACCCTCATCATCATCTACTTCGCACTCGGCAAAAGCTTCAATGACCATGGGGGCTTTGTGAGAATTCGCCCGCATCACTCGTCGAGAGTGATCGGTAAATTCAATGAAAACTCCTTTCGGTTTGGAGGCAAAAAACATGCAGTGCAGTTGATTAGTAACGGTGCCACGCGTCGACAACTAGAAAAGCTTTAGTCACCTGCGACAGGGTGTAATTAGAAGTGATGGTATAAATGCAAATGATTGTACTGTACCCCGTGATAGAAGTGTGCTGAACACTTGGGATGAATTCAAAACAAGCGGTTGAACCAAGCGAACGGGAGAACGCCGAACTACTGGCGTGGCTGGAACGCGAGCCAGGACTGCGCGGCCGGTTGCTGGCGATGAAAGCGGCGTTGGCGGCGGAGAGCGTAGCGGGCATTTCGTTGGATGAAATCGAGACAACGCTGGTGAAGCAAACTCGGGGTTTGGGGCAGGAGTTGTTGACGCAGTGGCTGGAGCAGCGCCAGGAGCAAATCAGCGCCGAGCAGTGCGCGAGCGGGGCGCACCGTCACAGTAAAAAAAACTCCGGTTGCTGACCACGTTGGGTCTGGTCGAGTTGAGGGAGCAAGTCTGGCGACAGGGGCGAGGGAAAACCTGGCGAGCGTTGAGTCGGGCGCTGCGGGTGAACCCGCGCGGAGAATCGCCGCGTTTGGCCCGGGCCTTGGTGGACTTCGGCGCGGACCATGCGTTCGCCCCGGCCGCCGCCAAGGTTCAGGAGCACTACGGCGTCGAGGTGTCGGCCAGTCGGGTATCGCGGGTTTGCTATCGCACAGCAGCCAAGATCGCCGCGCCGCATGCCGGCGGGGTTTTGCCCACCCAAGGCCCGGACTGGATCGTGGCCCAGACCGATGGCACGATGATTCCGATGGTGACCACGAGCGGGGCCCCGGCGGGAGCCGACCGGCGCAAGCACCGCAAAATCTGCTGGCAGGAAATGCGTTTGGCCGCCGCGCGTCCACTGGGCTCGGCCACAACCACCTATGCGTGCAGTCGTGGAGATGTCGTGGCGGCCGGCACTGCTTGGGCACAAGCCGTCAACGACAGCGGCCGGGCGCTGTCGACGCGCATCCATACCGTCGGCGACGGGGCCCCATGGATTGAGGCCCAATCACGAGTGCAGTTTGGCCACAGCGGACGCTACCTGCTCGATCTTTATCATGTCTGCGACTATCTCGCGGCGGCGGCTCCGGATACCGCTGCGCCCGGCCCCTACCTTACTTTAAGCAAGACGCGCCTGTGCGCCGGGGCCGCCAAGGAGGTCATCGCCGAACTCGCGGCCCGTCGGGAGCCCCCGGAGCTCCCCGACCAAGCCGCTCCGGTGCGCGTCGCGCACCGTTACCTCTCCAATCGGCTCGACCAACTCGACTATCCCGCCGCACTCGCCGCTGGTTTGCCCATCGGCTCCGGACTCATCGAAGGCAGCCATCGCTTTGTCCTCCAAGCCCGCCTGAAAAAACCGGGCGCTTGGTGGGATCCCTCTCATGCCGATGCCATCGCCAACCTTCGTGTGCTCCGCGCCAACGGCCAATGGCTCACCCTCTGGCGCAACTAATCACCCATCACTTCTAATTACACCCGTGGCGCAGGTAGGGGCGAGGTTTATCCACGCCCGCGGTGGAGTGGGTAGAAACCACGCCCGAACGCGGCACGACGAACCGGCGGAGAGGCAGGTGTTTTTTAACCACGTCTATGAACGGAGTGAATGGTATGACATGGACACGAATGGCTTCGTCTACCGACTACGCGCTGAAACGTTTTTGAGGGCACAGCGGATGAGATAAGACGGGATCATTCCGAATTGTTTGGCGATTGCTGTAGCCGGGGTCGCTGACGCCGGTGCTTCGGTTGTGAGGTGGGGAAATCATCCAGCGCCACACCGCCCCGATCTTTAACATTTGCGTTTGACCCCTTCGGCCGCCCGCGCCACACCGCCCCGATCTTTAACATTTGCGTTTGACCCCTTCGGCCGCCCTTTTGCGTTTGACCCCTTCGGCCGCCCTCTGTTACCTATGTCCCTGGTTCATACCCTTTGAGGCCATGGGCCGAAAAGGTGGTCCGAAACGGCAAGAACGGCTTCAAACCGTCGCTTACGCCGATCTTTTTAACTCGCCAAATTCCTGAAATGCCAATGAATGGCACCCGTCAATGGGCTACGGTGGTTTTCCGGCTTCCGCGCCCGCTTCGCGTCACCGTTAATTTTGCCCTTTTGATGGAAACCCTCCCCCGAACCCCCTCCCCCAGCGAGGCGCGCCAAAGGAATTTCCTATCAGTAGTAGTAATTTCCGCACGGCACCAGCTCTAGATCAAGAAACTGCTAAAAGTGAGCCTTCAACTTGCCAAGCAATGGCTTATTCCCTCTTTGACGCTCATGCATCCTTTTTTTCGGGTGACCCACCTGCCCACCTCATCCCGCAAGACGAAAAAATGAAAACTGCAATTCGCCCCTTCTCCGCCATCTGCCTGTCATTGCTCTACTCTGCTCTCGCCGTCTCCAACGCAAACGCGCAGGTGCAACTTTCCAACATCGGGGTAGATGGATTGACTGGAACATCCCTAGCCTCATTTCCATGGCCAGGACAAAGCTTCGGAGTGGCCGGAGGTGACTTTAACCTGATTCAGATCGATGCTTGGATGGATGCTAGCACGGCGGAAGGCTTCTATGGTAGCCTGTATCTGGCCGATGTCGGAGGTGCGCCTACGGGAGCTCGCTTAATCACCCTGACTCAATCAAACACGAGCACGGAACTCAACGTCATCGAATTTATACCCGACGCCAGTTTCACCCTTATCAACTCAATCAACTACGTTTTTGCCATCGAGCAAACGGTCGGAGGAGCTGCCACAAACCTATGGGCAGTCATAACTGGCACGACCACCTTGAATACTGGCCCCAATGGATGGAGCGTCGGGAACGCGTCTCGCTCTACTGACTTCGGCGCAAGTTGGTCGGCCCTCGGCCCCGGTGATTTACCCGCTGGTCAGCGCCAAGCGCTGAGTGTCTATGCTTCAGCCGTCCCTGAGCCATCAGCATTTACGTTCCTTGCCGGCATGGGTGCCATTGTCTTCGCCGGTTTGCGAAGGAACCGTCGGAGATCCTAACAAGAGGGCTTCAACCCCTCCCTCTAAGGCAATGCTTAATTTTAGCGGTTACCCTGAACCCTGATTTTGGGACATCAGCCCCTTGCCTCCCCTGATTTGGGGCGAGTGAGGGCGAGTGAAGGGGCGAGTGAAGGGGTCATTCCGGAATGGCGCTTAGATAAGGGGGTTGATCGTCTATTTTAGTCTCCGAGATTCGGATACACGCATGATGGCGCGCGGTTTGTTGAGCAGCTGGAAGACTTTAGGTCGTCGTTTCACGGCGCGAGGTTCGCTGCGCCCCGGTCGCAGCGGCACCTCATCACCCGCCAGTGCCAGCAACAGATCCGTGAACGCGTGTTTGGCGTGGTTCATGAACAACGGGGCGAACGCTCGCAGAGTGCTCAGAGCTCCTTTAAAGGACAATCGAGCGGGCGGCACATCGTGCTGCCGAGCGGTCTCGATGAGCAAGGCGCGCACGACGTTGTAGGGCGATGGCGTGCACATAGAGTTCCTTCTCGATCATCGCGGGGGTTTGGGTGCGCAAGATGTCCATACCCATGGCGGTCTTCAAGTCACGGAAGTTGAGCTCCACCTGCCAGCGGCGCAGGTAGAGTTGCGCGATGGCGTCGTCCGGATACTTCTTCTCATCGAGCAACGTGGTGACCACCGCGATGTGTTCGGTGCGGAAGCCTGGTGCCTCGACGCGGAAGCGCACCACCCGCAGTTGCAACTGCTTGGGCAGCTCGCGCCACTGCTCGATATCCCACTGCGCTTTGCGCTGGGGACGATCCCAGCACACCGCGCCCGTGCCCGTCTTGCGGGCTTGATGCAACCGCATCACCACATCGACCTTCTTGCCCTGTAACAGGCCAATTAAAAACCAATTACTGAACCCCCGATCAACCAGTAAGATCTCCCCGGCCTGCATCCCCTCGATCAGTAGTCGGGCCATGGGCGGCTCGCCGGTGTGCCACGAGTCGTGCACGAACTTGATCAAGTGGCCACTCGCCAAACTGAACAATCCCACGAACTTACCCGTGGGAAAACCGCACCCCGGTTTTTGGCCACTGGCATACGGAAAGACCGCTCGATTGGCATCCGTATCCGGCATGGAAAGCCCACTCCCATCGATGACTTTTACCGTGCGACCCAACCAACGATCCGCCTGGCGCGAGCGCTCGGCGCAGCGCTGCTGGAGTTGGGTAAAGGCCTTCTGCAACAACTGCACCGGCAAACGCCCCCGAACCTGACAATAGCCTCCGCTGCGATCATCCACCGGGCACCGCGACCCGATCACTAAATGCCACGCCTGCACGCGGCGCACCGCATCACGACAACTCGCCCGCCGTTCGAGCACCTGCCCGAGGAACGCGCAAAAGGTGACCCACGGGGTGTAAACCCGTCGCCGCTCACCCCAACCCTCGAACAGCTTAGCGGGCACAAATCGGTTCACCACCGTGGCCAATCCATCCAGCCGATGGGCCCGGCTAGCCAAGTCCTGCACCGCGCGGCGTGAGCGCCGCCCACACAGCCGATGCGAGAATCCTGGTAGATATAACGTGTTGATCTTCATCGCGTTACGATGAACCATACCGTGTTTTACATCAAGCTATCAATCAACAGTTTACCCAATTATTCACGGTCCCATAATTTTGGTTTCCGTGCCTATCTAAGCGCCATTCAAGCCTGACCCAATCGGCGCGGCCCCATCGGCGCGGCCTGACCCCATTGGCGTGGCCCTGTCTGAGCTGAATCGTTGGCCAGAAGAATAGAATTGATCTCGTGGGCGAACTGTCCAGTATTCTGGACATATGAATGCGATCACATACACGAGTGCCCGGGAAAACTTGGCGAAGACGATTGAGCGAGTGGTCTCTGATCGAGATCCGGTTATCATCACGAAAAAGAACGATATGTCTGTGGTCATGATGTCTTTAGATGATTTTGAATCGCTTCAGGAAACAGCCTATCTTCTCCGTAGCCCAAAAAACGCAAGGCGCCTCTTGGACTCCATCGCTGAACTGAATGATGGGAAAGGTATCGAAAGGGAAATCAGCGCATGAAGCTGATCTTCTCCGAGAATGCGTGGGAAGAGTATCTTGATTGGCAGCGGACAGACAAAAAGGTTCTGAAGAGAATCCATGCGCTCATCAAGGACACCAAACGAAACCCCACGGATGGCTTGGGTAAACCTGAGCCATTGAAGCATGCCCTAAGCGGATATTGGTCACGCAGAATCACTGATGAACATCGGATGGTCTACAGATTTATCGATGATGCGATTTACTTGGCTCAGCTCAAATACCACTACTGAAGGGCCGAAATGGGGGGTATGAACCGGGGACATAGGTAACAGATAGTCTAGGGACATAGGTAACAGTTAAAAGGGCACGATGCCCTAAAGAAGTAACCTCAATGGACCAGAAGATACAGTTTGTCAGTTTAGCGGCCACCGGCCGCTTCAGCGTCTCGCAGTTGTGCGAAGACTTCGATATCAGCCGCAAGACCGGCCACAAGTGGCTGAGCCGTTATGCCGCCGACGGCTCAACCGCATTGGTGGATTTGTCGCGTCGGCCCCGCCATTGCGCGCACCAAACCAGCGGGGCCTGCAAAAGCGTGAGTTGGTGCCCTTTAAAAAGGGGTCAAACGCAAAATTTAAAGATTTATCAGCCTGGGGATCTTGTAAGCTGGGGCGACTCGCGCTTTCACCGTGCCTAGATCCTTGGCTGCGTGTTCGGCGCGCTGCGGCGAGCGCGCCCTACCTTTTCCCGACATGCCCTATCGTTATAATCTGCGAAAGGGGCCTCAAAAGGGGGCAGGCGGGCCATGCCGCGAACAACCATGGACCGACTCAGCGGATTGATTAGCAGCCCTTCGTATCGCTGCGACTCGTCCCAAACTCGAGGGTGGAGTGATCGATTTCAAAACGTTCTTTCAGGAGGTCTTTAATCGCCTTTTTGATCGAATTGATTTGCTCGATTTGCGTGTGGCTCGCCACGAGAATGTGCGCTTCCAGAGCGTTGCGACCTTCGTCCAGTTCCCAGACGTGGACGTTGTAAAGGGATGAAACGCCTTCCACCGCATCGACGGCATCTTTGAGGGCTTCGATGTCCATTGCCTCTGGGCTGCCTTCCATCAGGATTCGAGATGTCCGGAGAAGCATACCCCACGACATCCAGAGAATATAACTGGCGATGACTAGCGTCAGCGCGGGGTCGATCCAAGTCCAGTTCAGCCAATGAATGGCGGCGCCGCCAAGCAAGACGGCCCCGGAGGCGGCGGCATCGGTCAAGTTGTGCAAAAATGCCGCCTTCACGTTGAGGCTCCCTTTCGACATCGACCAAAGAAGCCACGCGGTGACGAGGTCCACCAGCAGAGCGACGGTTGCTGCCGCCATAATCCAGCCGCCCTGCAAAGGCTCTGGGTTGAAAATCCGGTGGGTGGCCTCGTAGATTAGGCAAAGCCCCACCACGATTAGGGCCGTCAACTGAATCAACGCGCCGATCAATTCGGCTCGTCGGTAGCCGAAGGTAAACTGCGCGTCGGCTTTTTTTCGCGAAATCTTACGAGCGATGTAGGCGATCAAGAGTGCGCCCGCGTCGTTGGTATTATGCAGGGCATCCGCCATCAGCGCTACGCTCCCGGAGATAAGCCCGGCGACGAACTCAAAAGCGGACAGCCCCAGATTGACAATCACTGTCCAGAGCAGCACGGCATCGCTAACATTTTCCGTGCCGTGTGAATGGGTATGTTGGTGGGAGCCCATAAATCTACCTCTCGGCAAAAAGGTGTCGCAAAATTTATTCCTCTGCCGTGCTCAACCAGTGCCGAGCTTCACCCAACTGATCCATCGAGAATGTTCTGAATTTAGTTGAGACCAGCGCTCCCGCTGCTTTCGAAAGGGGGCTCATCCAGCCGATATCAGAGACCACCGCAACGTGGCTGATGTGTTTGAGATGCTTTATATCGAAGCGGATGCCTTTGAAAATGAGGCCAGCTGCCATGCCCTCGAAATTTTCGATAACTTCGAGGAATTTAATTCGGCCGTGCTGTGCCGTAAAGGCTTCCAGCTTCGGGGCGATGATATCGAAATCGTGCTCAGTAACTTTTTGGGAAATGCGTAGTTCGACCAATTGCTGTTCGGGGCATTCTTTATAGTCCATGGGGGAAACATAAGGCCAAGCCACCTTGATTCAAACCCTTGGGCCAATTGCTCAAAACAGGCCGAAGGGACCCAGAAAACGGGGCTTTCCGTAATGCTTCCAATTGTCCGTAGAAAAAAAGACATCGCCGTGAGTTAGGCGTGCGGCCTCTGCGGGGCGGGCAGCGCCCCCGGTTACCGCGATTCCGACTCGTCGGCTTTGCGGCGATTTTTGGCCGAGGGGGCGCGCGGCTTGGCGGGGCGGGCGGCTTTTTTCGCGGCGCGCTTGGGTTTGGGCGGCTCAAATCGCGGGCAGGTTGCGCCGTCGAACCAGGTGCCTTCCACTTGGGTGCGGGTCGGGATGTCTGGGGTGCCAAATTTGTGGTAGTGGAGCTGGCCGGCGAGAATTTCGATGGCGAGCTCGCCGACCGCGTGGTGGTTCTGGCGCACGCCGGCGACCGAGCCGTCTTGATCGGCCTTCTCGAGGAACAGGTCGATGAAGGCCACATCCTCCGGGACTCTGAGCCCCATGGCGTCGAGGCTGGGTTGGATGAACGAGCGTTTGCTGAGGATCACCTCGGGGCGGTATTCCTCATACCACTTGCGGAACTGCTCGGGGTCCGCGACGACATCGTGTTTGGTTTCGGCCATCCAATCATCGACAGCTTCGGCCGCGGGAAAGAGGTGGATCGGAATGCGCTCCTCCGGGGGATGAAACGCGTGGGAGATCAACAACCCCGCTTCCCAGAGGTGGTCCACCGCGTGGTTCCAGCCGCGATGCATGACGGCGCCGATCCGTTGGTAGCCGTGGTCTTGGGCCCGCTGCATGGCGAGGCGGATGATCCCGCAGTGGTCGTTGTTGACCTGATGGAGCTCGGGCTGATGCGGGAAGTAGTCGATTTTAACGCCGCTGAATCCCGACCAATCAAAATGCAGGTTCACATCGGAAGCGCGGCGGTGCGAAGCGATGATGATGCCGGTGATACCGCGTGCTTGCAGGATTTTACTCATGCGGGTGTGCGAGAGACCGGGCTCGCCCATCCAGAAGTGGTCGAGTTTGAAGCCGAGTTCTTGGGCCTTGGCCTGAGCTCCCTCGAAGAACTGCGGATGGGCGGTGATTTCGCGCCAGCCGTCTTTGGTATCCCAGTTGGTGATGTAGGCGAGGGTGGGCGGATTGCGCCGCTCCATTACTTGGCCACGATAGGCGACGAGGGCCTGTAACACGGGATCGGGCTGGTAGCTCATTTCCTTGGCGAGCTTTTGGATGCGGGTGCGGGTCCTTTCGGGCAGTCGCGGGTGGTTGCGCAGCGCCAACGAAACGGTGGTCACATGGACTTCGGCGCGCTTGGCGATATCGGCGAGGGTGACGCGACGGGGGCAGACAATACGGGCGGTGGGACAGGGGGTTGACGATCCGGAGCGCCCCCAGACACTCTGGGGTCTCTGGTCGGAGTCAATTGTTAGTATAGGCGGTGCGTTGAGAGGCTACCACTCGCGCCAGTTCATCGTTGTCCCCGCCGGAGACTCACCCTTACCCAACCTCCTCCTCACTCAATGAAGTCACAACACTTTGCGGCGTTCCCGCAGATACCTTACGAAGGTCCGGGCACGGACAACCCACTGGCATTCCGCCACTACAATCCCGACGAGATCTTCGGCGGTAAAACGATGAAGGAGCACATGCGCTTCGGTATCGCTTACTGGCACTCCTTCCGTGGCACCGGTGCTGATCCGTTTGGTCCCGGCACGATCGTGCGTCCGTGGGAAACCGGCCGCGACCCGATATCCATCGCCAAGAAGCGGATGGATGCGGCGTTCGAGTTTTTCCAAAAAATCCAAGCTCCGTTCTGGTGCTACCACGACCGCGACATCGCGCCCGAAGGTAAGTCCCTGCGCGAGTCCAACAAGAACCTCGACGTCATCGTCAAGCACGCCAAGGCCCACCAAAAAGCCTCCGGCGTGAAACTCCTCTGGGGGACGGCCAGCCTCTTCACCAACCCGCGCTACATGTGCGGTGGTGCCACCAACCCCGACGCCCACGTCTTCGCCTACGCTGCGGCGCAGGTGAAGAAGGCCATGGACACCACGCTCGCCCTCGGCGGTGAGAACTACGTGTTCTGGGGCGGCCGTGAAGGTTACGAGACCCTGCTCAATACCGACATGAAGCGGGAGCAGGATCACCTCGCCGCGTTCCTGCACATGGCGGTCGATTACGCCAAACAGATCGGTTTCAAGGGCCAGTTCCTCATCGAGCCCAAGCCCAGAGAACCGACCAAGCACCAATACGATTTCGACGTCGCCAGCAGCGTGGCCTTCCTGCGCACCTACAAACTCGACCAGCACTTCAAGTTCAACATCGAGACCAACCACGCGACGCTCGCGGGGCACAGCTTTAACCATGAGATCGAGGTCGCCGCCGCGCACAACATGCTCGGCTCGATCGACGCGAATTCCGGCGACACGTTGCTCGGTTGGGACACCGATCAGTTCAATACCGACGTCAAGGAACTCACCCTCGCGATGGTTTCGATCCTGCGCGCCGGCGGCCTTGGTTCCGGTGGCTTCAACTTCGACGCCAAACTGCGCCGGCCCTCCACCGATATCGCTGACCTGTTCTACGCGCACATCGGCGGCATGGATGCCTACGCGTTGGCGTTCAAGATCGCCCGCCGCATCCTCGCCGAAGGCAAGTTCGAGGAACTCGTCAAAGCCCGCTACAGCTCGTTCAACGTCGGCTTCGGTCGCGACATCGAGAAGAAGAAGATCGGATTCAAGGAGCTCGAAAAGATCGCCTTCAAGCTCGGCGAGCCCACCGCCGCCTCCGGCCGCCAAGAGTATCTGGAGAACCTGCTCAACACTTACCTGCACGGTTGAGCTGTTGTTAGACTTTCAGGGGCGTCCACCACGGGCGCCCTTTTTTTATACACCTTTTGATCGCGTCGGGCATGCCGCCCGATCACCGTTCTCCTCCTGCGCTGCCAGCTGATTCCCCTGATGAATCGACGATTATTGATCACCGCGTGTTTACTCGGGTGCGGGTTGGTTTCCGCGTTTGCGGAAGACGGCTATCGGCTCTGGTTGCGCTACGATCGCTTCGAGAGTCGGGCTGATCGCGACGACTACCGGCGCCCCCTGCAGTCACTCGTGATCAGCACGCCGACCGGAGCGGAGTCCGCGATTATCACATCGGCCCGGGCCGAAATCGCGCGCGGCCTTGATACAATGTTGGGGCGCGAGCTCACGACGGTGCATCTCGTGAGCGGTGCGACCGATCTGGCGCTCGGCGCGGAAGGTTACGCCCTAAACAACGTTTCTGTGGATGGCGAAACGGCGGTGCGCATTCACGCGAACTCCGATGCCGGGGCGCTCTATGGCGTATTCGATTTGCTGCGACGCATGCAGATGGGCGAACCGGTCAACGAACTCGATGTGGTTTTGGTCCTGAAAATTGAGCGTCGCCTGCTGAACCACTGGGACGACCTGAACGGATTTGTAGAGGGCAGCACTATCGGGCGAGTCACCGATGGCTCATTCTACGGCCACGAACTCTCGGCGATTGCTGGCGTGGCGAACACCGGTTCGGACCGCAACTGGACCGGCCATCCGCGGGCGTAGGCGAACTGGTATGCGTTTGGCCGCATGGCCTGGGACCACACCCTCGGCGCCAAAGAGATCGCCCAAGAATGGGCGCGTTTGACCTTCGACGCCGACGATAAAGCCACTGCCGAAATCGTGGACCTGCTCATGGGATCGCGCGAAACGGTGGTCAACTATTCCATGCCGCTCGGGCTTCATCACATCATGGAGCGCGGACACCTCTACGGCCCTGGTCCTTGGGTGGAGGGCGGTCGCCCGGACTTATTATCACCAAGCGGATATCGAGGGCATCGGCGCAGATTGCATGGCCTCCGGGTCCAACGCCATCGAGCAGTATGCGCCCGAACTTCAAAAGTTGTGGGGCAATTTGGAAACCGTGCCGGACGAACTGTTGTTATGGTTCCACCACGTGCCGTGGGACTATGAAATGAATTCTGGTCGCCCGCTCTGGGACGAACTCGCGCTGCGCTATCAACAAGGCGTCGACGAAGTGCGCGCCATGATCACGCGGTGGGATGGCCTCCGCGGATTGATCGACCGCGAACGCTGGCAAGCCACTCGCGCCCGGCTCGTGGTGCAGGGAAAAGCCGCCCGCGAATGGCGCGATGCGTGCCTGTTGTATTTCCAACTGTTCTCGCAACGGGCCTTGCCCGCCGGGGTCGAACCACCGGCGCACGACCTGCCACATTACATCGACGTAAACCGTCGCTATCTCCCCGGTCACCCGGGCAACAACTGATCCGATCAGCCGCCGATTACGCCGATGTCTTCAGATTCAGTTCTTCTGATTCTCCCTCGTGGCTTCTCCATTCAGAATCTCGCCGTGGGTGGCTGCAGCTAGGCTCGGTGAGCCCGGAACAGTGGGAGTGAGTCATCGTTACTGAGAGGCAGCCTCCGAGGTCAGCGACCCCAGCTACAGTGGCCATTTGAGTAGTGCGTCCCAACTTATATCGGACCCGTCAATCCGAGAAATCTGCGGTCAATTCCGACTCCTATTATGACAAAATTAATTTGGATCTGCCTCCTATCCTTTGCAGCCGTCGGCGCGGTTCATAGCGCTGAATCGACCGCCTTGGTAATTACCGCCGATCGTGATGATGGCGTGTATGCCGTGGGCGAAAAAGTGCGTTAGACGGTCACGTACGTGGAAGTCGAAACTGCGCTCCCCGTCGAACTGAATTATACCGTCAAGGCCAGTGGATTCACGGAAACGGTGACGGGCTCGCTCGTATTAGCGGCGGGGGTGGCGACGCTCGAATCTACGTTCACCGAAACCAATACGATGTTGTTGGAAGTCTCTTGGTGGGAGGATGACGAGAGGCAGTTTGTCGGCGGCGGAGCGGTGGCGGCTCCAGCGCAGATTCAACCGGCTTCCGCGCCGTCTGATGATTTCGATTCGTTCTGGGCCGCCAAGATTGCCGAGCTCGCCACGGTGCCGGCAAATCCGCGAGTACAGTCAATCGAAGTCGAAGCGCAGGACGTCGACTACTGGCAGGTGACGATGGACAACATCCGCGGAACTGAGATTCGGGGGCAGTTGGCCCGCCCGAAAGAGAGAGAGACGTTCCCCGCCGTATTGATTCTACAATGGGCCGGAATTAACGTTCCGGAAGACGGATTGGGGGACCAGTCGGGCGCAGCAGGGTTGGTTGGCGTTGAACATCTTGCCCCATGATCTGCCGATTGATCAGCCAGAGTATTTTTACGAAAATCAGCGAGCAGGGGCATTAAAAGACTACGGGTCGATCGGTAATGAGGATTCGGATACGAGCTATTTTTTGCGCATGTATTTGTCCTGCTATCGAGCGGTGGAATATCTGCGCGGTCGGTCTGACTGGAACGGCGAGACTCTCGTGCTCATGGGCACCAGCCAAGGTGGGCAACAGACCCTCGTCACGGCGGGGGCTGCAACCGGACATCACGGCGGCGATGGCGTTAGTGCCGTCGGGTAACGACCGGCTCGCGCCGGCAGCCGGACGGGCGATGGTCTTTCCCTATTGGTTTGGGCATACCGCCGATAAGAATGCCGACGCCGTGCATGCTGCCAGCCGTTACTTTGATTCGATCAATTTTGCGCCGCGCATCAAAGCCCCGCTACTAATCGGCGTGGGATTGCGGGATCGCTCGTGTCCACCGAGCGGCATTTTTGCGATGGTCAATCACGTGAACGGATTCAAGGAGGTCTCGGTGCTACGCGACTCCGCGCATCAAAACCACAACGGTGCCCAAGACATCTACAATCGGCGCCTCGACGAGGTATGGTTGCCAGCGCTGCAGACGGGTTCGGTCCTACCGAGTATCCCGGCAGGGGTCCGGCCCTGAGGGCCCACCGCGCTGCTCAACTGACAGAAGTAAGCTGGTCGCAGTTTTTGTAGTACGGTGAATTGCCGCTAGAGCAGAGCCGACCATGATTCATGCTCGACCATAGAGCCCGATCCAAAGGTAGGAGGCCGGAGATTGGGTGAATGAGCGACCTGCGGCGCTCATCCCCGGACCATAGGATTTTGGAAGGGTTAAGATGAAGTCGTTTCGAGCGTCTCAACCGCCTTCAATCGCGTATTATTTATAAGGATACGTTACCCGCCGTCTCGCGTGGCGTTGTATTCGTTGAGGGCGCTGAGGATGGCTTGGATATTCTCGCGGGGCAGGTCGGGGCTGACGCCGCCGCCGCCGGAAAGGATGATCCGTTCGCTTTCGCTTTTGTTGAGCACGCTTAGGGTCGCTTGGTGCCCTTCGGCCGGAGTGCGGCGCACGCCGGTTTCCAAGGGGTTCACATTGCCCATGAGCGTTTCCTTCGCAAAACTTGATCAGTCTATCGCTCTAAAAGGGAGGCTAGATGAGTGATTGACGCCTTGCGAAATTCCTAAAATGGTAAGGCGTGATTATTAAGATGACCAGTAAGCGGCAAGTCACTTTCCCTCGTCAGGTCGCTGATCGCCTGGGTTTGCGAGCCGGTGATTCCCTCCAGGTTTCCGAAACTGCCGACGGCATCGTTATAAAACCGTATCGGTTTCAGCCGGATAAACTCGCTCCCTTGCGGGATAAGATCAGCCCGAAACTTCCGGCCCCGAACTTCGACGAGATTCGTCATGCCGTCACGCGCGACCCCCGTTTACGGGATTGATACCTCGGTATTGGTCCGACTCCTCACCGGTCACCCAGTCAAGGATTTCGCTGCGACGTCCGGTGCTTTGCAGAAGCTATTTGCCCGCGAGCCGACCGTCGAGTTAGTCGCCTCCAATCAAGTGATTGGCGAGACCTACATTACGCTGCAGCACCACTACGGGTTGCGTAAACCGGATGCCCGCGAGGGGTTACGATCATTCCTCGCTGGCGGCATCGTCGCCCCGATGAATGGAGCTATGGTATTGGATATATTGAGGGAGGAAAGCGGGGCGGGGCTGATGGATCGTTTGATCGCCCAAGATTATGAATCGAAGGGCCTAACCGTTCTCACCAACGACCGCAGCATGGCCAAAATTGCTGGAGTGCGATTGCTATAAGTAGAGACAGCCTGCTCGCCTAATCTGTGAGGCAGAGTTTCGGATGGCCCAGCGGTCCGTCCCTACCTTTTGAGGAGGGCGGAACGGTGCAGGTCCCTATCTCACCCCGCGCAGCGCTTCGCAGTGGATGCGTTGAAGGCGCTGAGGATGGCTTGGATATTCTCGCGGGGCAGGTCGGGGCTGACGCCGCCGCCGCCGGATAGGATGATCCGCTCGCCTTCGCTTTTGTTGAGCACCACGTCGTGGCTTGGTGCACTTCGGCCGGAGTGGGGCGCACGCCGACTTAGCCCGGGATCCACGGACGGTCGATGATGAGGGCCATCGGGGATGTTATCGAGACGTTCGCCGTGGGTGGCTTCCTTGAAATTTTCCCATTATCCGGGGCGCATTGTTTTGACGGGTAGAGGTTGGGGCAGAGGTGAAAACTCTGTGGGCAAAATCAGCGCAGCGTTTTAAGACCGGCGGCCATAAAGCCGAGGGCGTAAGCCATGCCGGCGTGCCAGGGCGCGTCGCATGACATCTGCGGAGCGTGGTCGGGAATCACGACGCCGTCGAAGCCGTGGTCGTGGAGAATCCGCATGATGCGCAGGACGTCGATGTCGCCATCGTCGATGAACGACTCTTTGTAGGTTGGCACTTTGCCCACGACGTTACGCAGGTGCACGTAGCCGATGCGGTTCTGCCGTGCGTAGGTTTCGACGGCTGCGTAGACGTCACCCTCCGTCATTTCGGCGATGGAGCCGACGCAGAGTTCGAGGGTGTTAGACGGACTGGGATTGATATCGATCAGTTTCTGATAGAGGTGCGGTTGGTAGACCAACCGCGGGGTGTCGCGGATGGTGGGCGTGGGCGGATCGTCGGGGTGAGCCGCTAGCTTCACGCCAGCCGCTTCGGCGGTAGGCAGGACGTCGTTGAGAAAGCGCTCGAGGCGGTCCCATAACTGATCGGATGAAATGGGCGGCAGCGGCTCGGTCAGTCGCGATTCATCGATGATCATGTTCCACGCCATGCCAGCGGGCATCGGTAAGTCATAGGCGCCTTCCATGCCGACAGAGGGTGCTCCGCCGCGTGCGTAGGGCCCAGTGGTGCGACCGGCGACGCCCGCGATGGAGAAGTTGTAACCCATCGTGGGAATACCGGCGGCGCCGAGATTTCGCAGGATGGTTTTGACGTTCTCGATGTGCCGATCGCGTTGCGGTCCGTCCAAGAGGATGTCGTGCCAGTGCGCGGGATCGAAATTCTCAATGGCTTCGAGGGTCAGTCCAGCGGCTTCAATGTTTTCGCGAATGGTGGTCAGTTCCGCGACCGTCCAGAGTTGATCAGGATCGCCGGCGATGCCCCAGCCGAGGTCGGTGCCCACGGGTTGGTCTTCGGCATGCGCATGATCGCCGCCGCGGAAATAGTCGACGAGATGCGCTACGATGTGGGTCGCTCCCGCTTGGCGCGCGAAGGCAAAGTTTTCGGGAGTGAGTAGGTGCCGATAGAGGCCGAGGCCGAGTTTCATCATCGTCTCGATTCGAGCGCGAACAGCAGACGCGACGCAATGACCGTTCAGGGCTTGGCGTCGAATTTGGCCGGCCCGGAGTTGCTGACGAAGGCGATGCGTTGGCTGTCGGGTGACCAAGAAGGGACGTTGATCGTGCCTTGGCCGCCGTAGACATAGGCGATGATCCGCGGCGGCGTGCTGCCATCGAGCGGCATGAGGCGAATCGTCACGGGCTGATAATAGGGGTGGTCGGTGGGGGCGACATCGGCGCCGTAGGAAAGGAAGACGAGCCATTTGCCGTCGGGCGACGGATGCGGAAACCAGTTGTTGAGCTCGTCGTCGGTGACCTGCTCGAGCGACGAACCGTCGGGGTGCATACGCCAAATCTCCATCGTGCCGCTGCGGGCGGAGTTGAAGTAGATCCACTTGCCGTCGGGCGTGTATTCCGAGCCGTCATCGAGCCCTGGATGGTCGGTCAACTGGGTCTCGGTGCGGGTGGCGATGTCGACTTGGTAGATGTCCCACTGGTCGTTGCGTTGGGCGGTGTAGATGAGCTTGTCGGCGGCGGGAGACCAGCCGTGGAGGAAGGAGTGGCCCCAGGCGGGATCGGTGATTTGCACGGGCGCGTCGGAGCCGGTGGCAGGGAGGGTGTAGAGGGTCGAGATGCCGGCGTCGCCCTCGTGGTGGGAGATCGCGAGTCGGGTGCCGTCGAAGGAGAGCACGTGATCGTTGTTGTTGCGCACCGCCGGGCCGGTGGGGAGGCGCGCGATCTCGCCGGTCGCGAGATCGATGGTGCGCAGGATGCCTTTGTTGGGGCCGGAGCCGGACACGTTGATGATCAGTTTCTGGCCGTCGGTGGTCCAATTGGGGGCCTCGAACGGTTCGTCGCTTTGGAGGATGCTGGTGATTTTGCCGGTGGAGACTTCAAGGATCTCCATGGTGGCTCCGAGGTAGTCGTGGTAGGGCCGAAAATCGGGTGCGGCCGGTGTGATGATGCGCACATCGCGGAAGATTACTTGCTCGACGACCGCGGCGTTGTGCGAGCAAAGGAAGAGGCCGACGTGAACCCGGTCGGGCAGATCGATGGCGTCGAGTGTGACGGACTTGAAGGGCTCCCCGTAGCGGGCGGCTGAAAAAATGAACGAGCCGCCGCGCCGCTCGAGTTGGAGCACGTCGGGGTAGGTGCCGTTGAGCAGGTTCTCGAGGATCACCTCGGCGGTTCCGCCGTCTTTTTCGGCACGGTATTGGAGGGAAGTCAGGCCATCGCCGTGCACACAACTATCGGCGTAAACTGAACCGGTATCGAGATCGGCGCGGACCATCCAACCGGCCTTGCGATGCGGGTCGACGCCGTCGCCCAGAAACTCGACGCGAGCGCGCAAGATGAAGTCGACCTCCAGCTGATTCCAGACGAAGTGAAACTCGTCCTCGCCGCCCCAGAGATTGGTGCCGGCGGCGGCCATGTGATACGATTGATCAGACGCTTGGTAGGTCACGGATCCGGCGATGGTGGGCTCACCGATGTCGCCTTGGTGGGCGAATACGCCGACCGGTTCGGGGGATGCGGCGGAGGCGGAACTGAGGGCGTTGAGCGAGGCGCACATAAGGCTAAAGAGGAGCGTTGAGCGGGGGACCATGGGGGGGGCCGTTGAAGGTGAGTCGGGGGGGTGCCGCTAACGAGCCTGAGTATGGTCAACCTTGAACGGATGGGTCGTCGGCGTTGGTGGATGTTGTAATTGAATGGTGAAAGAAATGCGGAGACTTGGCCTCGCTCTCCCGGGAGGTTTGAGTGCGAGGCCATGAATGATGCTGAGCTGAATAACTACCGCGAACGCCTTGGCGTCGCGGGTGATATTTCGGCGGTCGATTTGGAGCGGGCTCACATGCGGAAAGCGTTTGCCGCGCGCCAGGCGGGAGATGGGGCGCAGGTCGCCGCGTTGAAGGAAGCGTTCGATGCGCTCCGGCCGGTAGTGCAGGCGCGCGAGCAGTCGGACGCGCGCCAGACGATCAACACGGCGCGGAGTGCGAAAGCCGAACGCGAGTTCGCGGAGAGGGCGGATCAAGGGGAGCTCGAATATTACGGGGATATCCCGTCGGATTGGGACCCGCGGAATTTTCACAGTCCTTGGATCAACCTGCTGGCCCTACCGGTGGTGACCGGTATCGCGTGGTTGGTGAATGCCTCGCCGCTGCAATTCATGCTGCGGGCGTTCTACATTTGGATTCATGAATTTGGGCACGCGACGGTGGCGTGGATGGGCGGCTACAAGGCACTGCCGCTACCGCTCGGCTGGACCAATATATCTCCGGCGCGGGAGGACTTCGTCTATTGGGGCGTTCTGTTTCTACTGGGGGTATTCTTCGTGGCGGGATGGCGGGAGCGCCGAATCTGGCCGCTCATCATTGCCCCGATCCTCGCGGCCGGGCAGTGGTGGATGACGTGGCGGATGGAAGACTGGCAAATCGAGATGTGGATCGATTTTGCGGGAGTGGGGGGCGAGTTTTACCTGAGTGCGCTGATGGTGGTGCTGTTCTTTGTCGATCTGCCGGACAAGTTCCGCTGGGGCACCTGCCGTTACTTGTTCCTCTTTTTGGGTGCCGCCACCTTCATCGAAACCTACATCTTCTGGCGGGATGTGTATGTGGGTCTGGAGGAGATACCTTGGGGCTCGATGATCCATGGGGAAGGCGATGAAGGCGGGGACATGAACAAGCTTAGGGACGGCTGGGGCTGGTCTCGTCAGAAAATTTACCGCACCTACAACAGTCTAGGCCAAGCCTGCCTCCTCGCCGTCGGAGGAATCTATTTCCTAGCCAACGCCACCACCCTATTCCGCCGCCTCCGATCCTAAGGGGTCAGGACGTGATATGTGAATTAATTCAGAAATTATCTCAGTGGAATGCGGTAAATGATCAGAGAAAGAACAGATTAATTATGGATAAAAAATTCACATATCACGTCCTGACCCCGTAAAGCGAAGCTGGGATCGGTAGGTTTTTGGCTACTGCAATTATCCGTGAGGTTGTAGCAAATTTTACGGTTTTTATGAGTAATTGAGCCTGAATCGTCGTTTTTGGTTATACTTTCATAGATTTTTATATGTTTCCGGCTATTTGGGTCCGATTTTCGATATCCATGAGACTTTGGCTACCCGGGAGACCGAAAGTGTATTATTGAGCGGCTCCCGCACAGGGCCCGCACCGGAGATCAATAACTGGGGTGGCCGGCATGGAGTTAGAGTCCCCAGAGGGCAAATCTGGCTCCGAACGGATCTGATTTTAGGCTGGGTGGTCCAGCGGCTTGGTCGTTTACCCTCCCAAGGTCCCATCTAATAAGGGGTTGCCATCCTAGGGCTCGATCCTCTTGGTCTGCGGTTTGCTCTGCGTGGTTTCATTACCTCCTCGGCGGCAAATTTCGTATTCACCGGTTTTGGCGTCGACCCCGCGTTGACGCTTTTTTTGTCGGCTGCGACCGCCCTGCCGCCCGCCGTCTTCCTTCCTGCTCATGTTTAACCTATTCACCAAAAAAAACGGTAACTTCAAAGACGACACCTTGTCGGGCTTGACCGTCTCGCTAGCGCTGGTTCCCGAGGCGATCGCCTTTGCCTTTGTGGCTGGAGTGCCCCCGTTGGTGGGACTCTATGCGGCCTTTTTCGTCGGGTTGATCACGGCGGTTTTTGGGGGTCGACCGGGCATGATTTCCGGGGCGACGGGCGCGCTGGCGGTAGTCATGGTGGCGCTGGTGCAGGAAGGTAACGCCAGAGGCGGCGAGGGAGCCGGGCTCGAATACCTGTTCGCCACGGTCGTGCTGATGGGAGTGATCCAGATCGTGGTGGGGGCGCTCAAGCTCGGCCGGCTCATTCGGTTGGTCCCGCATCCGGTCATGATGGGTTTTGTGAACGGGCTCGCGATTGTGATATTCCTCGCGCAGATCGACATGTTCAAGGAGCGCAGCGGCGCCGAGGTGGGGGGCTGGCTGACGGGATCAGCGCTTTGGATCATGCTCGGGCTGGTGGCGCTGACCATGGTGATCATCCACTTCTTGCCGCGATTCACGAAAATTGTGCCGTCTTCGTTGGCGGCGATCCTGGTGGTAACCGGCATCGCGTTTCTCGGCCTCAATACGCAGGTCGTCGGTGACCTGGCTTCGGTGCAAGGCGGCTTGCCGCAGCTGCACCTGCCCAACGTGCCGTTTAACATGGACACGCTCGCGTTTATTTTCCC
>Ga0208414_1001155_pt1 | contig 21280 bp, 17 predicted proteins | sample AntAceMetag02UKE_FD_184770 | JGI IMG/M metagenome (GOLD analysis project Ga0208414, IMG submission 184770) | Saline lake microbial communities from Ace Lake, Antarctica - Antarctic Ace Lake Metagenome 02UKE (SPAdes) (version 2) | ecosystem: Environmental > Aquatic > Non-marine Saline and... | reverse complement strand
CGGCGACAACCGCATCGACGCCGGTGCCGGCAGCAACCGGGTAACCGCGGGCAGCGGATCCGACACCGTCAACGCGGGTTCCGGCAACGACACCATCGAGGTCGGCGACGGCCGCAACCAGGTGAACGCCGGCGACGGCGCCAACCGGGTGGTCACCGGCCGCGACGCCGACACCATCGCGACAGGGTCCGGGAACGACACACTATCGGCCGGCGACGGCGACAATCGTATCGACGCGGGCGGCGGCAACAACCAGGTAACCGCGGGCAGCGGATCCGACACGGTGGCGGCCGGGTCCGGGCACGACACGATCTCGGCCGGCGATGGCCGCAACCATGTAAACGCCGGCGACGGCAACAACACCGTGACCACCGGTCGCGATGCCGACACCATCGTCGCCGGGTCAGGAAACGACTCGCTGTCGGTAGGCGACGGCGACAACCGCATCGACGCGGGCGACGGCAACAACCGGGTGACCGCGGGCAGCGGCAAGGACACGGTGACGGCCGGGTCCGGGAACGACACGATCGCGGCTGGCGACGGCCGCAACCTGATCAACGCCGGCGACGGCAACAACTCAGTCACAACCGGTACCGGCAACGACACCATCGTCGCCGGATCAGGCAACGACACGATCGTCGCCGGCGCCGGCGACAACCTCGTCAATGCCGATGGCGGCAATGACGTGATCAGCGCAGGGTCCGGCGACGACACGCTGTTCGGCGGCGATGGAAGCGACCTGATCCGGGCAGGCGACGGAAACGATCAGGTGGACGGCGGGGCCGGCGCCGACACCATTGACCTGGGGGGCGGCGACGATCTTGTCGTCCACGACATCGGCGGGAACACCCGGGATCGAGGGTTCGACTCCTATCAAGGCGGAACCGGGCGCGACACGCTGCGCATCACGGTATCCAACGACACGACCGTCACCGACGATGTTCAGCAGGCACTGCAGGATCTTCAGAGTTGGTTCGACCGCATCGACAGCGGCGAAGTGAGCCTCGGCACCGAAGCGCGGTTCGATGCGATCAACCTCGCCATCAAGGACTTCGAGACGCTTCAGATCCATCTCGGCGGCGAACCCGTCGACGACCTCGCCCGAGCGATCGAAGCGCACAATGACGCCGTCAACGAGCGCAGCGGCGTGGCGGCGACCGATCCGCTCGACGGCGACGCCACCCCTGGGATGTTCGGCGAGGACGGCGCGTTGATTGGTGACGCCGCGCTGCTGGGAGCCGACGCCGCCGACAGCCTGGCCGGCGAATCCGGCGACGACAGCCCGACCGGCGAAGCCGGCGACGACGTTGTCACCGGCACCGACGAACTCCCGTCCGAAACCGATCCGGAACTGGGACCGCCCTCCCGCAACAATATGGTCGGTCCCGCCGATCCGGAGCAACGCAGCGAACCCGAAGTCGGTCGGGAACCGGATCAGCGCAGCCGCAACAATCGGGTCGGTCCCGCCGATCCGGAGCAACGCAACGATACCGAAACTCGACAAGAGGACTCTAGTTCCGACACCGACGACACCGAGACAGTCGAAGTCCTTGCGGACAACGGCACGGAGACCTTGCAGGAATCCGAGGACGGAGACGCCGGCGTCGATGATGATGCGGCGTTGTTCACGGAGATAGACGGTGGCTCCGCCGAAGAAAGCGCCCGGGATTGGGTTGCGGTGTCCGAGGCCGAGGCCAACGATGCGATCGCCGATTTCGGCTCCGAGCCCACAACCGAGAGCGGCGATTGGGCGGGATCCGAGAACGCCCCGGCCGAAGACAGCGACGCCGGTCGAGACGATCTCGACACCAACCTTCAGATTACCCAGTTCGGGTAACGGTATGATCAACGCCGACGGCCACCGGGACCTCCATCCGGAAACCGTCGGCCCCCGCCGACGATCAGCGTTCCGTGAAACCGGTGGTCAGGGCGCGCTGGATCGGTTTTGCGAAGTACTCAACCAGAGTGCGCTCGCCCGTGCGAATGTCGGCCTGCACCAACATGCCGGGCAGGATGAGATTGCGCGTCGGGTCGTCTCCGAGATGGCGGCGCTCCAGGCCTATGGTCACCTTGTAGAAGCTGCGGCCGCCAGGTCCGACGACCGTTGACGGTGAAATCTTGTCGACATGCCCGTCGATCGCCCCGAACTGGGCGAAGTCGTAGGCCGTGACCCGAACCGACGCATCCTGTCCCGGAGCGACGAACGCGATATCCTTCGGGTTCAGCATCACTTCGACGATCATCTCGTCGCCGACGGGAACGATCTCAGCGACCGTCGATCCGGGAGGGATCACGCCGCCGATGTGCGGCACGGCGATGCGCTGGACGATGCCCGACACCGGCGAGTACACGTCCAGTCGGTCGACCCGGTCTTCGTAGCGCGTCAGCGAGTCCCGCACTTCGGCGAGTTCCGGCGATACCGTGCCGAGTTCGTTCAACGCCTGCACGATCACCGATTTCTCGTACGAGATCAGGCGGGTTTCGATCTCGGCAACATCCTGGCGCGACTTTGCGATCAGTCCCTCGAGCTGGATCTGCTGGCCACGCGTGGTGTTCAGGAGCCGGAGCGCGTCGAGATACGTGAAACGCCGGGTGAGACCCTTCTGGAGCAGTTCCTCGCGCAGACGGACCTCCTCCTCGATCAGCGTGACGCTGTCGAGAATCGTCTGGAGCTGCGCCGTGAAGCCGGTGGCCTCGACTCTGGCCTCCTCGAGCTGGCGCTCGATGAGGATGCGCTGGGTCGAGCGCGCCTCGCGGTTGGCGGCCAGCAACCGATGCTGCTCTTGGACGAGATCGGGAAATCGAACCTCGAAGGCCGAGAAGTCGGGCTCACGGTCGGTCGCGAAGGCCTCCAGCCGTTCAAGCCGGAGAGCCAGCGATGCCTCCCGGGTGAGAAGCTGCGCCAGTTCGGAACGCGCGCCGGTCGGGCTCATCCGGGCTACCAAGTCGCCTTCGCGCACCAGGTCTCCTTCTCGGACAGTGACCTCGTCGACGATCCCGCCCTCCAGATGCTGCAGGACCCGGATTGCCGATGATGGCACCACCGCACCGTCGGTGCGCGCCACCTGGTCGAGCGTCGCGACCGACGCCCAAGCGCCGGCACCGGCAATGGCGAGCGCCATCAGCAGGATGGTAAAGCGAAGCAGGCGGGGCGATGACCCCTCCTCCAACAGGATCGATTGCGCGAGATAGGATGTGCGCCGCACGCCTCCGACCGCCGCCCGGGGCAGGCGCGGCGACGTCTCAGCCAGATCACCCGGCATCGTTCACCTCCATCGGGGTTCCGCTCGCCGCCATCACCGGCTCGGCGGGGCCGCCCGGCGACGCCACGTTCTTCCGGGGGAGCACGGCCGGCTCGGTCAGTCGGCCGCCTTCCAGGTGCAACACCCGGTCGGCCAGCCGCATGGTGCTCGGACGGTGGGTAACGAATATCACCGTGCGTCGGCCTCGCAGCGCCTGAAGCCGCTCTACCAGCCTCACATTGCCGACGTCATCGAGGTTCTGCACGGGCTCGTCCAGCAGCAGGATCGGCGCATCCTTCAGCCAAAGGCGGGCGAGCGACAGCTTCTGGCGGAAGCTTTCCGGCAGACGGTCGAGCTTCTCGTCACCGATACGCGTCTCGAACCCCAGGTCGAGAGCAGCGATCTCGTCGAGCAGGCCGGCGACGCCGCAAGCCTCGCGGATGTCGCTGTCGCTCGCGTCCGGACGCGCGAGCCGCAGATTCTGAAGGATGGTGCCGTGAAACAGGTCGCAACTCTGCGACAGGAAAGCCACGTGGCGGCGCTGCTCGACGGGAGAGAGTTGACGCTGCTCCACCCCACCGAAGAATACGGTTCCCGCCTGCGGCCGAAGCAACCCGGCGATCACCTTCAGCAACGTCGACTTGCCGGCCCCACTCGGTCCAGAAAGCGCGATCAGTTCCCCCGGATCGATCTCCACCGACGCCGCCAGCAAGGCGGGCTCAGCGTCCTCACGGTAGCGAACCGACAGCCGCCGGATCGAGATATGGCCGCCAAACCGCACGGCGCCGACGCGGGCGTCGCGTCGATCAGGCTCGGAGGGGGTCCGCATCAGCCGATCGACCTGGTCGACGGTGGTTCGCAGCTGCGCCATGCGGGGCAGCGCCTGGAGACCGACCTGGACAGGTGCCAGCACGCGGGCGACCAGCGCCATCGAAGCAACCAGCGCGCCGGTGGTCACCGTGCCGGCCATCACCCCATAAGCCCCGATCAGCAGCGTCCCGATCGTCAAGCCGAGAGTTACGCCCTGGCAGAGCGCCTGCAACGACAGGATCAGCATCGCCGAATGCGCGCGCTCGATCGACGTGCGCGCGGAGAACGGCCGCACCCGTTCCAGAAACGCGTCCTCGATGCCGATGCCACGGATCGCGCGCTGCTGGCCGACGACCTCGCCGGCAATCTGGTCTCGGCGATTCTTGGCGTCCGAGCCCCGCAGTTCCGCCCGTCTGATCGCCGGAACGAACACCGCCGCCAGCAGGCCGAAGGCCACCAGACCGGCCAGTGGCACGAGGACGACCGACCCCGCGATCAAGCCGATCAGGCCGAGCGCGGCCAGCACCACCGGGACCTCGAGGATCAGCGTCAACACCGGGCTGCCGGCGATGTCACGCAGCGATTGGAAGCTTCGGAAGCGTCCGATCTGCGCGCCGACAGTCGAGGTCTGCGTCGCCGGTACCGGCAAACCGAGGATCTTGCGCAACAACTCGGTCGACAGCAGAAAATCGATCCGACCAGCCACATGCGCCACCGCGCGGCCCCGTACCTGGCGAAGCCCCAGATCGATGAGCAGGGCCAAGGCGACTCCGGGCAGGATCCAGTAGAGGCTGCGCGCCGAACTCGCCGGCACCACCAAGTCGTAGACCACCAGCACAAACAGCGGAACCACCAGACTGAAGGCCGACGACAGCACGCTTGCCGTGGCAATCAGCCAAGCCTCGCGCCGGAATCGCCGCAGCAGGCCGGTGAACCAGGGCAGCCGATCGCCGGAGCCGTCCGACTGCTCCTCGGTCTCGGTCTCAAATGTGTAGTAGTAGCCGGAAAGCCGCCCCAGCCGTTCCTCCACGATCGTGCGTCGTTCGGAGTCGAAGAACAACGCCGAGCGCCCGCGTTGATCGAGAAGCACCAGGGGCGGACTGCCGTCGGACGGCAGAAACAGGCACGGCATCAGTCTAGGGTCGATGGCCGACGCCCGCCCGCGCGACCGCACGCTCCGGTAGCCGAGTTCGACCATGATGTTGCGCAGGTCGATCAGGTCGATACGGCTGGCGACGTGCGGGAGAGCCCGCATGAGCGCCGCGGTGTTGCGGTCCCAGTTCAGTTCCGAGAGGAGCGGCAGAAGGCACGCCGCGAAGTCGGAAGCGGCCTCGAACGCGTCGATCTCGTTGCGGCGCAGCGCATCGGCGAGCGCATCGGTTTGCGGCGGCAGGCCGCTGGCGATCACCGCGGTCATTCGACCTCCAGCGCCGCGGGCGAGTGGCGCGGGGCGCGGCCCGGCTTCAGCACCCGATCGGCAATCTGCTGGAAGGACGGGCGGTTGCTGACCAGAAGCAGCGTGGTGCGGCCCTTGCGGCGCAACAGCGCCTCGCGGAACAGCCGGTCCGACGCCAGATCCAGGTTGGCGTTGCATTCGTCCATGACAATCACGTCCGGATCCCGGGCGAGGCAACGCACGATCGGAATTTGCTGGCGGATGGACGCCGGCAGAGCCTCGGCCATGTCCGGGCGAATCTCCGTCTGGAACCCGCGCGGCAGCTTGGACACGGCGACGGTGAGGCCGATCTCGTCAGCCGCCTCCTCGACCGCTCGGATCAGTTCCGGATCCGACGAGAATCCAGTGAGATTGTCGAGGATCGTGCCTTCGAACAACGCCGGCTGCTGCGCCAGATAACCGATCCGCGACCGCAGCCACCGGTCATCCCACTCGTCGGCCGGGTGACCATCGTAGAGGATCACGCCTTCGTCGGGCAGCATCACCCTGGCTGCCAGCGAGAGGAAACTCGACTTTCCGGTCCACTCCTCACCCGCGATCAGCACCGCCTCGCCGGGCTCGATGACGAGGTTGAGCCTATCGAGAACCGGTCGTCCGGGTTCGTAGCCGAAGCGGACGTTGCGAAACTCGAGCCGGCCGAGCAGCCGCTCGCCGACCAGGCCGGCGCGGCGCGGCACGGTGGGCAGATCCCTCAGAGCAGCGAGACGCTGCCGGGCGATCCGCACCGACTGGTACTGGCTCCACAGCGAGGCCGCACGGTTCAGGGGCTGCAGCGCGCGCCCGGTCAGCAACATGCACGCCGCGATACCCCCGATCGTCATGGCGCCGTCGATCACCTGGAGCGCTCCGACCGCAACGACCGCTACCTGTGCCGCCTGACTGACGAACCCGGCAACCGACTGCGCGAAGGTGCCGGCGACCACGAGATTGCCGGTCAGATGGGCGCTGGTTTCCATGACGCGTTCGTAGCGACGAAGGAAAAGCGGCTCCATGGCGTAGGACTTGACCGTCACAAGTCCTCGCAGAACCTCGATCAGGAAGTTGGTCTGGGCGGCCGCGTTGTCCTGACGCTGCTCGGTTCGTCGGCGGATCTCCCAGCCGCTGAAAGCCGAGACGGCGGCCATCACGATGATACAGCCGACGAGAACCCAGCCAAGGTCGCCGCCGATCAGGAACACCAGCGCGACGAACAGCACGAAGAAGGGAAAATCGACGAGCAGCTGTGGAAGATAGCCCGAGCGGGATTCCCGGATGATGTCGATCGCGGCCACCCGGTCGAGATGAACCGCCGTCGACTGCATCATGAAGGCGCGCGGGTCGGCGCTCAGGATGCGGGACAGCCCCCCATGAATGCGCGATGACCGAAGCGCGCCGCACTGTGCGTTACCAGCCATCCGCGCAGAATTCGAACAAAGGCGTCGATGCCCGCAGCCAGCAATACCCCCGCTCCGAGCAGGACAAGCGTATCCTCGGAACTGTTCGGGAGCACCCGATCGTAGACGATGAGAGTCGCGATCGGAACTATGGTCGCCATGACGTTGGAGACCAGCGACGCCAGCAGGACGGACGGCGTCGCAACCGCCGGGAGACGGTTCAGGTCGCTCTCAAAATCCACCCCCCCGTGCACGCCCCGTCATCCTTCCCGTCCTGACGTCTCACGGCCTACCCCCGGCCATTGTGAAGCGTTCAGTATACTACATCCAAATTGCGGTAAATGCGGACCAACGCTGAGTCGCCGCCGATGGCTCTAAGGCACGGCAGCTTGCCCATCCCAACCCTTTGCCTCGTCGAGTGCCCTTTCCAGGGCGTGGCCGACGATGACCATCTCCGGGATCAGCGTCCCGGCGAAGCGCCTGACCGTTTCGCGGGCCAACGGCGCGGCGGCCAGTGCCGGAAGCGCCGGAAGCCCTGCCGCCAACCGTTCGGCCTCGACAACCAGCCCGCCCTGCAACGCCTGCGCCGCCGCCGTCATACTGCCGTCCCGAAAGCCGGGGCTTAGCGTGACGTTGATCACGGCCAGCAAAGCCGGCCACTCGGTGAGGTGACGGTAGAGGCTAGGGACCGCGAAATCCCGCTGTAACGGACCGGGGCTAACCAAGCCGGCGAGGAGATCGCGGACGGTCGCCGACATGTCGGCGGGGTGGGTCATTCCCGGCAGCGGCTCGGCGATCGGTGCTGGCGGCGTCCAGGCAACGCTGTCGTCTGACGCTGCCAGCGCCTGAACCGGCCCCTCGCCGGCGAGCCGCAACCGCGCCTCGAGGCAGAGCATGGTCAACAAGTTGACCGGGTTGGCGCGGTTGTAGGCCCGCAGCGTCGCCCGCACCCGTCTCAGTCCAACTGCGTCGAGGCCGATCGCCAAACGGGCTGCGGCGCCGATCGACGGCATCAGGCTACCGGACGCCCGATCTGCGGCGATCCGCCAAGCCGTGTCCTGGATCGTCCCCGATTGGAACAGCGGCCGGACCGCCTGCCACGCTTCCGGCAGCACGCCGTCGTGGGTGGCGAGATGGCGGAAGATCAGCGCGACCATCGGCACGCCGCTCCAATGGCGGATCTCCTCGTAGATTCCGGCGATCGTGGGGTCGGCCTCAGCCTCCGAGACCTCGGCGAGAAAGCCCGCCGGAGGCGTAACGCTGGTCATATCGAGGCCGCCTCGAGCTGTTGGGGCACCGGCACGGTCGTCCGGAACGAGTCACGCTCCGACAGCCGCTCAAGCACCCCGGCCAGCTTCGGATAAGCCTCGCGCCAGTGGTACTCGGGAAACCGCACCTGCAGGTAGCCGAGGACCGTGCCGACGACGATGTCGCCCAACCCGAACCGGTTGCCGACGCAGAACCCGGTGGCGGGCACCAGGCGGTCGAGTTCGCCCATGCCGCCCTCGATCTTGCGCATCTGGCGGGCCATCCACGGCGCGCTCCGGCACGCCTCGGGGCGCCGGCGCTCCCAGAAATTCAGCAGGAAGGCATCCAGCATGCCGTCGACCAGAACCTCCAGCCGCCGCGCCGCCAGCCTCTCGTCCGGGTCGGCAGGAAGCAATGGCGGTTCGGGATGCTTGACCTCCAGCCACTCCAGGATGAAGCGGGACTCGCAGACGGTCTCGCCGTCCTCGAGGATCAGCACCGGCAACTTCTCGAGCGGGTTGTAGAGCGGCGTGGTGGTGTCGGCGTTCCAAGGCACCTCGGTCACGAGTTCGAACGCAAGGCCCTTCTCCGCCAGCGCGATGCGTACCTTTCGGGCGTACGGGCTGGGGGTCGCGCTGAGCAGGCGCACCATGGTGCTTCTCCTGGCCGGGTGGGGTCTGCCCATTCTACGAACTCGCTGCGCAATGGAAACTCAGCACCCCGGCCGTCAAGCTCAGACGACCTAGCGAACAACAGCGAGGACGGCAGCGTCGAGGACGGCAGCGTTGAGATCGGTTGGGTCGGGGACGGCAGCGTCGGCCAGCGCGGTGCGGTTGCGGCCGCCGTTCTTGGCGGCGTAGAGCGCCCGATCGGCGGCCTCCAGAACCGACTGGAGCCCGATGCCCTCCTCGCCGAGCTGACTAATCCCGATGCTGATCGTGACGCTCAGCGCCACGCCGGAACCGATGGCTATGGCGTTGTCGGCGATCTCGCCGCGCACCCGCTCGGCCAGCCGGAAGGCATCCCGCGCCGCCGTTTCGGGCATCAGGATCGCGAACTCCTCGCCGCCGAGGCGAGCGAGGACATCGCTGGCTCGGATCGACTGTCGGCAGGTCCTGGCGATGCTTCGGATCACGAGGTCTCCGACCGGATGACCGTGGGTGTCGTTGACCGACTTGAACCGGTCGATGTCCAGGATCGCCACCGACATCGCCCCCCCGTAGCGCCGCGCGCGCTCCACCTCCGCTTCGGCCTGGTCCATCCAGGCACGACGCGACAACGCTCCGGTCAGGTAATCGGTCGAGGCGATCTGCCGGAGTTCCAGTTCGTCCATCACCAGCTTCGCGAAGCTCTCCAGCACCGCGACCTCGGCGGCCGGAAAGGTCCGGGGCCTGATGTCGATCGCGCAAAGGCTGCCGACGTTGTAGCCATCGGGGCTTCGCAAGGGCACGCCCGCATAAGCGCGGATGCGAGGGTCACCCAAGACCATCGGGTTGCCGGCGAACCGATCGTCCTGCAGAGCGTCCTTAACGATCAGGGTGGCGGAGTTCTGAATGGTGTGAGAGCAGAATGAGACGCCCCGGGTGGTCTCGCAGACGTCGAGGCCGCGTCGCGCCTTGAACCATTGGCGGTCCCGGTCGACCAGCGATACCGCCACCATAGGAACATCCAGGATCTTCTTTACGAGGTCGACGATGTTCTCGAACGGGGCCTCGGGTGGCGTGTCGAGCACCTCGAGGCGATGCAGCGCCAGGATCCGCCCCTCCTCGTCATCGCGCATCTCGGCCCTCATTCAGCGCGAACACGACCCTGGTGACCTCGCTCCGGAACGACCCGAACATGGCGTCCAGGCCAGTCTCGACGGTTTCCCAGTCGTACCCGCCGACGATCAGGGCCGCGGCCAGGCCGAGCAGGTTCTTCTGGTGCTTCTCGACGCTGGCGTGGAGGATCTCGGGCACCTCCAGCGGGTTCAACGACGTGGTCGCCTTGGCAACGAGTTCTTCGGCCGATACTGACACCTGGCCCTCCTTGATCGATCGTAAAGGTCATCATCGCCCATCAACCTTGAACACTCCGTTAACCCGTACGGCTGGCGTGCGCGCCAGCCGCCGGACCGCCGGACCGTCGGCACCGGTGGTGCGGGAACGCGATCGCCCGGTGCACGTTGACTGGGCCTGGGGACGTGGAAACAGGAGTGCCGGCGGTGGCACCTCGAGCCAATTGGAAGGGCTTCATCAAGGTCGGGGAACTCACCTGCGGGGTGTCGCTCCACACCGCGGCCTCGACCTCGGAGCGGATCGCCTTCCACACCCTGAACCGACAAACCGGAAACCGGGTGCGGCGCCAGTTCGTCGACCAGGGTACCGGCAAGCCGGTGCCCACCGAGGATCAGGTTAAGGGGTACGAGATCGCCCAGGACGAGTACGTCGTGCTCGAACCCGCCGAGATCGCCGCCGCGGTCCCCGAGAGCGACAAGACGCTGGCGATCGAGGCGTTCATCCCCTGCTCTGAGATCGACGACGCGTACTTCGACAAGCCCTACTATCTCGCTCCCACCGGCTCGATCGCGGAGGAAGCGTTCGCCCTGCTGCGGGACGGGATGCGCAAGAACAGCGTCGCCGCCCTCGCCCGCACGGTCCTGTTCCGGCGGGTGCGCACGGTGCTGATCCGAGCCCACCATGACGGCATGATCGCAAACACCCTGAACTTCGACTACGAGGTGCGATTCGCCAGCGAGGCCTTCGGCGGCATCCCGGAGGTGTCGATCAAGGGCGAGATGCTCGACCTCGCCCGGCACATCATCGAAACCAAGAGCGGCCACTTCGACCCCCGCGCCTTCGAGGACCGCTACGAGGCGGCGCTCGCGGAGATGGTTCGCGCCAAAATGGACGGCCGGCTGATCGAAGCGCCCAGGCCGCGCGCCGAAGGCAAGGTCGTCGACCTGATGGAGGCGCTCAGGCGGAGCGCCGGTGCCGCGGCTCCCGGAGGACGCGCGAAGGCAAGCTCGGGTTCGAAATCCGCGTCCTCGTCGTCCACGGCGCCGGCGACGGGCAAGGCCGGCACATTGAAAGGGCGCAAGGCGGCCCCCGCCACGCCGCGGCGCAAGGCCGGCTGATCGTGGCGCTCGACACCTACCGTCGGAAGCGCGACTTCAAGGCGACGCCTGAACCCAGCGGCACGCCGCGCCGCGGGCGGAAGGCCGCCACGATCGCCGGCGACAGCTTCGTGATCCAGAAGCACGACGCCCGCCGCCTGCACTACGACCTGCGCCTGGAGATGGACGGCGTGCTGATGAGCTGGGCCGTCACCCGGGGGCCGAGCCTGGTGGCGGGCGAGAGGCGGCTGTCGGTCCACGTCGAGGACCACCCGCTCGACTACGGCGACTTCGAGGGCACAATCCCGAAAGGCGAGTACGGCGGCGGCACCGTCATCGTATGGGACCGAGGGCGCTGGAGCGCGATCGGCGATCCGCAAAGATCGCTTGCCAAGGGTCACCTGGAATTCGAGCTTCACGGCGAGAAGCTGGGCGGCCGATGGCACCTGGTCCGGATGCGCGGCAGGCCCCGCGAGAAGACCGAGAATTGGTTGCTGATCAAGGGCGAGGACGAGGCAGCGCGCGCCTCGGACGCTCCCGACATCCTCGTGGAGCGGCCGGAATCGGTGAAGACGGGGCGGGTCGTCGAGGAGGTGGCCGGCGAAGATCCTGGCTGGTCCTCGCGCACCGGCAAGATCGAGCCGAAGACCGCAAAGCCGGTTCGGAAGCGGACCGCGCGCGCGTCGAAGCCAAGTCCGCAAACCCCGGACCCACGCCGCCCGGCCCCGGAGAACCCAGGGATACCGGACGCGGCCGGGATGAAGGGCGCCCGGAAGGCCCCGCTGGCCGGCTTCGTCGAGCCGGCGCTGGCGACCCTGGGTGCCAAGGTGCCGACCGGGGCGCGCTGGATCCACGAGATCAAGTTCGACGGCTACCGCCTGCAGGCCCGCGTCGACGCCGGCCGGGTCAAGCTGCTTACCCGCAGCGGCCTGGACTGGACGACACGCTTCGGCAAGGAGATTGCCGAGGCGTGCCGGGCGCTGCCGGTCGGCACCGCGCTGCTCGACGGCGAACTCGTGGTCGAGAACGCCAGCGGCGCGTCGGACTTCCCGGCCCTGCAGGCGGCGCTGAGCGAGGGCCGCAGGGACGGGTTCGTCTACTACGCCTTCGACCTTCTGCATCTCGATGGTTACGACCTGACGGGCGTGGCGTTGCGCGCCCGCAAGCGGGCCCTGGAGCAACTGCTCGCCGGCGCGCCGGCCGTCCTTCGCTACAGCGCCCATTTCGAGCGCGACGGCGATCTCGTCCTTCAGCACGCCTGCCGCCTCAGCCTGGAGGGCGTGATCTCCAAGGTGGCGAACGCACCCTATCGATCCGGCCGCGGCAAGGACTGGGTGAAGTCGAAGTGCTCCGAGCGCCAGGAATTCGTCGTCGCCGGGTATATGCCCTCAACGGTGTCCCGCAAGGCGATCGGCTCGCTGGTTCTCGGCTACCACGAGGATGGCCTCCTGATCCACGCCGGGCGGGTCGGGACCGGCTTCACCACGGCGGTCGCCGAGGATCTGTTCAGGCGGCTGGAGAGGCTGCGGTCGACGTCCAGCCCGTTCGCGGAGCGCCTGACCGCCGATCAGGCACGACAGGTTCGCTACGTGAAGCCGGAACTCGTCGCCGAGGTGGAGTTCCATGGCTGGACGGCGGAGAGAAGCCTTCGCCACGCCGCGTTCCGGGGCCTGCGTGAAGACAAGGTCGCCGCGGAGGTGGTGCGCGAGGCACCCGCGGGGAACGCCCCCGATCGCCCCGCGTCCTCGGTCAGCCTGACCCACCCGGACCGGCTGTACTGGCCGGAGAGCGGGGTTACCAAGGAGGGCCTCGCCGGCTACTACGCCGAGGTGTGGCGTCGCATGGCGCCCTTCGTGGTCGGCCGGCCTCTGTCGCTGCTGCGCTGCCCCGGCGGCATCGCCGAGGCCTGCTTCTTCCAGAAGCACGCCTGGAAGGGCCTGAACCGCAGCATCCGTCTGGCCCGCGACCCCAAGGATCCCGGCGGCGACCCGATCCTGGCGATCGACGACCTCGACGGTTTGATCGCCCTGGTGCAGGCCGGGGTGCTGGAGGTCCATCCCTGGGGGTCGACCCTCGCTGCCCTGGAGCAGCCCGACATCATCATCATGGATCTCGACCCCGGCGACGGCGTCGGCTGGGAGGCCGTCGTCAACGGCGCCGTCGAGATCCGCGACCGCCTGGCCGGACTGGGCGTCGCGGGCTTCGTGAAGACCTCGGGCGGCAAGGGCCTGCACGTCGTGGCGCCGTTGCAGCCGCAGGCCGAGTGGCCGGCGGTCAAGGCGTTCTGCAAGGCGATGGCCAACGCCATGGCTGCCGACAGCCCCGACCGCTACGTCGCGACGGTGACCAGGTCGAAACGCCGCGGCAAGATCCTGGTCGACTATCTGCGCAACGGGCGCGGGGCGACGGTGGTAGCCCCCTACTCGACCCGCGCCCGGCCGGGAGCGGCGGTCTCGATGCCGCTCGCCTGGGAGGAATTGGGCGCCGCGATCGGACCCGCCTACTTCACGGTGGCGAACACCCCGGCGCGGCTTGCCAATCTGGAGCGCGACCCGTGGGGGGAGTTCCGGCCCGCCGCGGTCCCGCTGCCGGATCCGGCAAAGCGGCGCCGGCGTTAGCGGCCCCGCCCCTTGCCCTTGCCGGCGTCGTCGGCCTCGATGCTTCGGCGCAGCGCGTCCATGATGCTGACGACGTTTCCGGGCTTCTCCGCCACCTTCTTGGCCTTCGTCGGCTTCCGGCCCTTGCGCTTGGCGGCGATGATTTCCAGCAGGCGCTCCTGCACCGGATCCCCGACCATGGCCGGATCCCAGGGTTTGGAGCGCTCCTCGATCAGGGTCGTGACCATCGCCATCAGCTTGGGGTCGACCTTGCCGCCCTTCAGCCCGCCGAAATACGGGCCGGGGTCGCGGACCTCGTCGCCGTAGCGGAGGGTCCACAGAACGATGCCCCGGCCGCGCGGCACCAGCATGACGGCACGCTCGCGGCGGTACAGCACGAGGCGGGAAATGCCCACGGTGCCGCTCGCCGCCATGGCGTCGCGGATAACCGAGAACGCCTCCTCGCCGACCGGATCGTCCGGTGTCAGGTAGTGGGGACGGTCGTACCAGATCCACTCGATGGATTCCTGCGGCACGAACATGTCGATGTCGATGGTCCGCGTGCTGTCGAGCCCGACCGCGTCGAAATCCTCGTCCTCGAGGATCACGTAGTCGCCCTCGCCGCGCTCGTAGCCCTTGACCTCGTCGTCCTCGTCGACCGGATCCTCGGTGACGGCGTCGACGTAGCGGCTCTCCACCCGGTTGCCGGTGGCGCGGTTGAGGGTCCGGAAGCTGACCTTCTCGCTGGCCGTGATCGCGGGCATCATCGCGACCGGGCAGGTGACCAACGACAGCTTAAGGTATCCCTTCCAGAATGGGCGTGGTGCCACAGGAGCCTCCCGGCGGTGTCGAGCGACAACCCCCGTGGGCCGCAGGTCGTTCCCCGCGACCGCAGCGCCCCGTGGGAGGTCGGGACCGCGTAGCGTCAGGAGCCCGGGGCCGGCGCCTCGGGGTCGATCGGCCGGAAGTCGACCTCCGGGTATTGCGCGTACAACGTCCGGACCAGTTGCCTGTCCTCGTCCGCCAGGATCGACCCGCCGGCGGGCTCGGCGCGCAGGTTCGCCGGCAGGGCGACGAGCTTGGCGGCGACCGCGTCACGGGTCAGCGTCAGTCCATGCTCGACCAGGCGATCGGCCAGGAACCCCGGCCAGTCCAGGCGCACCTCCTCCCAGCGGTGCAGGGCCGGACCGCCGTAGCGCTGCGCGAGCCACCAGGAGGCGTGGAAGTCGACCATCTGGGCCGCCATGCGCAAGGTCAGGATCCGGCGGCGCGCCGCCGGATCGAGGGTGGCCAGCGTGTAGCCCGCCACCATCCGCGGTTCGGTGCGGTCGTCGACGTAACTGGCGATGGTGTCGAAGATGTTGCGAACGATCAGGATCGGCCGGATCGACAGCATCGCCAGGCACGCCCGCAGACGTACGCTCGCCACCAGATGGCCGCGCACCAGCGAGCGCGACCGCAGTTCGCGAACGGCGACCGACTTGTCGAAGCCGATCTCGCGATAGGCGTTCTGCGGGTGCAGGCTGCCGAGCCGCAACCCGAGCTCAACGCCAAGGACGGCTTCGGCCGCGGCGGTCGGCACCCGCTGGAACGTGTTCAGCAGGAGCACCGTCGACGGCGGCGTCGGTGGATAGCCGAGGGCGGCAGCGGCGAACGGCCGAAGGGCGTCGGTCCAGTCGCGTTCGGCGATCACCGTCTCCAGCAGCGCGAGGTTCAGGACGACAGGGCGCGCCGCGAACCGCCGCTCCAACAGCGCCTGGTAGGCATCCGGGGTCGCGAACGCGGCGGCGGCCCGTTCTTCGGCAAACAGCGCGCCGGCGTCGCGCGGCGGCCCGCCCGCACCCGGCGTCCTGGGATCGCTCATCCTGACGTCCGGGGCGAGAGCTGGAATGGCTCTTGAAAAATCCTTCGGCGCCCGTTGTGCGTTACGGACCGGGGCCCCGGCACGAGTATTCTACTGCCCATTTGACCAGCCAACAGTCACCAGCCGCAAGTTCCGTCGCTATCAGCCGCTGGCAATCAGATCCACCTTCCCAGCGAGGCAAGCTGCAACTAACTTAAAATTCGTTTAAGGCTTACTAATTGATCCGGGAAGTTTTGATCAATGGTCATTGTCGGGCTTCAATGCGGTCACGACGCCTCGGTAGCGGTCCTGGCTGACGGCAGGGTGCTTCTGCATCTGGAGCGGGAGCGCGACTGCCGGCTCCGGCACGTGCACTGGATGACGGCGGACCTGATTAACGACGCGCTCGCCTATTGCGGCCTGTCGGCGCGCGATGTCGACCTGTTCGCGCTGTGCGCGACGCAGTCGACCTACTTCGGCTCCGAAACACCCGACCGCCTGCGGTTTGACTACACATGGGAAACCGCCGAGCGGGTCGGGGCTGACGGCTTCCGCCGCACGGTGTTCGATCGTGCGGCATCGATTTCGGCACGCGCCTCCTTCGTCGACGATGCCGGCGTCCTGCGCGTCTACAACTGCGAATGGCCGGACACGCTCGATGCCTGGACCAGCGACCGGGGGATGCGGCTGATCGACGATCTCGATGGCGCGGTTCTCGGACAGATTTTCAACGAACCGAGCCTAGCCAGGATCAACGTGCTGCCGATGGCCGTCACCCTCGACGGCCGGACCGTGCCGGCGATCGGGGTCATGCATCACCTGTCGCACGCGGCGGCGGCGTTCTATCAGTCGGGTTTCGAGACCGCCGCGGTGCTGTCGCACGACAACGGCAGCCCGCGGCGCACCGACACAGCCTACAACGGCGGAATGCTGTTCTACGGCGAGGGCACCTCGTTGCGGCCGATCTGGACCGCCCCGATACCGGCGGGACGGCTCTACAGTCGTTCGGCGCGGTGGATCGGGCTCGGCGGCTTCGCCGGTCCCGGCAAACTGATGGGGCTGTCGGCGTACGGTCGGCCGGCGTTGCACGACCCGCGGTTCGTCGGCGACGTCGACGCCCTGGCCGATCTTTACATCAACCAGAGCCGGGGCGCGGAATGGTCCAGTGTCTACGGCTGGTTCAAATCCGTCGAACAGCGTGCCGAGGAACTCGGGTACCGAATGGACGAGGGCGCGTTCAGCGCCTTCGGCAAGGACCTCGCGGCGAGCGCCCAGCAGACCTTCGAGGACCTGACGTTGTACGCCCTCGAACGGCTGCGGACGTTGCTCGCGAAGGCCGGACGGATGGGGCCCAACCTCTGCCTCAGCGGGGGATCCGCGCTGAACTGCCCGACCAACAGCCGGATCGTGGAGGAGACCGAGTTCACGTCCGTGTTCGTGCCGCCGTCCTGTGACGACGGCGGGCTGTCGATAGGGGCCGCCCTCTATGTCCATCATCATATGCTCGGGCACGAGCGCATCGTGACCCGTGACCGGGGCGAAAGCGTCGCCGCCCTCGGCCGCGCGGCGTCGGCGTCGGCGGTCAGCCGGGCGCTCGACGGCGCAGCCCAGGAATTCGACGTCGAGCGCGGCGTCGACCTCGCCGAACGCGCCGCCGAGGACCTCGCCGCCGACCGGGTGGTGGCGCTGTTCCAGGGCCGGGCGGAGAGCGGGCCCAGGGCGCTCGGTCATCGCTCGCTGCTCGCCGACCCGCGCCCGCACGCCAACTGGGAACGGATCAACACCGTCAAGTCCCGCGAGTGGTGGCGGCCGTTCGCGCCGGCCTGCCTGCAAGAGCGGCTGCGCGAGCACTTCGACGGCGGTCCGGCCGATTCGCTGCACATGCTGTTCAACTACCGGGTACGGTCCAAGAAACTCGGGGCGGTCACCCATGTGGACGGCTCGGCGCGGGCGCAGACGGTGCGGCCCGGCAGCGGCCCGTTCCGTCAGATCATCGAGGCGTTCGACAGGCGCACCGGCATCCCGGTTGTGCTCAACACCTCGCTCAACGGTCCCGGCGAACCCATCGTCGAGACTCCGGATCAGGCGATCGAATTCCTGCGTCGCCCCGGCGTCGATGTTCTCTACGTCGAAAGCAACCGCCTAGCGAAGCGGCGCCTCCATCGCTGACTTGAGCCAACCACGACTATGCAGCGGGCTAGCAAGCCATGCTCGACTGGATTCATTCACAATATCTCGAGTGTCGGGATCGCGGTCACGAACCGAGCGCCCCAGGCCCGGGCGTAGGACAGTTGCGCGGCAATCTCCTCGCGCAGGTTCCAAGGCAGAATCAGGATCAGTTCCGGCCGATCCTCCTTGAGCCGCTGCTCGCCGACCACCGGGATCCGGCTGCCGGGGAGGAACCGCCCCGCCTTGCCGGGGCTGCGGTCGACCACGTAGGGCAGCAGGTCGGGGCGCACGCCGGCGAAGTTCAACAGCGTGTTGCCCTTGGCCGCCGCTCCGTAGGCGGCCACGCTGCGGCCGTTGGCGCGGGCGTCGATCAAGGTGGCCAGCAGCGCGTTCTTGCAGCGCTCCGCGCGCGCCTGGAGGCCGGCGTAGAAATCCGCGGAGGCAACCCCGAGGGCCCGCTCGCGGTCGCGCGTGGCGGCGAGACCGCCGGTCACCTCTCGCTGCCCATTTCCCGTCAACTCGACCAAGACCCGCAGGCTACCGCCGTGGGTCGGGACTTCCTCGACGTCGAAGGCGCGCAGCCCGGCCGCAGCGAGGATGCGCTCAACGGCGGTCAGCGACAGGTACGAGTAGTGCTCATGATAGGCGGTGTCGAACTGGCCGGACGACACCATGTTCACGACCCACTGGAACTCGATGGAGGCAACGCCGGCCGGGGCCAGCACGGTTGCGATCCCCTCGGCAAAGTCCAGAATCGCCGGAACATGGGCCAAAACATTGTTGGCGATGACGAGATCGAAGGGGCCGTGTTCCGACAGAAGTTTCCGGGCAAGAGTGTTGCCGAAGAAAGCCTCGACGATCTCGAGCCCGCGCCCACGGGCGGCCGCAGCCGTCGCCGCCGTTGGCTCGACTCCGAGGCAGTGAATGCCTCGGGCGGCAACCCGCTCGAGCAGACAGCCATCGTTGGCGGCGATCTCCAGCACCCGGCTTTTGGCGTTCAGGCCGAACCGGGCAACGAATTGTTCCACGAAGCGCTCTGCATGGGCGGTCCAGGTCGACGACACGGAACTGAAGAAGCCGTAGTCGTCAGTGAAGAGCCGCTTCGGGTCGATCGGATCGGCGGTCTGGACGAGCCAGCAATGTGTGCAGACCACGCAGCGCAGCGGATACCACGCCTCCGGCTCGCGCAGCGCCGCCACCGTCAGGTAGGCGTTGGAGGGCGGCGCGGTGCCGAGGTCGAGAAACGGCACCATCAGGATATGGCCACAGAAACGACACGCCATGAGCCGGCTCCGCTGTCAGGGGTCAGAAAAGGAAGTTACGCATCGCGCTCGGACAGCGCTCCACGGCTATCTGATCGCCATACCCGGGTCGAGTGGATGAACACCCTCCCTGGCTGGCCGCCAAGAAAGCCCTGGTGTGCAGGTACACCACCCGGCAACGCAGGCTGAGGCTCTGGAAACCATGGGCCATTCCCTTGGGGACCAGGAGGAGGCCGAGGCCGTCTCCTCAAAAAGGATCTCGGCATGCCAGCGGCGGGGGTCAGAGACTCCAGCCGAGATCAACGGCGACATCGAAGGCGCGCTCTCGATGTCCCACGTCTTCTCCGCGAATTGTCTGTGGAAGCCGCTCGCCAAGAACGATTTACCGGATCAGCGGTTCCAGGTCGTGCGGTCGACGGCGAGATCGGTGATGCCGACGAGGTAGATAACCTGCCTTGAAACCATCCGGATGACATCCATATACCATCCATGTGGATGGAGATCTCATCATGCCCGATCAGCTTCGGCAGCTTCGCGACCGCCCGCCCGAGACCGAGAAGATCACCATCAATCTCGGCTACGTCGATCTAGGACGGGTCGACCTGCTGGTTCAGGAGGGTTTCTACTCCAACCGCAGCGACTTCATCCGGACCGCCATCCGCAACCAGTTGACCAGCCACTCCGAGCAGGTCTCCCGGTCGATCGACCGGCACACGCTCGAGGTCGGGCTGCGCGACTTCGGCGTTGCCGACCTGGAGGCCGTCCGGGCCGCCGGCGAAACGCTGCACGTCAAGGTGGTCGGCCTGGTGCGGATCGCCCCCGACGTGACGCCAGAACTCGCGCTGGCGACCATCGGCTCGATGACGGTTCTGGGCGCTCTTCAGGCTTCTCCCCGGATCAAGGCCGCACTGGCCCCCCGCCTCAAATAGCCGCTTCGGCGGCAACAAAGGACACCCACCATGAGCAACGACTTCGTCGCCGAGATCCTGCGCGCGACCGGCACGCTGCGGTCGGGGGATCCAGCCGGCGCCACCGACATCATCCAGGCCGCCCTGGCGGCGGGCGGCCTCCGGCAACAGGGCGGCGATCCGGCACCGCGGCCGCCGGCCGACGGACCCAACGTGCAACCGCGGCCTCGACGGTCCCTGGATGAGGTGGTGCGGACGCTGGCCGAAGGCCGCCGGAAGCTTCGCCCAATGGGCGCTCCATCAGGCCGGAATCGCACGGTCGACGTGTCCCTGCCCGAAGCGGCGGAGTTCCGCGACCTTCAGCATTCGCACCCGGCCGGCGCCCGGCGCTACCGCCTGTACGTACCGTCGACTGGCGCCGAGGGGCTGCAGGGCCTGATCGTGATGCTGCACGGCTGCACGCAGAATCCGGAGGACTTCGCCGCCGGGACCGGGATGAACGCCGTCGCCGAGGAGCACCGGCTGCTGATCGCCTACCCCGGACAGACCGGCAGCGACAACGCCATGTCTTGCTGGAACTGGTTTCGTCCCGGCGACCAGGGGCGCGGCGCCGGTGAGCCGGCAATCCTCGCGAGCCTGGCCGAGAGCATCCGGGACGAGTTCGCGATCGATCCCGACCGGGTGTTCGTGGCGGGTCTATCGGCCGGCGGCGCCATGGCGGCGATCCTGGGCGAGACCTATCCCGAGCTCTTCACCGCGATCGGCGTGCATTCCGGCCTCGCCCCCGGATCGGCAACCGACGTCGCCTCGGCCTTCGCGGCCATGCGTGGCCAGGCTGGCGTCGGCGCGGCGACGGCCGCCGGGCACCCCCGGGCGGGCGCCCCCCGTGTCATCGTGTTCCACGGCAGCGCGGACACGACCGTGCATCCCTCGAACGCGGCCCGGATCGTGGCCCGTCACGCCGGCGAGCCGGCGCAAAGCCGGCGCACCGAGCACGCCCCGTCGGGCGGACAGCGCGGGTACGCCCGCCTGGTCGCGGAACGCCACGACGGCAGGCCTGCGCTGGAGTGCTGGATGGTCGAGGGCGCCGAGCACGCCTGGTCGGGCGGCCACCCCGGCGGCACCTACACCGATCCGCGGGGACCGAACGCGTCCGCCGAGATGGCCCGTTTCTTCCTTGGCCTGGACCCGTAACGGGGGCCTGGACCCGTAACGGGGGCCTGGACCCGTAACGGGGGCCTGGACCCGTAACGGGGGCCTGGACCCGTAACGGGGGCC
>Ga0208414_1001152_pt1 | contig 21318 bp, 16 predicted proteins | sample AntAceMetag02UKE_FD_184770 | JGI IMG/M metagenome (GOLD analysis project Ga0208414, IMG submission 184770) | Saline lake microbial communities from Ace Lake, Antarctica - Antarctic Ace Lake Metagenome 02UKE (SPAdes) (version 2) | ecosystem: Environmental > Aquatic > Non-marine Saline and... | reverse complement strand
GCCCACTGCTTCCACGCGTTGGGACGAGCCTTGTGAAGTAATATGGTCGCGGTCTCTACAGCATCAACGGGGTCAATCCCTTCGCTTTGCCATTGTTCAAACTGTTTGCGGCTGCAGGCAGGGATATAGCTTATTGGGAAAAGTTTTTTTACATGAGTTGCTGGCGGCGTGTGCTGCGAGAGAACAATATTGATATCTGCTATTGGGTTAATAGACTCACTGGTCTCCATCGATTCAATCCGCAAATCGATATTCTCATGTTTTTTGGAGAATTCACTAATTCTCGGTATGAGCAGTTCGCTGGCGAAGAATTCCGGCGTTTGAATTAACAGGCGCTGCTTACCGGAGTTTTGTTTTACAGTATCCAGAGCGTGATCAATTGCCTCCAAATAGGGGTGTATTTCTTCGAACAAATGGCAGCCTTCATTGGTAAGTGAGACCGACCGGGTTTTTCGTTGAAATAGCTTTGTGCCTAAATCATCTTCCAGATCACTGATTTGATGACTTACAGCGCTTGCAGTAAGACACAGCTCATTCGCTGCTTTCTTGAAACTAAGTAGCTCAGCGGCGGTACAAAACGTGCGCAGTCCGCGATGTTGAGTTTGCATGATAGGTTTAGCCTTGGGTTAGATTGTGACTAGGCTTATGGCAATGCCAAAGTGTTACTAGTCTACCCACTAAAGGCAATAATTGTGCCAAGCCAAGGTGGTGAATTCAGTGGGTTGAGGGGGTGTTTCCGTAAATGCCTCGCCCCAAATTGGGGCGAGGCTGGTATGTATGCGAGGTTTTGGTGTTAATTCACACTAGTGTATTAATTATTATGACCTTTGTTGCTAACCCTGCCGTCAACGTAATACCAGCGTCCGCCTATGCGCAGGAAGCGAGAGCGCTCATGGTGAACACCTGCCTCTCCGTTAGGTTCAAGATATCGTGCAACAAATTCAACGAAGGCTGAATCGTGCTCTTGGCCGGAATCGACAATATTCAGGGATTGCCAGTCCGTGGTCTTTGTCGACAATGCCGCTGCATCTAGTCCTGTTCTGTAATCAGGGTGCCATGTTGCCACCAAATAGTCGCCATACCCACCACGAAGGTGTGCCGTGTAGCGCGATCGCATTAACTGTTTTGCCGTTTTAGCCAGCGCTGATAGGTTCAGCAGGGGGGCGCAGCACCGATTAAAAGTTTTGCCGGAATCACACCAGCAAACTGTTAGTTTCATGGGGGGCATCTTTGGGGTTTTATCGAAGGTCTCATTGGTGGTTTCACTAGATTTTTAGCCGGATATTGCATGAGATAAAATCATCAAATACATTGATCTGGATCGGTTCTTAATAAGTTGAATCAGCCATGCTTACGCTATTGTACTTAAAAACCAATCAACACAGACAAAAACCTGAGGCCAATGAATCATACTCATAAACCTTTATCGTCGTATTGTTGATGGCAGTATTGTCGTTTCCCAGTGCTAGGGACAGTGCTCGGCATATCTATCTGCAGATTCTTCTCGAAATCCAAAACTACTAATTCATCACGTTTATGCAGCACGGCTCAATAGACAAACCGGGCTCGCGGATTGGGTTGTTTTCAGAATGACCAAAGAATCTGTCAGGGTGGCGTCGTTGCTGTCGCGGTGTTGGCAGCCAGATCGTTTGGTAGAGATCCCCGACGAACTAGAGATCATCGAATCCACCGCCGCTGCGCTCTCATTGGTGAGTATCAGTCAAATCGACAATCCTTATTCTGGAATTAGCCCTTCCGCGCAGCAGCATGAAAATCCAGCATGGTTCGCGCCAACTACAAGTTTTGCGAATACACCTTACTGAGCCGACTTGAACAACATGGTTGCCATCCCGCCGCTTTGAGATTGGTTGCTTGGCTTAGGATAGAGCAATCACTAAATACGCGGCTTAGACTGGAAGACGAGTTATACGTTATTACCGGGCCCTTGTTTTAGATTGCCGGGGCTTTGAGTGAAAACGCTGCGGCTGCAGATTTTAATCCTGTCGCCCATTTTTAAAGTGGTCGTTGACAAAAGTGACCATGCAGTATTTGTGGTCAGAGAATATCTTGAGCAATCGGCTGCCAACTGCGATCAGCGCAGTCCGCTGGATCAGATTAAGAAAATGAAGGGATTAGTGCTGTCGCCTTCGTTTTAGGATCTTATGGTGTCAAATTTTGACTGATCGAAAACAAGGCGAATTCTAATGCTAATGAAATCTACCTTTGTCACATCATTGAGTCCCGGGTGAGGGCGCAGAGATGCGGGTATTGTATACGGAGCATTTTTCCGAGATAAGCGGAACCCGTTTCTGTCAGCCAGCGCTTCGGCTTGCAGGTATCGGTTTGATCCTTGCGCCGTGAAAAACTGGAAAGGTCGGGATAAATGCGACAGTGCTAGATCGCATTGGGTTGGATATTGACGCCTTAGAAAATGTTTTGAAGGATTTCCAAGCAAAAGAATCATTTTTTATCGTGGCTGTACTGAGGCTAAATCTGTGGGCTTCGCGGCGGCATTTTTAACCAGTTCGTGGGGCGCACTTACATTGAGCTAACCGAGGATCTAGATGCTGTCAATTAGTCTTGAACCTTTACTGAGTCTTAGAAGATTCTAACCTTCAGCACGGCTTACTTGTAAAAAATAGGCTCTTGCGATTCCTTGCCAAGGGCTATCTTTCTTAGTGGGACCGGCGCTAAAAAAGTAAAGCGAATTTTTTCGCCGCGCCTTAACCGGGGCGTCTATGTTAAAGATATATCCAGTTGAAGTCTCTAGACTAGCCCTTCTTAGCTAAGGGCTGATTGATCTCTATCAGGTAGGGAGTTTTTTGGCAGGGGAAAATGGAATTTTTCTGTTTCTCGGCTTGCACTTTTATCAGCAAATATCACGCTTTTCCGTTAGTATTAGCAACTCGGTCACTGCTAAAGGTTCCCCAATTATTGACCTCGTGCATTGACTGATAATACTCGGCCTTCGCGAGGTCAAGCATTAATCGCTGCGCGTTACCACGAGGCAGCCGCGATTCTAAATGACGATATAAAAGCAGGATTTGTTCGTGTTGTTGAACAATGTTTTTTATGATTTTCGCCCGTGAAAACTCTGTTACAGGAGCAGCGATAGCTTTATGCAGTAGCTTAGGTCGTTTATCGGTATATTCGATGCACCAGGTGTTTAGTATTTCTAGGTTAGTCTGCTCTTCAAAAATTACTAGGGCTTTCGCAAGCTTGTCCTCATGCTGCGCGAGATAATGCAGAAGCCATCCTAGTTGCTCGCTCTCTGTATTATCACCCCAATGCTTCAAGCAGCCCCTAAGCTGAAACTGACATTGTTTTGCCCAGAGAAGCACGTCTTTCAGCTCTTGTATTTGCATAATAAATCTGGTGACCAAGACTCGGTTAGTTAATGGGAAGAGGTTTTTTTCTGGAGAGGATTACACTTATCTTATCTTCACAGTTCTTCATCTAGTTTGGTTATCAATACGAGGTAAACATACCGCCACTCTCGGATATCCCGCCTCTTTGTGCCATTAGGGAAAGCCGACACAGCGTAAGTGACTTCCCTAGGTAGGGTGGCTGACCTGTGGATAAAATGAGCTTTATTCATGCTTAAAATTCTATGAAGTACTAGTTTTTACTAGATTGGAAGTGACCTCCCCTGTTTCTATGCTTGGGCTACTTGTCAGCGTGGGTCGAGTTCTTATGTAACTACTATATGTAATTATCATCTGCTTTATCGCTATCAAATATCTTCCAGCAGCTGTTGATTTTTGACGATTTGCATTGACTCATGATGCTCCATTTCTGCAAGATCAGACATTAATTGCTGCGCGTGACCGCGGGGCAGGCGCGACTCCAAATGTCGATATAGAGTCAATATATTCTCGTGCTGCTGCACGATACTTTGCATAATTTTCGTCGTTGAAAAACCTGCCAATGGAGCAGCGCAAACTTCATCGAGCAGAGCAGGTTGCTTCGCAATATATTCGATGCACCAGGTGTTGAGTGCGCTTAAGTTCGCCTGCTCCTCAAAAGCTACAAGAGCTTTCGCAAGCTTTTCTTCGTGATCTGCAAGATAATGCAAAAGCAATCTTACACGTTCATCTTCAGCAGTATCACCACAATTTTGCAGGCAGTCCTTGAGCTTAACGTGACACTTTCTAGCCCAATGTAGTACGTCTTTCAGCGTTTCTATTTGCATAATTAACTCCAAAAACTCAGTTTATTTAATCCAATTTTTTTGATATATCTGCGTACGATTCTTTTCTTTGCCGCTCCTAGATAAGCTTGCTATAGACTATTGACCCAGGGTCAGCGCAAGCACCAGCAGATATAACCCATAAAATTCTGCCGAACAGCAAACAAATAAATTCCGCATGCCATGCCATATCAATAAAGTCGGCACGTATCATATAGCCTCCCACATTCATGGACATACTCGGTGAAATCGTCACGATTAGTGAGCAAAACAGCCAAATAATAAAACCCCACAAGTCGCTGCCAATTCAAATTTGGCCGCATTCAACTTTATGATAGCTTCATTTTATTGAAAAATAGGTTGCCTAACTTACTGGCCTCTTAACCTCAGCGCATTCGTGACAACTGATACCGAACTGAAGCTCATCGCTAATGCTGCAAGCATTGGCGATAACAATATTCCAAACACAGGAAACAAAACACCTGCGGCGATAGGCACGCCGATACTGTTGTATGCAAGAGCAAACATAAGGTTCTGCCGCATATTGCTGACGGTTTGTTCGGACACAATACGTGCCTGAGCAATTCCTCTAAGATCCCCTTTAACTAAGGTGATCTGTGCGCTGCTCATTGCTACGTCTGTTCCCGTACCCATTGCGATACCCACATCTGCCTGCGCTAGCGCTGGGGCATCATTGATACCATCGCCCGCCATTGCGACTTTAGCCCCACGTTTCTGTAACGCTTCAATCAGGCGCATTTTGTCTTCGGGCGTTACTTCGCTATGTACCTCATCGATGCCTAGCTGGTCTGCGACCGCTCTTGCCGTCACCTCACCATCTCCGGTGGCCATCACCAACTTCAGTCCACGGCGGTGCATCTGGTCGATAGCCTCTTTGCTGCTATTCTTTATTGGGTCAGCTACTGCCAGCAGCCCTGCGATATTGCCATCAATGGCAAGATACACAACGCTAGCGCCATTGTTTCGCAATCCGTCTGCATCGTCAGAGATTGAGCTGACCTCGATACCGGCTTGACTTATGAATACCGTATTGCCCAATAATAAGTCACGGCTGTCTATGCAGCCAGACACGCCAATACCGGTTGCCGAATCGAAATTTTCTACAGGTTTTAGAGTAATATTTCTGTCTCGCGCCGCGGCGACAATTGCCCGAGCCAGTGGATGCTCACTGCCTTGGTCAAGACTGGCAGCCAATTCCAAAATTTTATTCTCAGTCCAGTCACCGTATGATTTGGCCTCTTTAAATACTGGCTTGCCCTGTGTAAGAGTGCCGGTCTTGTCGATGACCACCGTATCAATTTGCTGCAATGCCTCGATCGCCGCCGCGTCCTTGAAAAGTATTCCTTTGCTCGCCGCTTTTCCCGTCGCCACCATAATCGACATCGGCGTGGCTAACCCCAGCGCACAGGGGCAGGCAACGATCAGCACTGCAACGGCGTTAATCAGCCCATATACCCAGGCCGGCTCAGGTCCAATAAAGCCCCAGATGAAAAATGTGGTGATGGCGATAGCGACAACAGTCACCACAAAATAGCCAGCGACCACATCCGCCATTTTTTGCATAGGAGCTCTCGAGCGCCTAGCTTGTGCCACCATATTCACAATCTGGGATAGTGTCGTGTCTTCTGCGACCAATTCAGACTGTATAATGAGACTGCCGCTGGTATTGTGTGTCGCACCGATAACCTTGTCATCTTTGTGTTTGGTGATGGGCATGGGCTCACCGGTAAGCATGGACTCGTCCACCGCACTTTTACCTTCCAAGACTATGCCGTCAACAGGAATTTTCTCGCCTGGGGTTACTCGCAATTTGTCGCCGACTTTAATTTCGTCTATAAGCACCTCCTCTTCACTGCCATCCTCATTTATACGACGCGCATTTTTTGGAGCGAGATTAAGCAATGCTTCGATAGCAGCGCCGGTCTGTGAGCGAGCGCGAAGCTCCATCAGCTGTCCGAGTAGTGTTAAGGAAATGATCACCGCAGAGGCTTCAAAATAGACACTTACTCGACCGTTGATGACAAAGGATGCCGGGAAGACCTGAGGGGCTAACGTGGCAACAAGACTGTATAGATAGGCCATCGCGGTGCCCAGACCAATAAGGGTCCACATATTGGGACTGCGATTGATTATCGACTGAACACCACGAACGAAGAACGCAGAGCCGGCCCAGAGAACGACAGGAGTCGCTAGAACCAGCTCTACCCAGTTCTGCCACCCTGGGGGCAGCCAGCCACGACCATGGCCAAACATGGCCAGCACAAAAACAACTGAAGTCAGCGGCAGAGTCCACCAAAAGCGTCGGCTAAAATCCACGCGCTCTGGATTTTCATCTTCTTCGAGAGAAGGGTCCTCGGGCTCTAGTGTCATCCCACATTTTGGACAGGTGCCCGGCCCGCGCTGGCGAACCTCTGGGTCCATTGGGCAGGTGAACCAAGCCTCTGAATTAGATTCGCTTACGTGCGCCTTCTCCCCGAGGAATGTTTTTGGATTTACCGAAAATTTTTGCTGACAGCCTGCACTACAGAAATAGTAGTCGTGTTCTTGATAGTTATGATGGTGGAATGATGTGGCCGTAACCGGCATACCACAGACAGGATCGATTAATGCTGGCGCGCTATGCGTCTCAGTTTCATTTGTCGTGTTCATGGATTTCCCCTAGTTGAGACCTGCTCGACTGCGATGCTAAAACTATAAACGTTGGTCTAACTCTAAGGTCAATACATTACCGACCGCAAAGGGCTCCGAGTAAAGCGGTTTGGTTTCAGTAGACTCAGATGGCAGATTCATAGGATGCTTTGATTTCAGGCCTTTCTATAATTGATATCGATAAAAAACCAGCCATTTAGCCTATCGAAAATCATCAACACGGTTGGGCTGCTTGCCCCCGCGCGAAGCTTGAAGAGCGCGTACAGTCCAATGGCCCTTTTTGATTGTCCAGCTCCTGAGGATCATCGATTAACAGCTTTGCCGAATTATTCGAATGATGCGCATTCCGTAAAAGCGAGAAAGGGCTTTGTAGCGGCCCAACGGTTTATTGCCATTACATTTTTTATTTCTATATTGCTGAATTACCGAGAGGGCTCTCGACAAATAATTTCTCTAGTGTTTGGGGTCGTAGGCTTTCAACTCTCTCCCTAGAGAATCCCAATAGCTATCAACTTCCGTTCTGATACGTTCCCATGACTCTTCGCTAGCATCACGTAGCTCAATTAGTCTGGCCTGCGCCAATTTTTCCATGTCCTCTAATTTATTCATGTCTTTTTCAATTGCGGCGCGGGCCTCGTTGCTTAGATCTCGGCCTTGGTCGCGCAGCCTAAAAATAGCTAATTTGTAGTTATGTAATTTTAATTCAATTTCTTGTTCCGCATTTTTTCTATCGCTCATATGGCTCCTTCCTGTATTTGTTGGTGATGGTTGAAAAATTCGACGTTTCAAAAATTTTCAAGTGAAGGGTGCTCTTTTAGTAAATTATTTAGAAAATTCTCTCGTAGTAATTTTTATTCAAAAATTATGTCTTTAATCTAGATTAGTACTTTTCCACCCTATCACGAAAAATAAAATAATGTTTATATCTATCCCTGTAAGAATTGCAAGTAAGTTCTAATTACTGTATCACTGGTGAAATAAATATCGATTCTTCGTTTTTCTCTACATCAAATTATTGTTCTAATTTTGTTATTCCATGCATGGCATGAGCCCTGTGGTTTCCGAGATCAAGAAGTATGAAGATTTGTACGGAAGCTGGTGCTAAACGACTGGCAATAGTTAATCCAAAGCGTATGAATTAGGAAAGATAAGTAGAATTTGGATATATACTTGATGTGCCCTACAAGAGGGTCATCTCGATAAGGGAAGTAGGCTGAGAATTCCACTAAATAAGTATCGACTATAACTATAGAAGGAAACCGAACAAGAAAAGTTTTTGAATTGGGTTCGCATTCAAAGGTAGAAGAGTGTCAGGCTATAAGCGTCTGTGCATTTCACAAATTATAAAGGAGTCAACATGAAATATCAGAAAGTTGTTGTGGCTATCGACCTGGCATCTGAGTCGGAGAAAATTCTGAATATCGCAAGAAATATGACTGAAGGTAACCTTGATTCCCTTCATGCTGTCTATGTGATGGAGCTACCCCCTACTTCTTTTCCTTATGAAGGCTACCTGCCGTTACTCGAAGAAGCGCAGGCACGTATTAGCCATGATTCGGCGCTACGGTTAAACACCCTTGCCGACAGAGTAGAAATACCCCTTAGCAATCAACGATTGTTAAGGGGCCATCCGGCCAAAGAGATTTGTGACTATGCATTACGATCTGACGCACAACTCGTCGTTTTAGGTAGCCATGGAACACCGGGTGAAAAAGCACTTCTGGGCTCAACAGCAAATCGAGTTGTACAACAAGCGAACTGTGACGTACTTACAGTTAGAGTCAGAAGAGAAAAAGATGCTTAAAGTTGCCATGAAAATTAATCCAGAGGTCTGTCCTCTAACACAAACTCAATGAGTACATTATGGATAAAAATAGCACCGCTTATCGAGTAGAAAGCGACAGCATGGGAACGGTAGAAGTCCCCGAGCATGCACTATGGGGAGCACAATCTCAGAGGTCACTGCAGCACTTTTCTATCGGGGAACAAAAGTTCCCCATGTCTTTTATTCGATCTCTATGCCTGATAAAAAAAGCCGCCTCAATCGTAAATCAGCGCCTCGAACTATTGGCAAGCGAGAAAGCCAAGCTGATTCAAGAGGCTTGTGATGAAATTTTGGCAGGCCAGCACGATACCCAATTCCCCCTCAGTATTTGGCAAACAGGGAGTGGCACTCAAACCAATATGAATGTGAATGAGGTTATCGCAAATATTGGCAATCAAAACTCAGGTAGTCGTCTGGGAAACAAATTTCCTTTGCATCCCAATGACCATATAAACCTCTCGCAATCTTCCAACGATGTGTTTCCTACAGCAATGCACATGGCTGCTAGGCACTTAATAATGGATCGACTACTGCCAACTCTTAAAGCATTGCACGTCGAGCTAGACAAGAAGGCAATTGCATTTAAGGCAACAATTAAAGTAGGTCGAACTCATATGATGGATGCTACCCCTGTAACCCTAGGGCAGGAATTCGGTGGATTCGCGTCGCAACTACAATTTTCTATCGACCAAATCACTCAAAGTTTGGTTGCTATACAACACCTTGCCATAGGCGGGACTGCCGTGGGCAACGGTTTTAACAGTCATCCGCTGTGGTCTGAAACTATGGTAAAGGAGTTGAGCAACTTAACAGGCCAAGGTTTTTACTCCGCAAAGAACAATTTGAGCCAAACGGCCTCGCATGACGCATTGTCTAATGTTCACGGTCAACTAACTGGCCTAGCAACCGCTTTATTTAAGATAGGCAATGATATTCGACTGATGAACTCAGGGCCTCGCTGTGGACTAGGCGAAATAAAAATTCCAGCTAATGAGCCAGGCAGTTCAATGATGCCGGGAAAAGTGAACCCAACTCAAATTGAAGCCCTTACCATGGTTTGTATTAGAGTAATAGGCAACAACACGGCCGTGACTATGGCAAATTCGCAAGGCCAGTTTCAACTGAATACCTATAAGCCGTTAATAATTCATTCAGTTCTCGAATCAATTGAGTTGCTATCTGATTCCTGTGCCGCGTTTACCCAATACTGTATCAAGGGCATTGAGGCTGATACCCAACAGCTAGAGCTTCATACGCAGCGTTCACTTATGTTTGCTACCGCGCTCACTCCATTATTAGGATATGACAAAGCGGCTGAGGTAGTACATCATGCCCACGAGAACAGGCAAGGCATAAGGGATGCTGTGCTTGAACTTGGCTTCTTGAGCGAAGACGAGTTTGACCGCCAAGTGAGATTGACCGAGATGTTAGGTCCGACAAAACCGAGTTCCTAATAGTTTGAAGGCTGAAGCGAAGTCAAAAATTAGGAAGTGTTTTGCCTCGTCAATCTAGCGGCTGAAAAAATAAGCAGGCTGTGCTTGCGCAGTGCGATTGTGCCCTGTTTCTTGCTTCGACCTGATTAGATGAAGCGATGTATGATGCAAATAAAAATGGTCCCTGGCAGCGTGAATTTAACAAGAGCTGAGCTGTTAGTTGCGCTAATAATTGAACTATTAATTGAACTATTAATTGAGCTAATTCTCGCCACTTTAGGGTGCTTAACCACGTGATGTTTGGTTTTCTCTCCAAGCGACTAGCCTGATAATTAAAACGCCAAGAAGCGCAGAAAGAACCGAGGCTACTAAGATTGATATTTTTGCGTTATGGAGATGGTCTGCCTGCCCATCAAACCCCAGCGTCGCGATGAATGTTGACATAGTGAAGCCTATCCCTGCTATGAGTGAAGCGCCGATGACGTGTTGGAGAGTAACGCCATCGGGTAAGCTACCTATTTTATAACGCAGACCCAGCCAGCATGCGCCGGTAATACCGATAAATTTTCCGAGTATTAGCCCAGTAATAATGCCTATTCCAACGGGATCTTTAAGGCTATCGACAAGTGAACTATAGTCAAATACTACACCTGCATTAATCAACGCAAACAGCGGTAAGATAAATAGTGCGACCGGTAACGCTAGCGTATCTTCCCAGCGACGCAGAGGGGCACCGGCATGCTCTGCCAAATCGCGTACTTCGAGTACATGGTTGTGGTCCTGCTTGCTACCAAGGACATCAACCTTCTTTGTCTCTTTCTGGATAGAGCTTATAGTTGATTTCGCCGTATCAAGAAGTTTTCCCAACGCCAACTTCGGTCGGGCCGGTACCGTGAAAGCGATTGCAACGCCGGCCACCGTGGCGTGGACTCCGGACTGAAGCATCATCCACCAAGTCACGACACCGACGATAATATAGAATAGTGGCTGTCGTACGCTGGCATAATTAGCGATTGTTAAAAATGCGATAAGTACAAGCGCGCTCGTCAGATACATTAACGATATTTCTTGAGTGTAGAATATTGCGATGACGAGTATTGCCCCAACATCGTCGACGATGGCCAGACCTACAATGAAAGCGAGCAAACTTGTAGGAATATGTTTTCTCACGATGGTCAGTACACCCAACGCAAACGCAGTATCGGTTGCCATGGGTATACCCCAGCCGACCTGAGAATCAAGTCCCCAGTTGAATAAAGAATAAATTACTGCAGGGCAAACCATTCCACCTAGGGCACAAAGAAGCAGCATGCGTCTATTCTCAGGGAGGGCGAGATTTCCAGCGAGTACTTCACGTTTGATCTCAAGGCCAAGTAATAAGAAAAAGATCACCATCAAGCCATCATTTATTATGTGCTTGAGTGAAGCTCGCAGCTCAAAGTCACCAAGAAATATTCCAATCGGTGTGTGAACCAGATTCAGATAGGTAGAAGAATAATCTGAGTTAGCCCACCATAGGGCTACAATTGTAGATAACAGAAGAAACACGCTAGTGGTTGTCTGGGCGCGAATTATGCTATCTGGGCATACGTGAATTCGTCAATGCGCAAACGGTCTACGTCAGCTAGCCTCCGGCAAGATATTTCAAAAGAAAATGGTTCAGCAATCGGTCGCGTGCAAATAATCTAGGCCAGCTAAAAATGAGGGGATTTCCTAGTGCAACTCTTGAGTCGCTACGGCTGGCAATGCTCCAGTGGCGAGTTCGCTTCATCTATCATTAAAAGTAGTGAAGAAATGCGAAAAAGCGGGACAGGCTTACTTTGCGCAGCTAGGCCTCGGTTACATGGACGGTCAAAACATCGCAGGTTGCACTATGTAGTACTTTATTTCATGTGAAGCCCGGTAACAATTTATAACCGCGTGGCCAAGGCTGCCGACTACAATTGCATCGGCCTCCAAATCTTTAGCTAACTTGCGGATTTCGTAAACCGGAATTCCTAGTGAAATATGCAACTGTAATGCATCAATGCCGGTCTTGCTGGCAACTTCAGCCACTATATTTTGCTGTGCTTTTTTGCGGTTTTATTTTAGAGAATGATTGGATAGCATTCTCTAAAAGTTTAGCTCAAACCGAAAAAGTATTTAATGTAATAAAAGCGATTGGCAATTAATTTTAACGACGGTATCTAAGCATCTCTCGGTTTAATTGAGAGACCTTGGTGACCCCCATTAGTTTCATATCACGTTCTATTTCAGTCTTCATGTTTTGTAGCGCCCGCTCAACGCCAGGCTGGCCTGCCGCTGCCAAAGCGTAGAGATACATTCTGCCTCCTGAACAAGCCTTGGCGCCTGCTGCCAACGCCTTCACCACATGAGAGCCTCGTCTGACGCCGCCGTCCATAATTATGTCAATGTCATCGCCAACCGCATCAGCTATTTCGGCTATCTGATCGAACGGAGAGCGCGAGCCATCTAGCTGACGACCGCCGTGATTGGAAACCATAATTGCGTCCGCACCGATGTCCACGGCTTGCTTGGCGTCGGCAACACTCATGATGCCTTTTAAGCAAAATGGTCCACCCCATTGCGCGCGCAGAGCTTCGGCGTCTGACCAATCCATAGATTGATCTAGCATCTGAGAAAAGTAGTCACCAATAGAGACGGCGACATTTGATCCCTGTTTCACAAAATCCTTGAGTTCGGCGAGTTCAAAAGGGTCTCTCAAAAAATAGTTCAGAGCCCAACTTGGGTGCACAGCGAAGCTCATTACGCTTTTCAGCGTGAGCCTTGGCGGTGAGGTAAATCCGGTATACAGATCACGTTCTCGATTGCCACCGGTAATAGTATCTACGGTAAGGGCGAGGGTGTTAAAGCCTGCGGCTTTCGCCCGGTCGACCATGGCATCGTTTAGGCCGCGGTCTTTATGAAAATAAAACTGAAACATTTTGGGTGTCGAAATCATTTCGCCAATTTCGGCAAGGCTGACTGTGCCCAATGCCGACACGCCGAACATGGTGCCAAACTTTTCGGCAGCACGAGCTACCGCGCGCTCTCCATCGTGATGAAATAGCCTCTGCAGAGCTGTGGGTGAGCAAAAAACTGGCATTGCGAGCTTTTGCCCCATGACCGTGACAGACATATCAATGTCTTTTACGCCGGCCAATACATTAGGTACTAAGTCGCAGTCATCAAATGCCGAGGTGTTACGCCGATAGGTGATTTCATCATCGGCGGCCCCATCTATGTAGTGAAAAATGGGCCCTGGAAGGCGCTGTTTGGCCAAAAGGCGCAGGTCTTCAACGTTGTGGCAATTTTTTAGGCGTCTGAACATGGAATGGCTCGGCAGAGGTTTTTGACAGTTTATCTGTTATTGGCTAGTTGAACAAAATTGTATTATCACAGCTCAAACGCTAATCGCTCACAATTAATTGCTAATTACTGTTGGATGAAACCGATTAGCCTAGTAATCTAAGCCGGTTCACCAAAATAATAATGAGCTTAAAAGCCTTCTCCGCGGAGTTCCCCATGAATATCGCCAAATCACTGATATCACTTGCCTCAATTTGCCTGCCTGTATTTGCTATTGCTGCAGATAATTATTTAGTACCGCAAACTCAATGGGGGCAGCCAGACCTACAAGGGGTGTGGAACTTTTCTTCCGACACTCCTATGCAGCGGCTGTCTGAATATGGCGAACGTCAATTTCTGTCCGCGGCGGAGGTTGAGGAAATCAAGGCTCAGCAGGCAGCTTTTGATGCCAGTACAGACGGAGCACTCGCCATCGAAGGCGTGGATGAGTCTTACAATGATTTCTGGATAGAGAACGCAGGTATTGGAGACGAAATACGCACCTCCCATGTTGTCTATCCGACCAACGGACAGTTTCCGCCACTGGTTGAGGGCGCTATCGTGAACCAGGGTGTTTATGGGGGCGCAACAACGGGCGAATCTCGACCGGTGAGAATCTCAGCAGGCGGAATTGGTACCGACGGGCCAGAAGATCGCGGGCTATCCGAGCGTTGCATCATAGGCTTTAACGCAGGTCCTCCTTTTATACCAAGCCTTTACAATAATAATGTCCAAATAGTCCAAAGCAGTGATCATGTGGTGATAATGACAGAGATGATTCACGATGCCAGAGTGGTAAAGCTTTATGATTCAGCAGGTGAAATGAGTTGGCTCAATGACGATATTAGGCTTTGGACTGGTGATTCACGGGGCTATTTCGATGGCAATACCTTAGTCGTAGAAACCCGAAATTTTAATGGTCTGGCAGCAAGTTTTGGATCCACCGGCACATCGGTTGATAAAGTGCTTATTGAGCGTTTCTTGCGCATGAGTTCAGACACCGTCAATTACGAGTTCACGATTGATGATCCCTCTACTTTCACTGACAAGATTACCGCTGTTGTGCCAATGACGAAGGTAGCCGGTCAGGTCTATGAGTACGCCTGCCACGAGGGCAACTATGGCATGGTAAATATTTTGCGCGGGGCGCGCTATCAAGAGAGTCTTGATGAATCAAATTAAACCGATGCCTATTACCCGGAGCTATTTATGAGCGATCTGCCTAACTGCCCTCAATGCAGCTCGGAGTTTGCTTACCAAGACGGCGCCATGCTGGTATGCCCGGAGTGTGCCCATGAATGGAATCAAGGTGATGAAGCCGCGGATAACAGTGACGACAAATTAATTGTTGATGCTAACGGCAAACCACTGGCTGATGGAGACACCGTCTCGGTTATCAAAGACCTCAAAGTGAAGGGTTCATCATTGGTGGTTAAAGTAGGCACCAAAGTAAAAAATATTCGACTTGTGGATGGCGGTCATGACATCGACTGCAAGATAGATGGCATAGGTGCAATGAAACTGAAGTCAGAGTTCGTCAAAAAGGTATAAGTCCCCAAAAGTGTGATCCTCGGCGTTACCTTCGGCAAAAAAGGTGTGACGAACTTTTCGGGCTGTGCCTATTCTTACTCTCTCTCTCTCTCTCTCTCTTCGTCTTTCTCTTTTGAGATAAACGCTGGTTCTCTCCCTCTTCAAGAAATGCTAGCTTAGACCTTTACAGTATTGGTCTTAGTTTGATGCTCCTTTTGCGGGCATTAATTACAGCAGGCAGCTTTTTATGTTCACTACGTTAAAACAAAAATTCAAAGTATTCGCCTCTAAAGTAACACCGACGCCTTTGGCGTGGCACGGCGCGGCTGACGGAGTCCTTTCGGTTGGCCTTATCCTTGTAGGTCTATTTTTTTACTTATCTAATGTCATCAATTTTTCTTTTCAAAAGCTACCCGCCTTCATTCTTTGGGTTGGTTTTCCGATAATTCTGGGGCTGGCTTTACTATCAGCTGCCTACGTTCTGATGAGCCTGCCTAAGCGCTACCGTTTGCGCTTGGCACTGGTGGCGCCGCTGATTATGCTTTTTGTGTTTCCGGGCGAAGACAGCACTGGGTATATTGCAGGGGCAGCTGTACTGCTGGCTTTTTCTTTGATAGGTGCTGGGTCCGGGGTCTTAGTCCAGTATGGTTTTAACTATCGCCAGCATCCTGTAGCCGTGCTCGCTGTTGTGGCTGGCGCATCGGTGCTGACTGTTGGTCTATACGCAGTATTTAGTGATAAAGAAATAGCAAACCCAAGCCTGCAGGATTATTCATTAAGCGATAGGACGCTTAATCTTCCTAACCCAGCTCTTCCGGGAAGTTACCAGGTCGAACAGATGACTTATGGCAGCGGTACAGATATTCGAAGGTCTGAATTTGGCGCCGAGGTGGATCTTATTTCAAGGTCTGTTGATGGGTCCAAATTAATTGATAACTGGGAAGGGATGTCGGGATGGCTACGAACCAGCTATTGGGGGTTTGATGTAACCGAGTTACCACTGCAGGCACGTGTTTGGTATCCGGTGGGAGAGGGCCCGTTCCCATTGGTTTTAGTCGTCCACGGCAACCATGGCATGGAGGACTATTCAGATCCAGGTTACGACTATTTAGGAGAGCTGTTTGCCAGCCGCGGAATTATTCTGGCTTCGGTGGATGAAAATTTTATCAACGGAACGTTCTCGGCGCGGATTGACCTTCTAGCGGAGCGACCGGGCCTGAAAGAAGAAAACGACGCGCGTGGCTGGCTTTTACTGGAACATTTGTCACAGTTTAGAGATTGGGATTCCTCTGTGGGTAATTTCTTCTCTGGCAAAATTGATATGGATAGAATTGCACTAATTGGTCATTCGCGCGGAGGAGAGGCAGTGGGTGTTGCTGCTGCTTTTAATTCTCTAAGCCGTTACCCGGATGATGCCTCTCTGGAATTTAATTTCAACTTTAGTCTCAAAGGGGTCATCGCCATTGCGCCGGTATATGGGCAGTACGAGGCCCGGGAGCGGCCGACTCCGGTTACCGATGTTAATTATCTGACGGTACACGGAAACATGGATGGCGACGTGCAATCCTTTGAGGGAATAGGGCAATACTCCCGTGTTGGTTTTACTGGTGAGGACTACCGGTTCCGTTCAAGTCTTTATATTGTTGGTGCCAACCATGGCCAATTTAATACCACATGGGAGAACATGGATACTTCGCCTTTTAGAGGCTGGTCGCTGGATACTAGCAGGCTGATGCCTAGAGAAGCGCAGCGTGATGTGGCAAAAGTTTACTTCAGCGCATTTTTTGAAATCGTCTTTAACGACAACCTTGAATACTTGCCCCTGTTAAAAGATGCCCGCTATGGCGCGAGATGGCTTCCTAATACATTCTTCATTAATCAGTTTTCAGATTCCAACGAAAACATTGTCGTGGATTTTGAAAATGATATCGAGTTATCTACTCTGGATGGAGATGGGGGGGAAGTTGAGACCCACAATCTAAGCCGATGGTATGAGGTTGCTAATGAGCTTAAATTCGATGAGTTGGATACACATTCAATAGTTGTGGCATGGAATAAAGATTTTGTTAGCGAGGTAGCTAGGGTCAACTTCACATTAGGTAAACCAGCTGGAGGTCAAGTTTTGGTTGCCTCATTGTCATCAGCAGGAATCTCTAGCATTCCACCGGACTGGGAAAATGAGTCAGAACAAAATGTTGAGGAGAGCGATCTGAGCAACACAGATGGCGACGCTTCCAAAGATGAATTGCTCGACTGGACCATAGAGCTTGTGGATGCGCTAGGTAATAGTGCCAGCTCATTACTCAGTGCCGACTCAAAACTTTATCCTTTGATTAAGGGAGTTCCGTACCGAGCCAAGTTTTTGGATTCTACACAGGCTGAGGAAGTTTTGTTCCGGCGGTTTGAAATTCCCATTAGTGAGTTTCAGCTAGTAAGCAGTGAATTTGACTCCAGTACGATTTCGCAAATTAACTTTATTTTTGATCAGGTCCCCGAGGGCGCCATTATTATTGACAGCATTTCTATAGATTAGAAATTACGCCGAGCTAATAAATGCGGTGTTGGTCGTCTATTTCTTATTCAATGCTAGAGAAAAAAACAGTCTCGGCCAATTCTGCTGGCCAGTTTTTGAAATTCATAGCCTTAATTCAAGTGTTGATAACGGGCTTAGTCTTAGTTCAGACATTAAGCCAAATATGTGAACTAGGTTGCAGTCAGTATTTGCTGCGCAAGACACTGCTGTTGCACAATAAGCTTTAGTCTATTGGGCTGCAGCTGCTGCTATTAAAAAACAGGTAAAAGTGATGAAAAACGAAAGCACTGGTTTCACGCTGATAGAGCTGATGATTGTTGTCGCAATCGTTGGTATTTTGGCTAGCGTGGCTTTGCCTGCATATCAGAGCTATACGGTGAAAGCCCGTGTCACCGAGGGTATAGCTGCTCTGGGTCCTGCCAGAATAGCGGTCTCACTTTACGTTCAGTTTAACGGCGCATTGCCTCCAGGTGGTGACAATGTGGCCGCAGGTTTTACGCAAAACATCAATACAACCTATGTAGATACTGTTGATTGGCATATCGATCAACGAATAGAAATTGAATTCAATGAAGCGGCGCTTGGAATTACCGGCCAGCTTGAACTTGGGCTAGAACCACAGATCAGCAACGGGCACATAACGGGTTGGTTGTGTGGGCAGGATAGTGGTGTGCCAGTTGATAACTACCGTTATCTGCCAGCGAACTGTCAGACCCAGCGCTGGTAGATCCTGCAAAAGAACTTGGGCCAGTTGCAAAGAGTTGCGAGCCCAAGTTTATTCAATGCTTAGTTAATTATTTAAAAGCCATCACTTTGCCAGCTTCTTGCTGGCTTGCCAAATACTCTTCATAAGTCCCTTGGAAATCATTAAGCTTCTTATCGCTAATTTCAATTACGCGAGTTGCAAGAGAGGATACAAATTCTCGGTCGTGGCTGACAAAGATTAACGTGCCTTCGTAGTGTTCAAGGGCTAGGTTTAATGATTCGATTGATTCCATATCCAAATGATTTGTAGGTTCATCTAGAACTAAGACGTTAGGATTCATCATCATAAGCTTGCCAAACAAGAGACGGTTCTTTTCGCCACCGGAGCAAACTTTGGCTTTCTTCTCAAAATCGTGAGACGAAAATAATAACCGGCCAAGCGTGGCTCGAACAATCTGATCGTCATGAACTGGCTTGCGCCACTGGCTCATCCAGTCAAAAAGATTCAGCTCGCTATTGAAGTCTTCAGTGCTGTCTTGCGGGCAGTAGCCGTGGTCTGCGTTTTCAGCCCACTGTAACTTCCCCGAGTTGGGAGTTAATTGGTTAACCAGGCAGCGAAGTAATGTGGTCTTGCCTGCTCCATTCTCACCGATGATGGCAAGACGGGTGCCGGCTGCTAATATCATGTTGCCGTTCTTAAACAATATCTCACCGTCAAAACCGTGTTCTAATTTCTCCAACACAACCGCTTGACGATGCAGTTTTTTATCTTGAGCGAAGCGAATATAGGGGCTTACTCGACTTGAAGGCTTAATTTCTTCCAATTCAATTTTATCTAATAGCTTTGCGCGCGAGGTGGCTTGCTTGGCTTTTGATGCGTTAGCAGAGAAGCGGCTGACGAATTGCTGCAGGTCTGATATTTGCGCAGATTTTTTGGCGTTTATAGATTGAAGTCGCTCACGAGCGGCAGTGGAGGCGATCATGAAAGAATCATAGTTGCCCGGGTACAAGCGAAGCTCACCAAAATCAATGTCCGCCATATGAGTACAAACAGCGTTCAAGAAATGGCGGTCATGAGAAATAATCACCATTGTGCTTTTGCGATCGTTGAGAACACCTTCTAGCCAGCGAATGGCATTGATATCCAAGTTATTAGTAGGCTCGTCTAATAAGAGGATGTCTGGGTCTGAAAATAATGCCTGAACCAACAACACTCTTAGTTTCCAGCCTGGCGCTACTTCTGTCATAGGGCCTGCGTGTAACTCTTGGGCGATACCTGCGCCGGAGAGTAACTCGCTGGCTCGGCTTTCGGCGCTATAGCCATCCAGCTCAGCGAATAGCACTTCTAATTCAGCTACTGCCATCCCGTCGTCTTCGGACATCTCAGGCAGAGAATAAATACGGTCCCGTTCTTTTTTGATTTCCCAAAGGGCTTCGTGCCCCATTATAACTGTGTCCAGAACGCTATAGGCCTCAAACGCAAATTGGTCTTGGCTGAGCTTGCCGAGGCGCTCGTTAGGTGTGATTGAGACGTTGCCAGCGGTGGGGGTGAGGCTGCCATCAAGTATCTTCATGAAGGTGGTCTTGCCGCAACCATTGGCGCCAATTAGTCCATAACGATTGCCGTCTCCAAATTTTACGGAGATATTTTCGAAAAGAGGCTTGGCACCAAATTGCATGGTGATGTTGGCAGTTGAGATCAAAGAAATATCCTAAATAGGCAGTCATGGCCTAGATCAGTTAGTGTTGGTGAATAGGGTGAGATAAAATCGAGTTGAGGAGTCGAGCATCAAGAGGGCGCATTATAGGGATTTGTTGGCGCGATGTCGAGATTTTTTTCATTCATCGAAACGGGGGTTTTGAGTCAACAGATTGATTATTATAGAGATTATTGAAAACCGAGCAAGCTGTATCGCCTTTTTTTTAGCTCCCGTCTTGACGCCTAATGGACTATCATGCAGCTTAAGGTGGCTTTGGCTCTAAATCTTCCTTTGAATTTAAAACAACGAACAGGAAACCTCGATGAAACTTTATGACTACGGTACTGCCCCTAATCCACGCAAGGTAAGAATATTTTTGGCCGAGAAAGGGCTCGATTACGAGTTGGTGCAGGTGGATATGGCGAAAGGCGAGCATAAGTCGCCGGAGTTTCTGAAGAAAAACCCAAGTGGCAAAGTTCCGGTTTTAGAACTTGATGACGGCCGTTACCTGTCCGAATCAATCGCCATCTGTCGCTATTTAGAAGCGGTATACCCAGAGCCAAATTTATTCGGTAAAGACGCTTATGAATTAGGTCATATTGAAATGCGTAACCGCGTCATGGAAACTGAACTTTGGCCGCAGATTGGCGTGTCTTGGGTTAACGGGCCAATCGTTGCGAAGATGGGTATCTACAAACAAATTCCTGAAGCTAAGGAAGCTAGTGATGTAAATGTGAATAATTACTATGCACGCTTGGACAAAGAATTTGCCGAATCTGACTATGTGGCCGGCGATAGATTTACCATTGCCGATATCACGCTAATTACCGCTATCGATTTCGCGAGGACTTTGGTTGGTCTAAAACCGGACGATTCGCTGACTAATCTTTGGCGCTGGCATGCCTTAGTGTCTTCTAGGGACAGCGTTGATGATATTACGGCGCCTAAAAAGTAATTTGCACTGCTATTACTTAGAGCTATTACCTAGAGCTATTACCTAGAGCTATTACCTAGAACTACTGCCCAGACTCCTAACCAGAACCGTTAATAGAGCCACTAGTAATGAAGCCATTCTTCGACTCATCAGCCAGTATCGGTGCAAGGCTACTAGAGCTTAAACAAACCGTGTCGGTGGCTGAGTCTTCTACTGGCGGCCTAATTGCCGCCAACTTGCTGTGTGTTGCCGGCGCATCGGCTTATTTTATTGGCGGCACTGTTGTTTATAGCCTGCGCTCGCGACGTGAATTTCTAGATTTTGATAGAGCGCGGGTCAAGCACCTGCAGCCTTTGTCTGAAGAGATGGTTCTAGAGTTTGCAAGGGCATCGCGGGTCAAGCTGGATACCACTTGGGGTGTCGCAGAACTGGGGGCGGCAGGACCGGCGCC
>Ga0208414_1001150_pt1 | contig 21330 bp, 15 predicted proteins | sample AntAceMetag02UKE_FD_184770 | JGI IMG/M metagenome (GOLD analysis project Ga0208414, IMG submission 184770) | Saline lake microbial communities from Ace Lake, Antarctica - Antarctic Ace Lake Metagenome 02UKE (SPAdes) (version 2) | ecosystem: Environmental > Aquatic > Non-marine Saline and... | reverse complement strand
CGGGTAAGCCCAATTTATAAGATAAGGCTGGTTCATCCATGAAGATTGCCAAGGCTGATTGGTTAAAGCGGGCCCTCATCGCACTAAGCTCGTTCCAGAGCGCTTTAACTCCCTTTAGTTTCCTTTAAGACCCTTTACCATTCACTAGCCCAGCAAATAGTGATGTAATGTCTAGTTGAGCTTTACCGAATTTTATTTAGGGAGAACCCAATGAAGAATGAGTTAAATCCACTTTCACCGATTAGAAAAGCCGCCGGCGTAGTAGCGGCAGCTGCAACAATTGCGTTGATTTCTGCCACAAGCATGGTTAATGCCGAAATCGATCAAGTAAAATTAGATGCTGTCAAAGCCGACATGCAAGCCCGAGTTGACGCAGGCAAACTGTCGGGGGTTGTCATGATGGTCGCCCAAGACGGCGAAGTGCTCATGAACGATGCTGTTGGCTTTCAAAATGTCGAAGATCAAGTGCCAATGAGCACTGACAGTATTTTCCGAATTTTTTCGATGACCAAGCCCGTCGTTGGCACGGCCCTTATGATGCTATACGACGAAGGTAAATTTACCCTAGACGACGCACTTGAAAAACACATCCCAACACTGGCAGGCATGGAAGTCTTCGTATCCCAAAATGACGATGGTTCTTATGTAACCGAGCCTGCTGATCACCCGATGACCGTGCGTGAATTAATGAGCCACACAGGCGGCCTAGTCTATACGCCACCGCTGTCTCAAGGGCCTATTGCTAATGCCTATGTTGAAGCGGGAATAATGAACCTTCCTAACGTCACTTTAGCGGAATCTATTCCAAAACTTGGGGGCATACCTCTTAGTTATCAGCCCGGCACACAGTGGGTCTATAGCATCTCTGTTGACGTTCAGGGCTACCTTGTTGAAGTTTTGAGCGGTAAAACTCTTGATGTATTCTTAAAAGAAAGATTGTTTGAGCCGTTGGAAATGACTGACACCGCGTTTTTTGTTAGCGCAGATAACGCCGACCGATTTGCGCGTCAATACCGTCCAAAAGCAGATGGCACATTGGCTCGCACAGACTCTGGTATGTTCTTGAGAAAACCAAAATTTTTGTCTGGCGGTGGCGGTCTAACTTCAACAGCTGCAGATTATATGCAGTTTTCTCAGATGCAGTTGAACATGGGCTTGCATAACGGCAATCGCCTTGTCTCTGAAGAGGCTATTCAACTGATGCGTAGCAATCAATTGCCAGATGCTGTTTCTGGCATTTCTCAGCTTTATCCTGGCAACGTATTTGGGCTGGATTTCGCAATCGTTAATGATTCAGCGGCGTATCAAGGCGCGCCAGTTGGCACACATTGGTGGTGGGGAATCGCCGGCTCATGGTTCTGGATCGACCCAGTTGAAAATGTCGTGTTTATTGGCATGATTCAAAACGATGACATTTTGTATTCTCTTCAAACTCATGGCGCTGCCCGATCTGCCATATACGGCGAATAATCTAAAGCACTGCATTTTGTACCTCGGGGTTAGCGATCATTTAGCCCTGAGGCTTTCTTCACACAAACCTTGAACGTTTCCCCCTCAAGACCTACCATCAGCACTATCTTCAAGACTGCCTTCAACTTCTTTACCAAACTCTATCCGCTAGAATAGAATCGGGTTATTATCAATCGCCCTAAGAATCGAACCTCGGTTTGTAGTACATAGCAGATGGTCCTGTTTCATAGCGTTAGAAAGTTGCTTTTACTGACATCGATGTTCTTTTTATTTGGAGGCTTTAATACACAGATAGCCGCTGTCGAGCCTGATCGGCTCCAACACTACGACCTTGGTGCCGTAGAACATACAGCAACGCAATACTCTCCTTTCTTAGGCATATCATCAGAACTAGCGCTGTGGGAGAACGGGGTCGTGAGACTCGCTTATAATCATAGCGGCGCGCGATCTGACATTAGTGCAGAAGAAATAATTACCAAACTCCAAACAACCTTCCAAACCATGGAAAATTTAGCAGGCTTGGACTTCCAGTTTCTCGGCGAGTCCAGCGCTGAACCGCTGGATTTCAACGATGGCATCGTGACTATTGGCTGGGAACCGATCACTGATAATTTTATCGCCAGAGCCGGTCCCTCTGGCTTTGGCTCTTTTTCCACCATTAGACGACTGGGTTACTTACCAAATACTGACGGCAGCTTTCAATTCAATAGCTTCCATAGCGGCGAATACAGTGTTACCACCATGATCCATGAAATGATGCATCTTCTCGGATTAGGCCACTCGGACAATCCTGTTTCAATCATAACACCGCTCATCACGCGTTATAGTTCCCCTCAGGCAGACGACATAGCCGCACTTCAGGCTATGTATGGACCGCCTGATACACTGCTTATTCCCAATATCAACATCGAACTTGGAGGAACTGTGCAATCCGGCTTTTCGATCGATGAAAATAATTCAGGCTTAGTTGTGCGCAGGGCATCTACAAGCGGATTAAATGATATATCCAGCTTCGGCGACGTAGATTCCAGTTTTGCGAACCGAGATGAAATCTTTCTGAAATTAGATTACAGCGGCGCTGTGGTTGGCGATTCTCTGCAAATTTACCTGACCGATCCAAACGGTTTCACCAACTTGGATAGCTCATATTCTTTAGGATTTAGCAATCGCACCGAATTCTTTTTCCTGGCGTTTGCTGAGACACTCACCCCAATTTCTGGCCAGTGGAAATTACAAGTGGGCCTTCGTGGAGGCCCAATTATTGAGCTAACTTTTAATGTGACTGAGCGTGCTATCGATTTCAACAAAGCACCGGCAGCAACTCTATCGTCTGTAAGTCAGGGCGACGGGTTGTATAATTTTAATCTCACGGCAACCGATCCAGATGGCGACAATTTGACGATAGACTGGCACATACCTGGTGAAGGCGTACTTGCTAACCGAGCGGCGACACTCAATACATCGGTGCCAGTTACTACACCGGCAAAAATGTATGCAGCCGTGAGAGACGATGGAATGAAGAAGGATGGCGCAGCCTCAGGAAATAGTTTTGGCGCTTTGGTCAGTCAATACCTGGTCACACCCGCCTCACCCAATGTGCCAACCTATTTTGCACAAGAGCAAATATTGCATATTCCCAGCCTATCCGTCGGCGGTCAAAATTTCACCCTTAATCTTAAGCTTACCGCTCTTGCTGGCGCGCAATTTAAACTCGTTGATCTTTACCCCGTACCAAATGACGTTGCAGCAAGCACAAGCATCAATCTTAATACTCTTGAACTGTTTATTCCTCGAATTATTTTACAAAGCAATGGCGTTAACACCGAGCTAGGCAGTGTGATCTTTGACTTTATTGCAGGTTCAGCCCCCGTAAAATTTGCTCCGCGAATTTAGTTAAGTGATAGAGTTTTCTAACAGTCCATTCATAGTTTATTCGAAGGCTAAAATTTTCATCGTTATTAAAATTTACCTATGGGATTTGACTATAAAAGTAGAGAGAGGAAATAGTAAAAAGAGAAATAACCTCGACTGCGCCAACCCAAGCAAGCAACGCTTAGCCCTGCCGACTTAAAGTTATTGATGAATAACCTTACGTAGATAAGCAATAGCCTCTGACACTGTACCACCGTCTACGTCTACAATTTTATTAGCTTCGCGCATTGTGTCATCTGACACCTTACCAACCAGAGCTTGCAAGGTGCGCACGAATTTCTGATTCTTCGCAGCCATTGGAGACACGATCAGAAAACCATCGTATGGAAGTAATGCACTGCGCGGGTCAGTCAACATAACGAGGTCGTAAGCGGCGATGCGGCCATCTGTAGAATATGCAGTTATGACATCTACTTGCCCATTGCTTACCGCGGTATACATTAAAGTGGTGTCGAAAGTTAGCTTTTCAGAAAAATCAATTGAATAGGCATCGCGCACGGCTACCCATTCAGGCCGCCCGAAAAATTCTAAGTCGCCACCAGCAATCAATTGACCTGCAATAGGCACCAAATCTTCGATTGAGTTGACACCTAATTCAGCGGCTCTGGCTTTTGTCATTGCGAAGCCATAGAGGTTCTTGAATCCCATGGCACCGATATTACTGACATCGCCTGTCTCTTGAATATAGTCAGAGACCTGTTCAAGCACTGCAGCCCTGCCAGGGTTGTCAGATCTCCCCATTACTGTAGCCCAGACGGTGCCGCTGTATTCGAGATAAGCATCGATACTGCCGTCGCTAACCGCTTCGTAGGCAACAGAAGTACCCATGCCCAATCGAAGATCGACAGTAAAGCCAGCACTTTCTAACTCGGCCGCGAGCAAACCGGACATAATATATTGCTCGGTAAAGCCTTTGCCTCCAATAATGAAATCAGCCTTCGGTTTAGGCCACAGCGCGTACGCTGAAAGGGAAAACCCCACCACCGACGCCACGATGACAGCAAGTTTAATTTGCCCGTACTTCTTGGAAGGCCGACCCTTGGTTTTATTTTCAAACAGCCATTGGATCCCGGCGATAAACCAATCAAGTGACACAGCCAGTGATGCAGACGCCAGAGACCCGACGGTAACCGCAACAAGGTTACGTGTTTGCAGGCCAGTAAATATATAGTTACCAAAACTGGTGGCGCCTACCAAGGTCGAAAGTGTTGCTAGGCCCACGGTCCAAACCGCAGCGGTACGAATCCCAGCAATGATTACCGGCATCGCCAGTGGAATTCTTACCTTGATTAGGATTTGCGATGAAGACATGCCAATACCTTGGGCCGCCTCTACCACTTCTGCCGGCACAGTTTCCAAACCGGTAACCGTGTTGCGGACAATAGGCAACATAGAATAAAGCGTTAGGGCGATTATCGCTGGCAAGAAGCCAATCTCACCACCCAGCATTGCCACCACCAGCGCTAAGATCGCAACACTAGGAATTGTCTGGATAATGCTGATAATCGAAAGTAGAGGTTGTTTCGCCTTCGCTGATTGGGTGGCAATAATTCCCAACGGGACGCTTACAACGATTCCAAAAAACAGAGCAACTAAGGTGAGTGCCAAGTGACCCTGAAAATAAACAGGCAATAGTTGCAGCTGGTCCTGCAAATTAGTGTCCATTAAGTATTCACTTTATAGTCTGCGCATTAGCAGAGCGCATTAGACGTTCAAGACTATCAGCACGGCGCTTAGGAGTTTCCACCAAATCTTTTACATACTCATGCTGTGGGTTTTGTAAAAGCTGTGCTGGAGTATCAATTTGAAGAATCTTTCCGTCTTTCATTACAGCGATGCGATCGGCCATCAGAAGAGCTTCTGTCATGTCGTGAGTAACCATAATCACAGTGAGATTCAATTGCGTCTGAATACGTTTGAATTCCTCTTGCAGCACAGCTCGGTTTATCGGGTCCAAGGCACCAAATGGCTCGTCCATTAACACCACTTCTGGTTTTGCGGCTAATGCCCTTGCTACCCCTACGCGCTGTTGCTGGCCACCGGATAATTCATCTGGCATACGATCGGCAAATTCAGCATAGGGTAGACCAACAAGCTCAAGAGTTTCCTTGCAGCGCCTAACGATTCCGTCCTTACTCCAATTGAGCAGCTGTGGTACGGCGGCGACATTTTCAGCAACACTATGATGGGGAAACAGACCGATACCTTGAAATACATAGCCAATATTTCGCCTTAGTGACTCAGGATTCTGGTCGAGAATATTTTCGCCGTTAACGATGATTGTGCCGCCGCTTGGTTCTTCTAGGCGGTTTATCATTTTTAAAGTCGTGGTTTTACCGCTTCCTGATTCACCGATAAGCCCAAGTAGCTCACCTTTACTGACCGTAAAGGAGGTATCAGCTACAGCAAAGCTGCGGCCTCCATCGAAAGATTTTTGAATGCTATTGAGTTCAATCATGATTACGCAGTCTAACAAGGCGCGGGTAACACCGCCAATCTGCGTCAAGCTCCTCTAAACAGCTGATAAAATCCGACGTTGTGTCATAGAGTTTTACGCTTGAGGTACGTTAAAAGGCTGTGCCACTATTTTTGGAGGAGGCGGAGCTTTTGACAAAAGATGAAGCTTTTTAAAAGAGGCGAGGCAAATAATAGTTAACGAGGATCACCGCATCACTTAGCCAAACATGCTATGAATGGGCTCTGATGACATTAAATGAGGCATTAACTCAAACAATAACAAAGACAATGAATATGAGCCCACCAGCACATCTTTTCTTTGCGGGTGTGGGCTTGGGCTTGGGCTTGGGCTTGGGTAAGCCAATCATCAATATTAACTAGGACCGAGAGATGGAAAAACCAATGGCGAAGAAAAACTTTCAAGCATTTGAACTTGAATACTGTCAGTCAATTTGGGAACAGAAAGTAGAGATAAATCTGACCGAAAGCGGTGTTCACCCAGTAACCCTGGCTGAACTAATTGGTGATGATAGTGATCTTCAGGAAAAGCTTCTCCGTTTAGAGATCAACTACCCCCATGTAAACGGCATTCCTTTGCTTCGAGAGCGCATTGCGGCTCTTTACAACAATGCCGGCACTGAGAATGTTTTGGTTACCGTGGGGGCCGCAGAGGCGAATCTGATCACGATACAAACGCTTATTCAGGCAGGTGATGAAATCGCAACAGTCACCCCCACCTACAAACAGGTCTGGGGTATAGCCGAGAACCTAGGCGCAATTGTTAAACCCTTCTTTCTAGACTCTGAAAACAATTGGGCATTAGACATCGAGCACTTAAATACGCAGGTTAACCATAAAACTAAAGTCATCGCCGTGGTAAATCCAAACAACCCAACCGGCCATATCTTTACCGAAGCGGAGATGGACGCCATCGTTGCTGCTGCTGATCGAGTTGGCGCGTGGATTCTGGCAGACGAGGTTTATCGCGGAGCCGAGCGAGAACAGATAAGCGAAACAACCTCTTTTTTTGGACGCTATGAAAAAGTCATCGCAATCGGGTCAATGAGTAAAGCCTATGGCCTACCGGGTCTTAGAGTTGGCTGGATTGTAGGCCCTGCTAACATGGTGGAAGACATTTGGCGACGGCACGAATACTCGACTATTACCGCGACAATGCTAAGCAACCACCTCGCAGCCCACGCGCTTTCTGCGGATGTTCGCCCACGCTTAATCGAACGTGCGCGTCAGTATATTAGAGGTGGCTACCCTGTTCTTCAGCAGTGGATGGATTCTCAGTCGGGACTATTTAGCTACACCCCTCCACAGGCATCTGCAGTGACGTTTATTCGCTATAACCTAGACATTAACTCAACCGATCTAATGCATAAGCTCATTGAAGAAACGGGCGTATTTGTCGCAGCAGGAGACTCCTTTGGAATGGATAAACATCTGCGCATAGCCTTTGGGCAAGACAAGTCAGTATTGGAAGATGCCTTTTCTCGAATAGAAGGTGTGCTTAAACGACTTTAAAGAGAACGGTATTGAGGTTAGGCCAAAAACCGAATTAGAAAATGGCCAAAACAGATAAAAGGCAGGGAAATGGGAAGGTGGAAGGTGGAAGGTGGAAAAGCGAGAAGCTGGGACAATAGAAAGATAAAAAATAAATAGTCGTCAATACGGACCGCTATTTGGCGCCGTATCTGACTCCACACCATCCCTGCCAGCTGCCTCTCTACCTCTTCTCAATGCCTCAGAGGCTCTTTCTGACAGCCCTCCATCTAAGCCTATTGTTACAAAACGAAAGCCTTCTTGCAGGCGCCGCTCAACAGTATTTTGGTTTGTTGTAATCGCACATGCCACCCCATTTTCAAGGCAGCTTTCAAGCACCGCCTGAATTGCCGCCTCAACCTCTGGCGCTGCCGCACTGGCGTAGCCCATATCTGCACTTAAATCAGAAGGCCCAATAAAAATAACACCTATCCCCGGAACCGATAAAATATCATCAATATTTTTAACGCCCTGCTCTGTTTCGATTTGAATTACAGCAAGTAATTCGCCCGCTAAGTCGAGCGGCCATACATCAGCTTTTGCATAATAATCTGTCACTCCCCAGTACCAAATTGCGTTGGATGGATTTCGCCCACGCAGTCCATTAGGTTCGTAGTCTTGAGCACCTTTGAGCTGAGGATAACGTGTGGCACGAACCGCTAATTCAGCTTCCGCCCTAGTGCTAATAGATGGATACATGACTCCAAAAGCACCAACGTCTAGTACCTGTTTAGCCTGTGCTAAAAAATCTTCCTTGCCCGTCGCCGGAATCCTTACTATTGGGATCACATCAGGCTGTAAATTGCCTTTCTCAGCGATTGTTCTTTTATCAGTCATACCAAGAAGGAACAGGCGAAGTTTTTCTACATCAAACGGCGCATGCTCCATATCAATAATGACAAAATCCAAACCTGATCTTGATAAAGATCGGGCGTTGTTCAACGAGTAATCAAAAGACAGCAAGCCAAAGGCTGGCGAATCATTTTCCAGCAATTCGATTGCCTTGTTCAGACGCACAGATGAGTCTTGGGCAAGACTGCTAAGCCCAATGCTGGCTATGCCAACTGCCAGCACTAATCTAGTGACTAAGCTCATCGGGGCGCTCTACTTGGCTACCCAAGGAGGCTGAATAAGCAGCGCCGGATCTGCGTCGGCTTTGGGAACAAACTTCTGCGAGCGACCGTACTGATTATCACCTCCATAGAGGCTGCCTTCAGAGTCCACTGAAAAAGTATGTACTTCAATATAGCCGTCCGGCAGCTCACGAGGCACTAACCAGGTGTAAAGATAGTTACCTTCAAAATCTAAATTAATGAACCGCAGTGGGCCAAGATCGGTAATCCAAATGCTGTCGTCGTTGACAATAATATCCAGTGGCAAAGTAAATCCGTCCCACACGTCGACAAAGTCCATTACCGCGGGGTCGTCAGTGGTTCTAAACACGTTGATTCGACCGCCCAGTCGATCCAGACCAAAAATCAAACCGTCAGGACCAACACCCAACGCATGAATGCCATCAAACTGACCCGGCCCTTCACCAAAGCCACCAAACTCACCTATATAGTTCAGGTCGTTATCCATGATCATAATGCGGTGGTTATCTAAACCATCGGCAATAAGAATTCGGCCATCAGGCAGAAATGCCACATCTTGAGGGCGTGCAAAATGGTTCTCATCGGTTCCTGGTACAAGCTTTTCACCAAGTGTTAGCAGTAATTCACTGCCATCATTTGAAAACACATAAATTTGGTGAAAGGTTTCATTGATAACCCAAACACGGCTTTCAGAATCATAGGGGCTAATTCTCACCCTATGAGGACCGGGGCCGTCAGAGTCTTCACACAAGTAGTCCCATTGATTCCAAATCTCTTGCACTTCTCCGTCACCGTTAACGGTGTATAGGCAGTTTTGCCATGTTCGGCGCGTTGTATCGCGAAGCACGTTCAAACCCATGTCGCCGGCAAAACCAAGGAAATCTTCAGGAATTGGATAAGGCAGGACCGTCTCACCACGCTGAGCAATAATGATGCGATCTGGAGATTCCGCCCAAACCCCTGAATTGCCACCGAAGGCGAAGCCTGGCTGCGCAAACGGGTCGTGCCAAAGAGACACTATGTCATAAGGACTTTCGCCGATGGGGCCGCGTACATTGCCCTCCTGGGCTTGCAAGGCGGCAGAAAATAGCCCAGTAGCAGATAGAAGGGTAAACGCGCTGATTACTTGAATGAGTCTAGTTATTCTTAATGTCATGATGAGCCTCTTATAGTTCGAACTCTAGCAGTTCTACTCTAATTAGAGGGTAAGCGTGGCCCAGATGCAAGAGCCTGTTGCAAACAGAAACATGTTAGGAATATTTGAGCTAATGAGGAAGAGAAACTACCCCTGTTAACGACCAGCAGTTGCCAGTAATGCCGCTCTGCTATTAGGATCACCTGGGCCTTCCTTGTTGGTTTGACTGCCATATCTTGCAAGTCCTTTATCTTGCAAGAACTTTAAGTTTTTGACTCCTCGCTGCTATTTCTCATATAGGAATGCCACAAATAGACTTCAGTAATAATACAACCAATAATAAAGGTTGGTGCTCGCGTAATTCCAATAATGGGTGAAGCGGCTATAAATTGTTGCGGCACCGAATCCCCTGCCAATTGTGTGTAATAAATAATCAAAGTGGACATTACATAGTATCTTGCTAAAAACATTAGAGAGGCAATAAAATAGAGCACAGATATTGAGAGCGTTATTGAATAATTGAAATGCTCTTTACCTATATAGGAACTGATTAGTACGGCGAATGACGCTGACATCCAATAGTTAAAAGCGAGTCCATCTGACCCGTCACGCTAATAATTAGATCGGCAATCTCATATGTGGACATAAGTTGATTCATATAATTGAGGTTCCTCTCATTAATTCATGTCTAAAATATTTGAACACATAACGCCATTGCTAATAGATTTGCATTAGCGCATCTTTTTAATTTTTTTATTATCTGCCTTTCATATCTCGATCTTGCGGCATTTTATTTTTGGTTTGATTGTTACCTGTTGGCCGTAATCCAAAATACCTTGGTCCTAAGAGCAACTCGTGGCTAACCCCAATCATTCGCTTATAAATACTATGCCTAATTTTTCATGAGTTTCAGAAGCTCTTGGCTGAGCGCGCCCTGGCGTGATTCCAATACCGGTAATACCATGTCACTTTTGAGAAGAGCCATGTCGTTGGCAATTATGTTCTCCCATAACTGCACGTCGACTAGACCTTGGCGATATAGATGGAAAAGTATCTCGTGTCCGAATATGAACGCTGCAGCTAAATTAGCCGAGCGTATTTGTTCTTCGTGCGACAGCGCTTCGCAACTCTGGCTCTTGAACATAAGTGACGAAAAATCTGGCTCTAAGGCAGATTGAACGATTTGCGATACAGCCTCGTGATAGACAGTAACTTTTGCCACTTCCGTGCTGTGTCGGATTTGTTTCGCCAAATAGACTAAGGTAACTAAACAGCAAACGCCGCAATAATTTCACTTATGGCTCCGCCGACCTCCCAGTTCATCTTTTCATATCCTCTTGCTCAGTTAGCTATGCCTAATGTCTACGAATTGGTCATAGGTCTACGAATTGGTCATAGGCCGACGCGTCGAAACACATAACGCTCGAATAATAGGCAAGGTAATGGTTGGGTAAAATTGTGTAACGAAGCATAGCCAACTGTTACACGCCTTTGTTGATTTTCTTGTATGGTCTCATTTCCCTGTTATTGACTCTTTAGTTAAAGTGAAGCCCGTAACCAGTTACCAGCTAGTTACCGGTGCAGTAGCCCGATGATTTGAAGGTCCGCAAAGACCGTTAACAAGCGTGGGCACTGCACCGACCCGATTTACTTAACTCGAACAGTCGAATGAGCTTCAAGCTCGAATTTAACAAGGAAGAGTCCCTACGACAAACCTTAACAAGAGTAAAACCAATGTGAATGTAAGCATCGATGTCGGTAAGTGCTTTTTAGATGTCTGCCTGTATGAAAAAGACCTTCACTGGCAAGTAGAGAACAACCCCGAAGGAGTGCGTAAGCTGCTAGGCAGACTAGGCGGTTACAAAGTACAGCGACTAGTGATGGAGGCCACTGGCCGCTATCAGCTATTGCTGGCTGAGCAGGCATTCAAGAAAGGAATACCGGTGGGTATTGTAAAGCCTTTGTTTATGCGCCGTTATGCTCAAGCCCTAGGAAAGACCGCCAAGACAGGCAAGATTGATGCGCGGGTTATTGCTGAGCTTGGTGCTCGGGTCAACCCGACTATCACGCTTGCCAAGAGCAAGAACTTAATACTGATCAGAGACTTACTTTCTCGCAGGAGGCAGCTGGTCAACATGAGAACGAAACAGCTTAACCGAGTAAAAATAATGGCCAAGGCGATGGAGGTTTCCTGTAAACGGATAATTCGAACCCTTGATCTAGAGATAGCTCGAATGGAAAAGCAGCTGGACAGATTGATTGAGAACGAATCAGAATGGGCTGACAAGAAGGCGCTATTAAAAACAGCTCCTGAGATCGGAGACACTATGGTCTACACATTACTGGCTGACCTTCCCGAGCTTGGAACGATGACTAACAAGCAAGCAGCGGCATTAGTTGGTGTGGCACCGATGAATCGAGACAGCGGGAAGATGAAAGGCAAGCGGCGAATTCAAGGAGGTCGTTACAGCGTGAAAACCACACTCTACATGGCAACTCTCAGTGCGACTTTGTGCAACCCAGTAATCAAAGAGTTTTATCAGCGATTAACATCGCAGGGCAAACACAATAAGCTGGCGTTAACGGCCTGTATGAGAAAGTTTATTGTGATGTTGAACGCGATGGTACGGGACAATTGTGTATGGCAATACTAAGAGAAAATAACTAGGATTGACACCACAGTCGCTTGTTATGCGTGCGCATTCTTATCCGAACTATCCAATTTCATCTACTATATTCTGCTTGATTCTCGTAATTCCAGACTTCGTCTGTATGAAGCCCACCCAAATGGAAACAAGCCCTATTACTCCTAAAGTTGTAACCATAGTAATATTCGGCGTATTGCCAGAAACTTGCCCATACATACCGAGCAGCATTGCTGAGGCGACCATTGCGCAAGCTAAGGAATTGCTTCTAATCAGGTTAAATTCATTCTCGATATCTATTTTCACAATTCCACCTTTGCTAATCGGTTCTTGTCATGAGTCTGAGAAAATCTCGTAATTGCACGTATAACATTTATATATGTGTTCCACGAGGTATTTTTCTCCACCTTACAATAAGTGTATCTGCCAACTCTTTTGTTTTTAACCATAATTCACTTTATTTATTGGCCGGTCAGTTTAAATATGGAGGGTCCCGTGTATCCTCAGTATGGATTCTCTCATATAGCAAATAGGAGGTTATCCATATTTGATCTACGTAATTCTTACGTCCCTAATTGATATCAACATGTTTTCATGTAACTGATGTAGAGCGAGCTAAGCAACTGGTTTCAGACTCAATTACGCCAGTTCGCGCTGTATTTACCACCCTAGTTATCTTATCTTCAAAGTATTAGGGAGAGTTAAAAAATGGCCAGTAAATTTCTTGAATACGAGCGTTCTAATATTTACCTGCGGGGCTACAGTTTAGCTACAGAAAAGACTTATTTATTGTAGATTCGCAGATTCATCTATTTACCGGCAATGAACATCCTACAACTGTGGCTCTATCTCAGAGTCGCAGTTGCATCGACCGACCTGAAACACAAGCGGGTTACCGCTCACACTTTTAGACATTCCTTTGCTACGCACATGCTGGCAAAAGCGGCTGATGTCCGAACTGTGCAAGAGTTTCTGGCGCATAATGATGTTTCTACGACCCAAATTTATACACATGTCTTAGGCCTGCATTACCCAGTAACCAGTAGTCCACTTGATAGTATGTAATTGTCGATAGAGATGAGTGGCGTATTAATAAGTTGCATCAAGTTGAAGCTTGCCGCAAACAGCCAAACCTAAAGATCAGTTGCTGTCGCGGCAGTTGAATCGGCTAGCCTAGCCAGTCGGAGCAGACTCAGATGCGTTACCAGCCTCAACGCTGGCGAGTTCTGACATTTTCAACACCGAGCTATGCATAGCCTCTAGTGTTATTTGAAAACGCTTGGCGTCCTCCGTGCCTATCTCTTTTGCGATAGCTGCAGAATTCAATTCTCTGATTAGGTCGAGCATTCTGTCGCCCTCGTTGCGAAGGCTTGTGTACCTGCGCTGGTTTGGGACAAATTTTGCTGATAACCCCCAAATTCCTGCTTCCATCAGTAATACACCGATAATTGCAATTGGCATCTGTGCCCGCACGTCCAAACTGGTTCCTAGAATAATCGCACTAAAAACCACTGCGATTCCAACAGCGGTGAGAGCCAAATCAATAGTTCGGCGTATGCTTTTTTTCAAATTTTTCACTCCCTACAAAAGTTAGCGGCGCACTGCTGTGGTGCAATAAGCTATCAATCCCCTCACTTGATTAGCGGCATTGGGTGCTTTTAATTTAACTTAAGCCACCTCTCATCTATCTCTGATCTATCTCTGATCTATCTCTGATCTATCTCTCACTTATCTTCTGCCTCCCTCCTACCCCTGGCTGGTGTTATTCCAACGATAAGGATATCTTGAGTTCCGCCAATATCAGCAGGCTGCGATCCAAATCCTTTCCAGCCCACTCTAACAATGTGCTTGCACTCGGGCTAACCCGGTCATTAAAAACGACTTCACCGTTGGCTATGACGGTAATACTTTCATCAAAATTTACCTCGCCAGGATTCAGCAACAGCGTAAATTCAGCAGCTCCATCTGCAGACACGGTAAAGCTGTTGTCTTCTCTAGTCACAGCCATAATCGCTGGCGATCCACGCTTAGATCTCTTATTAACTACCAGCCAGTGGTTCCGGTTATAGCGGTCTGTGCGGTCTGCTACCCATTCAAGATGATCCGGAAAAGGGTCTCTAGGATTTTCCGCCTTAAATGCCTCTATCAGCGGGGCCTCCTCCGGTAACCAATTGATATTGTGGCCACCGTCTTTAATTATTTTAAAAGTATGACTGACCCCAGTTTCTGCCAACAGCTTAATGAAGGGCTGTACTGATTCCGCGGGATAAAGCCGATCCACTTCGCCATTGACGATATACAAAGGTTTATTTAACAAATTCTCAAAGAACAAACGATAGCCCCCGCCGCTGTTGGCATTGCGAAGCACGCCGGGATGACCGATATAAGGCAGAAACGAAGCCCACTGCGTTGGCTGTTTAAAAGCGAAAAAATAAGCTCCCGTGCCACCATCTGACACGCCGGTTAAACTGACGCGGTTTTCGTCTACATTGTAATTTTGCTTAAGCAAATTGAGCAAGGCCGCCAGGTTGTCCGCCTGCATTGACTGCCACCAATAAGCGTCCTTCCAAGCCGCTGGCACGACTAATATTCGATCCTCTTTTTTTAGGCTATTGTAGCCGCGGCGCCACAATGTCTCGCCTGTCTCCCATTCAGACCGGCCTACTCCGCCATGGAGCATAAACTCCACCGGGTAAGACTGCGCTGCGTCATAGGACTCTGGAATCAAAAAGGCAAAAGGAAAACGAGTGCCGTCCTCACTGAATCGCTCCTGGGCAAGCTCCCCCACTGGAACAGATTCATCAAACCTAGGGCCTTTTTGCAACCACTCATAGAGAGCCTGCACATCCGGTGCAGCGGCTATTAAGGCATCAGCGCTAGTTTCTCGATCAGCAGATGTTGCGGCCTGCCAAAAATCAGTAACCAGTTGCTGGGGGTCTGCCGCGCTATCTTGTGCATTCAATACGGCGCCAACTATAGAAAACGTGATTAGCAGCGCTGTATTGGAAATTTGCTTATACATAGTGTTTACCTTACGCCAATTTAATCGAGCTGACCCACCAACCGAGGATAAAACTCTATAGATCGATTCTCCAACTCGACAAGCCCCAATAAACAGAATATCCAATGGCATTCAACTAGTCTAAAATGATTAATCCTACAGTCTTGCGATGACGCCGGCAGATCTTCGCATAGTTTCCATACTTTACTCGTATTAAAACCATGATGGTAAGCGCCAACAACGCAGCTCTACTCAAACGTCCAAAACCAGCCCTTGCCTGGAGAAGTTGGCGGGGCCAGCTTATTGTGTGTTTTTTGTGCAGCGTGTGGCTCTCGTTTGCCTCCGCGCAAGGGAGCCAAGAGGGCCAAGATAGACGGGGGCTTCAAGGCACAGGCGATCTGCCTTTCTTGGATTTAGAGACACCCCTGCGAATGAATTTCGAAGGCTCTTGGGAAAAAGATTTTCGCCGCAGCGACAGCTGGCAAGACGAGCTTAACCGCATGATGCAAATAAGGCAGGAACGCGCCGGCAACCAGCGCTCCGGCGCCAGTTCAGGCGGCGGGCCGGCAATATCCATAGGCAATATTAATCTCAATAGTAGCCGCCGAGGTTCAAGTGTCATTGACCTTGCTAGACTGGCCGAATTTATAAGCCGCCAAACGCGTCTAACAATTATACAGGACCGCTATCAGGTAAGAATTGAACGAGAGGGTGAGGCGCCACTTGTTTGCGGTGTTGAGCATGGCAGCCAAGAGGTGTTTACCAGCGTCCATGGATCAGAGGTTTGCAGTTGGGAAAACCAACGTTTGCTGTTTGTTGTCACTTTGCCAGGGGGCATAACTATCACACACCGTTTTACGGTATCTTCAGATAGAGAGCTATTACAGATGGTAACCGGTATTAGAAGCAAAGGTTCTGCCCCTTTTAATCTAAGACAGGCTTTTAATCGATATGATGCGGCACCGGACCAATATAATTGCATTCAAACCCTGAGCCGCGGCAATGTCTGCAGTCAAAGAACCGAGTTGGAATAACAAGTTAATATGGTGCTGTTTAGTAAAACTTTTCCAAAATGCGTTGCGCTCAGCACTATCCTTGCCTTTTTGAGCTCCTGTGCTCAATCTCCACCGCCGGCTCCGGTGGTCGTTTTAATGCCGTCCGTAGGATCCGTCGAACTACTCGTCGCAAATCAAGCGCCTGCGGAATCGATACAGTTAGAGATTGGAATTCAAGTTTTTGATAACAGATTGGACGCCGAAGACCGCGAGCGTTTTGAAGACTGGGTATACTCGGAGATTCGTGAAAACGAAGTGAACTATCTCCCCTATGTGTTAAGAAACACCCTGTTAGAGACCAACCACTGGGGAGCTGTCAGAGTATTGCCCCAGCCAGACCCCTCGGTGGATATTCAAATAGAAGGCACCGTTTTGCATTCTGACGGCGACCGATTAGAAATAGCCATTGTGGCCACCGATAGCGCAGGGCGTCAGTGGCTTAATAAAACCTATGCCGACACCACCGTGCAGGCCGACTTTCCCGACTCGACTCGATTCACCACCGGTAACCCTTTTAATCCCAACGGCTTTGTCGATCCATTTCAGGATATCTATGACCAAATCGCCAATGATTTATTGCAGACTCGTGAGTTAATGGCCAGCACCGAACTCGTCAATATAAAGCGAGTGTCCCAAATGGTCTATGCAAGTGATTTGTCACCAGAAACATTCGCCCATACCCTCACAACCGATGAACAGGGTTTGCTAACCGTTACGAGCCTTTTATCCGAGGCCGACCCTATGTTGGCACGACTCGAAAATATGCGGGACAGGCATCTGGTTTTTATTGACACGGTCGATGAGTATTACGAGGCTCTGTATACCGAAATGCAACCGTCTTATGTTATCTGGCGCCGCTACTCTCACGACCAAATTGATGAGACGCAAAGGCTCGCGTCTCGCGCTGAAGACTATGATCTAGACGATTATGGAACGTCGAGTTCGTTCGTGTCTCTTACCCAACGCTACGACCGTTATCGCTGGAGCAAAATCTATGAACAAGAGTTTCGTGAACTCGCCGCTGGTTTTAATAAAGAATTAGCGCCTGCTATTTTAAAGTTAAGCGAGCAAGTTAATGGCGTAAGCGGAACAATGGAAGAGCAGTACGTGCAGTGGCGTCGAATTTTGCAAGCTTTGTTCAGACTAGAGACCGAACAAATGTAGTTCCAGTTCGTCCTACCCCAAAAGAGCAGGGATTTACTAAGTTTTGCTTCAAAAACCTGTTTTAATTGAATCCAATTACTGTAATCTGACAACTCATTCAGAATGGCTGAGTTAATTATGTCCGAATCTATAGCTGGATCACCCTCTGGCAAAACCGCCATCATAGCTACCTCCGCTGCGGCCGCGCTCGTCATCCTTTTAGCACTTGGGTTTACTCTCTATAGTGCCATCTGTCCTTGCGAGCGTACCCCTGGCGGTTTTCTGTTTGGCACTATAGAAACAGAGCCAGTGAATGATTGGAATTTCGCAAACTCAGAGCCTCTATGTCAGCTGCAAATCTATGCAGGTATTCGCCCCCATTCCATTAACTTAAATTGCATGTCGACCCCGCAGGGTGAATTATTTCTTAGCTGCTCTGTTTGCACGCAAAAATATTGGGCAAAACAAGTTCAAGCCAATGAGCCCGCAAGGCTGCGTCTAAATGGCATTGTATACCCAGTGATTTTGAATCGAGAAACCGACCCTGCACGAATGGATGCTGCATGGAGCTCAAGAGTTACGAAACTGCAGACATTTGGTGGCGGGGCTATTAACCCCACTCCAGAGCCTACCGCGCCACGACCTGAACATTGGTGGACGTTTCAGGTTGCATCAGCCACATAGCTAGTGTCTTTACTCAATCTAAATTACGCTGCGCTCTTAAAAAAAGTGCTGGGTAACAATGCCCTTGTGTGACTAAAAGCTTGGGGCTACAGTCGTAAGCAGCATTAGCCCCAAGCAGCTGTAGCCCCAAGCAACTAAAGCTCTAAAGCTCTAAAGCCAATAAAGCCAATAAAGCCAATAAAGCCCTGATAAAATTCTCCTTCAAGTACTAACACTTCCTAACGGTTACGCGAAACTACTCTGCCGCCGGCTTTAATTCTGATTCGCTCTTTTGCAAAGTCTCCAATATTCTAGACACCGCTTCTGGCGACCCTGTGTTGCGCGCAATCAAATTATAAACCACCGGCACCACAAACAAAGTTGTAATGGTGGTCATTAGCACACCGGAGAAAATTACAGTGCCTAACAATATGCGGCTTTCCGATCCGGCACCGGTTGCAAATATTAACGGTATCGCACCCATCAATGTTGATATCGCTGTCATTAGTACCGGGCGCAAGCGAAGGTCGCACGCCTCTATTAGGGCCTGACCAAATTCCAGTCCTTCGTCGCGCAGCTGATTAGCAAATTCAACAATAAGAATACCGTTCTTACTGGCGATGCCGACCAGAATTACCAGGCCGATATTCGAATAAATATTCAATGAGCTGTCAGTCAGCAGCAAACCGATTAAGGCGCCTAAAATAGCCAGCGGTACGGTGGTCATAATAATCAGTGGATGAACAAAACTTTCAAACTGTGCGGCCAATACTAAAAACACTACCAACAACGCTAAAAGGAATATGGTAGTGATTCCACCTGACGTGCTCTTTAGATCCAAAGACTCTCCTTTGTAATCAATTTGCGCATATTCAGGCAATTCGGTGGCAACCACGTTCTCCAAGAATGCCAACGCAGAATCTAACTCTGCTCCAGGCACCAAACCCGCTGAGATAGTAATTGAGCGGATTCGGTTGTACCGACGCAGTGATGTTGGGCCGGCAGTGTTTTCGACACTAATCACATTTGATAGAGGTATAAGCTGACCGGAGGTATCTGAGCGCACATAAATATTGGTTAGATCATCTGGGCTAGCACGCTGATCGTCTTCTGCTTGCAAGATAACATCGTATTCTTCACCCGCACTGGCAAATGTAGTCACGCGGCTTTCGCTCATCATTGCTTGCAACGTGCGGCCAATTGACTGGATAGACACGCCCACATCTGCGGCCCGAATTTTATCCACCGTGATTGAAAGGCTAGGCTTGGTCTCATTGAAGTCAGAGTCGATGCGAGTAAACATTCCGCTTTCGCGCGCGCGCTCCATCAACAAATCACGCCACTGAACTAGTTCGTCATAATTGCGGCCGCCGATAACAAACTGAACCGGATCACCGCCGCCGCCACGGCCAAGGCCTGAGCGCATGAACATAAATGCTCTTATTCCAGGTATCTCTGCCCACTTCTTATTTAATTCACTCATCACCTCAGAGGTTTGCTTTGTTCTATCTTCCCAAGAAGGCAGGGAGATAATAGTCATGCCGCTGTTAACGCCACCGCCGCCACCCCAGCCCGGAGTCATCGTCACAATATTTGAAACTTCGCCATCGTCAACGTAGTCCATCACCGAGTCTTGGATAGCATTTACCTGCTCTTCCATGTAGCTCAGGTTAGCGCCCTCGGGGCCGGCTATACGCGCAAAGATCACACCTTGATCTTCTGAGGGTGCAAACGCTAATGGCAGCTGTTGAAACAACATAAAGATTGCTGCCATTACTAATACAAGCGAACTGGCGACCACCCAACTATAGCGAAGGCATTTTGTTAGGGCTTCGTGATAACCCCGCTGAAGCCAGCGAAAGAAGACATCTACGTGATGAGTCATCCAGCTTTCATGAGCATGATTGTTCAGTAGTTTTGAACTCATCATCGGTGTCAAAGACAGCGCCAATATGCTGGATATAACTACAGCGCCACATATTGTGACCGCCAACTCATAGAACAAAATACCAAGATTGCCTTCTAAGAATACCACCGGTACAAATACCGCAATGAGGACAGCAGTGGTCGCAATAACCGCAAAGGCAACCTGTCGTGATCCGTTATAGGCGGCCAGCAAAGGAGGTTCTCCCCCTTCCACACGGCGCTGAATGTTCTCCAGCACCACAATCGAATCATCAACAACCAGACCAACACACAGGACAAGGCCCAGTAAAGTAATGAGGTTTATAGAAAGCCCGAATGCTGACAAAATAATGAATGTCGACATCAAACAAACCGGGATTGTAACAACGGGGATTAGCATGACTCGCATGGAGCCAAGAAACATATAGATGACTAAACTAACTAATCCCATAGTCATAAAGATGGTTGTGTAGACAGACGATATAGCATTCTCGATAAATTCGGCGTCACTAGACGATACTACCAAATCCATGTGGCCAGGCAACGTGGGTTTAATCTTTTCTGCTAAGGCTTCAGTGCTTCTAAGAACTTGTAAACTATTGGCTGTAGATTGTTTAACAATTCCAAGGCCCACAGCCTCAACCCCATTACCTTTATAAATAGATCGCTCGTTTGCTGACCCCAATTCAACTCGCGCTACTTCCCCTAAGGTGACTAAAAAATTATTATCTCCTCGCGCTATAACTAAGCTAGAAAAATCATCGGCGGTTTGAAATATTCTTTCAACGCGCACCGCAAATTCCATATCGGTAGATTCAATTCGGCCAGCGGGGAGTTCGACGTTTTCACGTCGCAGAGCATTTTCAACGTCGGTTACAGTCAGTCCGCGCGCCGCAAGCGCAACCCGGTCTAACCAAACGCGCATCGCGAAACCACCGTTGCCACTTACACGAACGTTAGATACACCATCGAGTACCGCAAACTGGTCGACAATATAACGGTTTGCATAGTCATTGAGTTCTAGATAGGACATCTGGCTACTTACCAGATTAAAATATTGAATGGGTCGAGCATCGCTGTCTGCTTTAGCGATTTGAGGCGGGTCTACGTCTTCAGGTAGCGAGCGAACAACACGCGATATTTTGTCGCGAATATCATTCGCGGCAACTTCAATATTAGTGCCTACCGCAAACTCTACAGATATTCGCGAGCTGCCGTCATTGCTGGATGAGTTAATCGCATCAATACCATCGATACCATTGATCTGGTCTTCAATGATTTC
>Ga0208414_1001148_pt1 | contig 21344 bp, 20 predicted proteins | sample AntAceMetag02UKE_FD_184770 | JGI IMG/M metagenome (GOLD analysis project Ga0208414, IMG submission 184770) | Saline lake microbial communities from Ace Lake, Antarctica - Antarctic Ace Lake Metagenome 02UKE (SPAdes) (version 2) | ecosystem: Environmental > Aquatic > Non-marine Saline and... | reverse complement strand
AGACATTTTGGATTGCGGCTATGTCATAGTAGATTTTGCCAATGGCGCACGCGCGATGCTGGAGTTGAGCATGTTTGCCGAAGGCTCTGAATACCAGGAGGAAATTCATGCCGTTGGTCCAAAGGGCAAGATTGCCTGCAATGTGCCGGGCCCAACCCGGTTTTGGCCGGAGCATATGGCCGAGCCACCCGTGCCACATATAATCCTCAGCCCCCGCAGCCCGATGAATCCAACTCGCATAGACACGCCAGTGCCAACAGCTTTGCTGGCCGCCGGTGATCACAACGGCTCAACCTTCTATCAACATCAGAGATTCCAAGCTGCTGTATTGGGAGGGCTTTCTGCTGAGGTGGGTCTCCAAGACGGTATTTGGGCTGTGCGCATGGGACAAGCCGCCCAGAAGTCAGCTTTAGAAAAAAAGGTTATCGAGCTATAGCCTCAGCCGTGCGTTAGTTTTAACACTAAATTTAGGGTCGAGGGATCATTCTCATGGCCGGGCTGTGCCCCTGAAATTACAGGACCAAGAGCGGTGGCCAATTCCTTGCCCAGCTCCACCCCCCATTGATCAAAGGAATTAATCCCCAAAATAACACCCTCAACGAAGACGCGATGTTCATAGAGTGCGATCAACTGCCCCAAGCAATAGGGCGTCAATTTAGGATAGATCAACGTAGTAGAGGGCCGGTTGCCCTTGAATACCCGATGCCGGGCTTGGCGCTCCAGCTCTGAACCTTCAAAGCCTTTGGAGGCTGCAATAGCGCGCGCTGCATCCAAGTCACGCCCAAGCATCAATGCCTGCGACTGGGCCAAGCAATTGGCCTGCAAAAGCTGATGCTGATGGGTTAAATCGGGCTCATGGCCTTGCCGCGCGATCATAAACTCACAAGGTATGATATGTGTGCCTTGATGGATCAGCTGGTAAAAGGCATGCTGCCCATTAGTCCCCGGCTCTCCCCAGACAATCGGGCCTGAGGAGACGGTAAGATCTTGACCATCAATGCCCACGCTCTTGCCGTTGGATTCCATTTCGAGCTGCTGCAAATAAGCTGGAAACCGCGATAAGCGTTGCTCATATGGTAGCACGGCCCGTGTGGCATAGCCTACAACCTGTGCGTGCCAAATCCCAACCAAAGCCAGCATGACCGGGAGGTTGTCAGCGCCGTCAGCAGACTGGAAGTGATCATCCATTGCTGCCGCACCGTTCAAAAACGCGGTGAAGTTGTCGGCGCCAATCGCGAGTGCAAGACTCAGACCAATCGGCCCCCAGAGTGAATAACGCCCCCCAACCCAATCCTCAAAGCCAAAGACCCGATCAGGACTGATGCCAAAGGCTGCAGTTTTATCATCAGCGGTGCTGAGGGCTACAAATTGATCCGCGGGGTTGGCCACGCTCTGCCCCATCCAGCGCAATGCGGTTTCCGCATTGGTGAGAGTCTCAATGGTTGTGAATGTTTTGGAAGCTACAATCACCAATGTGGTTTGCGCATCAAGACCGGCCAAGACATCCGTCACATGCGCGCCGTCCACATTGCTGACATAAATGGACTTTGGTCCTTGTGAGTAGGGTTTCAACGCAAGATAGGCCATTGCGGGTCCGAGATCTGAACCACCAATGCCGATGTTCACAATATCAGTATAGGCGCCACCCCGCCCTTGCAGCGCACCGCTGCGCAGCTCTTCGGCAAATTTAAGCATCCGCGCACGGGTGGCCAGCACGTCGGGCATCACATCTTGCCCGTCCACGGTGACAGCTCCAGAGGACTTGCGCAGGGCGGTGTGCAAAACCGCACGGTCTTCGGTGATATTGATTTTTTCACCACTGAACATTGCCGCACGCTTGTCCGCAAGTCCGGCTGTTTTGATCAGCTCAAGCAGCATCCTAAGGGTTTCGCGGTCGATATTGGTTTTTGAATAATCAAAAAACAAACCATCCGTTTGTACTGCAAAATCATACGCCCTACTTGTATCAAACAACGTTGTTATTTTGCGATCTCTGACCGCCGCGTATTTTACTTTCAACGCCGTAAACATTTACTATTCCTAACTTGGACACCAATGCACTGTGGCATTTGGCAAAAACTGGGCAATTGGAGCCTCGGCGGATGAATAAATCTGAGCCCGTGCCAACGCCGCTTTCTTTTCAGCGCCCAAAATCAAAACATGGGTGCAAATGGCCTTGGTAAGCGCATTAGCGCTTAAGGTCACGCGAGGCTCAAGGTCGCCACCAACTGGCACCATCGGCACAACGGCTGCCGCCTCAGCACTCTGCGCCCAAGCCAACTCTGCAGCGCCCGGAAACAGCGAGGCGGTGTGCATGTCAGCACCCATGCCCAAAACCAAGACGTCAATCGGAAAATGGGGTGCGACGCGATCAGATAAGATGGCAGCCCCCACGTTCGGATCACAACCCGGCTCAAACAGTGCCACATAGCCCGCGTCTTGAGCTGCATTGACCAACAGCCGGCCTTTGATAAGAGCAGTATTTGACCTTGGGTTATCAGAGGGCACCCAACGTTCATCAGTTAACATAACCGTAACATTGGCCCAATCAAGATCAGCCTGACTTAGCAAATCAAACAACGGGCCCGGCGTGCTGCCGCCGGGAACAGCCAGAGTTGCACGGCCATTCTGCACCAGGGCTGCGGACAGCTCATCTGCCAATTGCGCGGCCAAGCTTTGCATCATCTCAGCCGCATTTGAGTAACTCGACAGCTGCATCATTTAACTTCGCGCCACCGACGCCCATCACGGTGGATAAGCGCCATCGCATCCTCTGGGCCAACACTCCCCACATCATAGATTTTGGGAACATCGTTACGGTTTTCCCAGGCATTGATGATCGGGTCAGTCCATTTCCAGGCCGCTTCAACCTCATCACCACGCATAAACAGGGTTTGATCCCCCCGGATCACATCCATGATCAAGCGTTCATAGGCATCAGGTGTGTCCTCAGAATGCTCGCCAAGTGCATCTGCAAAGGTCATATCCAAAGGCACGTGGATCAACCGCATGCCGCCGGGGCCTGGCTCTTTAATGGTCACATCCAACGTCATCCCTTCGTTGGGTTGCAGTTGAATAGACAAAACATTTTGTTTTTCATCGCTTGATTTTTCAAAGATCGAATGAGGCAGTTTTTTGAAAACAATTGCAATTTCAGAGGTCCGCGCCTTCAGTTTCTTACCTGTACGCAGATAAAAAGGGACCCCTGCCCAACGCCAGTTTTCAATATGGGTTTTAATAGCCACATAGCTTTCGGTAAAACTGCGCGGGTTTTCAGCGTCATCCCGGTAGCTCGGCATGGTGGCGGTGGCGTCATATTGCCCGCGCACCACGTGATGCGGCTCAACCTTTGCCAAGCTGCGGATCACTTTTAGCTTTTCATCGCGCACAGCATCGGGGTCAAAATGCGACGGTGGTTCCATCGCAATCAAACACAACAGCTGCATCAAGTGGTTTTGCACCATATCGCGCATGGCACCCGATTTATCGTAATAAGCGCCACGCCCGCCAACACCTACAATTTCCGCTACAGTAATCTGAATATGATCAATATATTGAGCGTTCCAAAGTGGTTCGAACAATAGGTTACCAAAGCGCACGGCCATCAGATTTTGCACAGTTTCTTTGCCAAGGTAATGATCAATGCGATAGATTTGGTTTTCGTCAAATTGTGCAGATAAAATTGCATTGAGGCTCTTCGCACTCTCCAGATCGCGGCCAAAGGGTTTTTCAACCACGATGCGCGCCTCTGGTGTGGCAATGCCCCATGTATTCAGCCGCGATGCTATATCGCCAAACAATCCAGGACCTACTGAGAAATAGTAGGCATTTACGAGATTTTTGCGCACCATGGCCGCCAATTCGGCCCAACCGCCATCACCGCGAATATCTATAGCCACGTAGTTCAACTGAGCTAAGAAGGCGCCCAGCTGGGCGTTTTCCACGTCGGTGGGCGCGCCAAATTCGGCAATTGCGGCGCGGATCATGTCTTGATAGCCAGCCTGTCCAAGATTAGCGCGTGCCGCCCCAATGATACGAGCGTTGGGGGGCATTTGACCGGAACAAAACCGACGAAACAGGCCCGGCAAAATCTTGCGACGGGCCAAATCGCCAGTGCCACCAAAAATGATGAGATCAAAAGGATCAACGGGAATTACTCGGGAGACCATTTGAGGATCCTTTGAAATGTTTGCGCTAACGGTGACTTACAACGGCTCAAAGCCCCTGTCCACCTTATAGGGTGCAATCACGTCTGTGTCAGCATGTTTGCTAAGGGTTTTTTATTGGAGGATGGCGATGTATGACGGTATGTATAAATTACTTAAATGGGTTATTCATGGACGATCACATCATTATCGCCAACAAAAATAAATTTTCTAACCAAAATATAACCGCCAAAGGCGAAGAACGGGCCCGTGTGGCACTAACCCATCCGGAAACACTTTGGTTCAATACTGGCACGTTATGTAATATTGAGTGCGTTAATTGTTACATCGACAGCAGCCCAACCAATGATGCGTTGGTCTATATAACTGCAGGTGAGGTTAGCTATTATTTGAAGCAGTTGATCACCCGCAATTGGCAAGTGCGCGAAATCGGCTTTACCGGTGGCGAGCCCTTCATGAACCCTGAGATGATTGAAATGGCCCGACGCAGCTTGGCCGCAGGCTATGAGGTGCTTATTTTGACCAACGCAATGCTACCGATGATGCGCAAACATATGCGCTATGGCCTCACCGAGCTGAACACTGCCTACCCCGGAAAGTTAACGCTTCGAATTTCTTTGGATCACTTCAATGAAGAGCAGCACGACACCGAGCGAGGAAAAGGAGCATTTCAAAAAACTTTGGCCGGAATGAATTGGTTGAGCGATGCGGGCATTCGGATGGCGGTGGCTGGTCGCACAATTTGGGGCGACACCGACAGCGCCAGCCGCACAGGCTATAGCGCATTGTTCGCCGAACATGGTTATGACATTGATGCGCAAAATCCAGCGGCTACAGTGCTGTTCCCCGAGCTGGACGAAACAGTGGAAGTTCCCGAAATTACAACAGCCTGCTGGGGGATTCTCAACAAAGATCCTAGCAGCCTGATGTGTGCCTCTTCGCGGATGGTGGTCAAGCGCAAAGGGGCCAATAAGCCCGCAGTTTTGGCCTGCACGCTTCTGGCATATGCGCCGGAGTTTGAATTGGGTACCAGCCTACAAGAAGCTGAAACAGATGTGGCTCTCAACCATCCCCATTGTGCAAAATTCTGTGTTTTAGGTGGGGCCAGCTGTTCAGGTTAGGCCTGTAGCTCCGCATCCCAGTAGAGAAAATCAACCCAGCTTTCATGAAGGTGATTTGGCGGGAATTTGCGCCCCAAATTGCGCAACTCTTCCGATTGTGGCTTTCTAATAGGTTTGCGCAGTAGCATTCCGGACTGTTTCAAACTGCGTGACCCTTTTTTGAGATTACACTTTGAGCAGGCCGCCACCACATTTTCCCAACTGGTTATGCCGCCACGGGCGCGTGGCACCACATGATCAAAAGTTAAATCTCCCAATCCACTGCAATATTGGCAGGAAAATTCGTCGCGTAGGAACAGATTGAACCGCGTAAAGGCCACGGTATTTTGCGGCTTCACATAGTCGCGTAGCACCACCACAGATGGAATTCGGATTTCGGTGGTGGGAGAGCGAACAATCTCGTCATATTCCGCAACAATCTGCACCCGATCGAGCCAAGCAGCCTTCACCGCATCTTGCCAGCTCCACAGGGACAATGGGTAATACGACAGTGGCCGAAAATCTGCGTTCAGCACCAAAGCGGGCCTCTGGGTCAAACCCGACGGCTCCCTCACAAAGTCTGTCCTGAAATTTCCGCCCATGCCTGTCGCCCCTCAGCAAGTCAACTCAAAATTAAACCATCTTGGGTGCCGATGGGACGCCCCGTTTGATGTTTGAGAATACTATATCTAGGGAAATTAATCAGGCAAGTCCTGTATGTAGAAATCTCGAGGGGCGTTAGTCCATTGCAAGCTGTTGCCGCATGAAGGCCAAAGCCACCTGCAAACCATCAGGCCCGATGCCATGGGCCGTACCTTTCATTACATGTGCGTAGACGTCCTTAAACCCAGCCGCCTCCAAGCCTTCTGCCGCATGGGGCAAAGCGTCAATAGGCACCACATCATCCTCATCTCCATGCACCAGCAATATAGGCATAAAAGAGGTAACTTCATCGACCAACAATTCATGCTCTAGAAGACGTCCAGAAAAAGCCACAACCCCTGCAACAGGATCCTCGCGCCGTGGGGCCACATGCAAAGCCATCATTGTGCCTTGCGAAAATCCAAAAATGATCACCTGTTCGGGCAGCAGATCATAATCCACCATAACACCGTCGAGATAGGCTTCCAAATCTAAGGCCGCCGCGCGCAAACCATTCGCCGAATCTTCCTCAGAAGATCCATCAATCCATGGAATCGGGAACCATTGAAGCCCCATGGGAGACAGGGCGGTGTTTTCTGGCGCATCGGGTGCCAGGAACATCGTATCGGGCATATGTTCCGTCAAAACATCTGCTAAGCCCATAAGATCAGCTCCATTTGCGCCGTAACCGTGCAAAAAGATAACGGCTGAAGTCACATCACCACTTTCTGGCATCCGACTGACTGAATTCAAAACTCGTGTCATATTAATTCCTCGCGCGATTTGTGATCTTTGTAATAGGCCCACAACAGGCGCGCTGCAACAGATCTCCATGGCGACCAAGCCTGTGTCAAATCGCGCATCATTTTTTCACCGGGGCGGACTGGTAGACTGAAGACCAGTCGCGTGGCCTCCTGCAATGCCAGATCCCCATGCGGAAACACATCCGCCCGTCCAAGAGCATGCAAAGCATAGACTTCCGCCGTCCAGCGCCCGATTCCGGTTATCTGAGTCAAAGCCGACAGTACCGCCTCATCAGGGAGGTTAGCCAGCCCATCATAATCAAGCAAACTTTCAGCCAATGCATGCGCATAGCAAATTTTTAGGCGTGAAAGCCCCAATTGCGCTAAGTGTTCTGGTGTGGCCCGCGCCACATCCGATTGCGCTGTCAGCCCTGCCCGCTCCACCCGGGTCCAAATCGCTGCGGCTGACGCCACAGAGACCTGTTGGCCGATAATGGCCTGAAACAATGTGGTAAAACCTTTCGGTTTGCGCCTCAAGGGAATCGGGATGCCGCTGAAGTAAATTGCAGTAAATTCTGAGATAGCCAGCTGCTCCACCGCCACTGCGATATCCTGTGCGCTCTCAATAGTTACGATTGCCATTGCCGCAACCACTGCTCAATCTCAGGCAGGCTTTGCACAGATAGCCCGCCACAAGGCGCGGGCCGCGCGATCATCAATACTGAAGTGCCCAACAGGCGCGCCGCATCAAGCTTGGTCCGGCTTGCAGCACCACCCGCATTTTTAACCACCAATACATCGACGTTCAACTGCCGAAAGAGCGCCTCTTCATCTGCCACAGAAAATGGTGGCCGGCCGATAAGATACTGACCATTGGGCCATGGAAATTCACCATCCGGCTGATCAATCTGACGGCAAATCAGACGAGCATGCGATAGGTTGGCAAATTTGGACAGGCTTTGACGGCCCGTGGCCAAAAACACCACAGCGCCCGCCTTTATATGGTCAGCGGCCTCTGATTCATCTGTCAGAGTGATCCAGTTATCGCCCACCATTGGTACCCACTCAGGCCGCTCAAACCGCAGCAAGGGTAGGCCAATCTCGTGTGCAATCTCAAAACTGCGGCGGGTGATGTTGCTGGCAAAGGGATGGGTGGCGTCAACAATGGCTGTTATCTGATGCGCCTTAAGATAGTCCCGAAAGCCGTCTGCTCCGCCAAACCCACCGTAACGCGTTTGAATGGCCAGTTTGACCGGTTGCCGTGTCACACCCGCAAGGCTGGCAATGGCCCGGATGCCCTGCGTTGCGCAATACTGCGCAATTTGGCGTGCCTCGCCAGTGCCGGCCAAAATTAAAACTGTCATATCTGCGCCAAAATTAGCCCAGCCCGGTCAATCACAACACAGTCAACCGCGATTTCATTAGTTTTTAATATTGATTGGCAATTGCGCAAAGCTGCCTCAACCACCCAATTCGCCATATCTGTCCCAGAGAGACTATAGGCTTGCAGAGCTGTGTTGGCAGCCGCCAAATTGGGTTGTCCCATCACATCCGCTAGCTGTTGAAAATCCACCTGCGAGCGGTCGGAGTGCAAATCGCGCGCACCCTGCGCCAATTTGGTCATCTTACCTATACCGCCTCCAACCGTGAGGCGCGGCACGGGATGGCGCCCAAGATATTTCATCAAGCCACCGGCAAAATCACCCATATCCAGCATCGCTGTTTCTGGCAAAGCGTGCAGGGCTTGCACTGCGCGCTCAGATGTGGCCCCAGTGCAGCCCGCCACATGCGGCGTGCCTTCCGCGCGCGCCACATCAATACCACGGTGGATTGAGGCAATCCATGCGGCACATGAAAAGGGTCTTACAATGCCCGTAGTACCCAATACAGATAGCCCCCCCACGATACCAAGCCTTGGGTTCCAAGTTTTCATAGCCAATTCGGCCCCGCTGGGAATTATTATGGTGATATCAACATCCGGGCTTTGACCATAAAATACTGCCAATTCATCCACCTGCGCCTGCATCATCTGACGTGGCACGGGATTGATTGCAGGCTCACCCACGCCAATCGGCAAGCCAGCTTTGGTGATGGTTCCAACGCCCGCGCCCGCATGAAAGTGCACGCCGCCTGAAGAGGTCGCGATCCGCGCAATGATGAGCGCACCATGGGTGACATCGGGATCATCCCCCGCATCCTTGGTGATGCCAATCTCAATCCATCCATCTTTGGCTTCATGATGGGCAATTTGAAAGATCGGCTGCTCGCCCTTTGGTAGGGTGATTTGCACCTGAGACAGCCGCGTGCCGCCCCAAAGCTCGCACAGCCCGGCGCGTACGGCGGCGGTAGCGCAAGCGCCGGTTGTCCAACCACGACGGAGAGGGGGTGTTTTGCTATGTTCCATGCTTCCACTATATCAAGGCATTTCATGCCGCCAATCACAAAGCGCAGGTCGCTTGCACACTATTTAACCGCCGCGTTATTCGTCATAAGGTGAGTTATGAGCGATTCACCTTCCCTTCCCCCTAAAAAATGGCCCGAGTTACGGCCTGGCTGGGTGTGGCTTTGCGGCGCAGGCCCCGGCGATCCCGGCCTGCTGACCCTGCATGCTTTGAACGCATTGCGCCAAGCTGACGTGGTGGTCTATGACGCATTGGTTGGCACTGAGATTTTGGAATGGGCCGACGATGCTGAGTTGATCTATGCAGGCAAGCGTGGCGGCAAACCCTCCGCCAAACAGCGCGATATTTCGCTGCATCTGGTGGAATTGGCCCGTGCGGGAAAACGTGTGCTACGCCTCAAAGGTGGTGATCCCTTCGTCTTTGGCCGTGGCGGCGAAGAAGCGCAGACCTTGGTGCAACATGGCATCCCTGTGCGTATCATTCCCGGTATATCTGCGGGTATCGGCGGTTTGGCCTACGCGGGCATTCCCGTCACCCACCGCGATGTGAACCAATCGGTCACCTTTGTCACCGGACATGACCAATCCGGCACCACGCCGGACTCTCTCAATTGGGATGGTATCGCGCGGGGCAGTCAAGTAATCGTTATTTATATGGGCATGAAGCATATTGATCACATCACGCAAAGCTTGATGGTCGCCGGGCGCAGCCCCTCCGAGCCGCTGGCCTTTGTTACCTCCGCCACACTAGAGCACCAACAGGTTGTGGAAAGCACCTTGGGCACTGCAGTGGCCGATGCTAAAGCCGCAGGCATTGAGCCGCCTGCTATAATTTGCGTGGGACGCTCGGTGCTAATGCGCCAAGTTCTCGACTGGCAGTCAATGGAAGCCGGCATCCCCGCGCGCAATCTCGACCCGCTTGGACGAGGCCGTCCCGCAGAGAGCGCATGACACGTGTCATGATCGCCGCCCCCAGCTCAGGCGCAGGCAAAACAACCGTGACTTTGGCATTGATGCGGATATTGCGCCGCGAGGGCATCCCTTTCCAGCCGGCAAAGTCTGGTCCCGATTATATAGATCCGCGGTTTCACGAGGTGGCAGCAGGCTGCACATCGGTTAATTTAGACGCTTGGGCGATGCCCTTGTCGCAAATCAAGAATCTGTCCGGACCGGGCAACCTGATCGTTGAAGGGTCTATGGGCCTATTTGACGGGGCAGGTTTGGCCGGCAAGGGATCTGCGGCAGATTTGGCGAATATGCTGTCACTACCGGTGATCTTGGTGATTGATGCAGCCAAAACCGCACATTCTGTTGCGGCTATGGTACAAGGATTCGCACGATTTGATCCACGGGTCACGGTCGCAGCAGTGATTTTCAACCGTGTCGGTAGCCCGCGACACCTCCAAATGCTGCAAGCGGCTCTTTCAGGCTCAGGCATCCCGGTGTTTGCCCATCTGCTGCGCTCTGAAAATTATGCCCTGCCTGAGCGGCATCTGGGGTTGGTTCAGGCCAGTGAAAACAGAGATTTGGACGGCTGGATTGACCGGGTGGCTGATGCATTGTCTATGAGCCTTGATTTACCAGCCCTCTGCGCACTCACTGGCGAAGCTGTCAAAACCGAATTCATCCCCGCCCCACCACCGGCACAACACATTGCCATAGCACGGGACCTGGCCTTTGAATTTTCCTACCCGCATCAATTGCGCGGCTGGCAAGAGGCTGGGGCTTCGTTGTCGTTTTTCTCGCCCCTAGCTGATGAAGCCGCCCCAAAGGATTCAGGCTATATTTTTCTGCCCGGCGGCTATCCAGAACTGCACGCACCACAGCTGGCCGCAGCGCAAAAGTTCAAGGCCTCAATGGCACGCTATGCCGCTACCGGATCCGCCATCTACGGTGAATGTGGCGGATATATGGTGTTAGGGCGCGGATTGGTGGATGCTAAGGGCGGACGCCATGAAATGCTGGGCCTTTTGCCATTGGAAACCAGTTTTCAAACACCAAAATTGCATCTGGGTTATCGCCAACTCACCCCATTGAGCGATCATTTCACAGGCGCGCTGGGCGCACATGAATTTCATTATGCCACAACGCTGACCGCAGATGGCCCACCTCTATTTGCTGCAGAGGATGCAGATGGCGCTTTTTTGGGCAATATGGGGTTGCACATCGGGCAAACCTGCGGTTCTTTCGCACATATTATTACAGGGCCATAACGCCCTTGAAGGGTTACCCATGTCAGCAGATTTAACCGACGACCGTCAGGCCAAGCGCAATGTTGCAGTTTTGGTTGCCGCTCAAGCCATTTTGGGTGGGCAAATGCCGATGATGTTCATCGTTGGGGGCCTCGCGGGCGGCATGTTGACAGGCAATCCTTGCTTTGCCACCCTTCCAATCTCCCTGATCGTCTTTGGCTCCATGACAACAGCGCCATGGTTGTCACCTTTGATGCAGAAATATGGCCGTAAAACTGGATTTTTTGTAGGGGCCATTGCCGGTGCTCTTGGCGCTGCGGTTTCTGCATATGGTCTTTACATCGCCTCCTTTACTATCTTCTTGATGGGGGCTTATCTTTCGGGAATATACATGTCGGCGCAAGGATTTTACCGCTTTGCCGCCACGGACACTGCCTCAGACGGCTTTCGCCCTAAAGCAATTTCCTATGTCATGGCCGGAGGATTGATTTCTGCTGTCTTAGGGCCTCAACTTAATAAACTGGTGCAGGATGCCTCAGTTATTCCATTTTTGGGCAGCTATATCGCAATTATTGCACTCAATTTGGTTGGCATGTTTCTATTTCTATTGCTGCGGATGCCAAAAGGCACCGCCAATGAACCCAAAGCCATTGCCCCAACTCCGCCGCGCAGCCGAAAAGAGCTATTGCGCAATCAAAAGATCTTTGTAGCGATTTCAGTTGGCATGGTGGCCTATGCGCTGATGAACCTGGTCATGACCTCCACCCCGCTTGCAGTGGTGGGCTGTGGTTTGACCAAGAACAATGCCAATGACATCGTTTCAGTCCATGTGATCGCGATGTTTTTGCCTTCATTCTTCACAGGACATCTGATCACTCGCTTTGGTGTTGAGCGGATCATGGGTCTTGGCCTGATTATTTTGGCAGGTGCTGGCGTTGTGGCGCTCAGCGGCATGGAACTTCCAAACTTTTTCTTCGCACTTATGATGCTGGGATTGGGTTGGAACTTCGGCTTTATTGGCGCCACCACACTTTTGACCAGTGCCCATGCCCCGCATGAACGTGGCCGGGTACAGGGCATGAATGACGCGATTGTCTTCGGCTGTGTGACCATTGCCTCCATCGCCTCAGGGGGCTTGATGAATTGTACCGGGGGTTCGGTGGTCCAAGGCTGGGCTGCGGTCAACTATGCGATGGTGCCCTTCTTGCTGATGGCAGGCACGGCCTTGCTATGGTTGTTGATGATGAATAAACGCGCAACCTAGCGGCAGCGCCAAGCGCGCCAAGCCCGCGCAATGGCTGTGGATATTGGGAAGTCAGGAATAGCTCCCATTTCTACCGCCCCAGGGCTGTGCATTACGAAGCGCAAAACACGCATGCAATCTGCGGTCTCAATCAGTGCCGGGGATTGGATGCGCGGTGCTTTCATTTCATAAGCTGTCTGGCATAGATCACTGTAAATATGTACTTTTTTATTCTCAGACCAAACAGGTACCTTCAGCTCAATCAAAGCTGGGATACCGCGTAAAAATCGCGCAAGACCAAGCTGGGTAGCATGCGCCTCAAGCCCTGTTAGATTTATAGGCAGATGCCCCAAACCATCAAGAGCGGCCAACATTGGGCCCATAGTTATATCGCGCACATGGTTTAAGAGTGCCTCTGGTCCATCAAACCCTTCTTTGTAAATATCCCAGCGGCGCGCCAGAACCATCAAATCAAGGGCCTCAGCCCCTTTTGGGGTTAGAACCTCGGCCAAAGCATCCACAACTTCATGCTTCCGTGCTCGGCCATGCTCAATCTCTTCAAATACATCGCGCCACCATTGCAGGCGCATTTCAGCAATAACAGGTTCTTGGGTCATCCAAGGAGCGCGGGCCACCTCAGCGGTGGCCGCATAGATTGGCAGCAAGACCCTGCGCGCTTCCAGAGGTGCTGACATGGCAGCGGCAAAACGCTCCGGATCCGCACGACTCACCAAATTTGCACAGGCTTGCAGGCTCATTCAAGTAAATCCGGATCAAATGCCTCAGTGATCACCGCCTCTGACAGACCACCGGGCTTATCAACCACCTCAACGCCAGCAGCGGCCAATTGCGCGCGCACCGCATCCGCTTTAGCAAAATCACGTTTAAACTTGGCTTGGCTGCGGGCCGTCAGTAAAGCCTCAACCCGCACCATGACGTCATCACTCGCTTGTTTAGGCTGCCACCAATCGCAATCAGCCGCAAAAAGCCCCAAAAACTGCCCTGCCGCCAAAACGGCATCCGCATCCCCGGCCTTGGCTAGTTCATGCATCCGCATCAAAGCCCCGGGGGTGTTAAGATCATTGGCCACATGGTCCAGTACCGCCCCATCCAAAGACGCAGGGCGTGCGTTCTTAACCAATTCATGCCATTTGCGCAGGGTGGTGGCGGCATTATCCGCCTTTTTCTGAGTCCAATCCATCGGTTTGCCGTAATGGGTGGAGAGCAAAACAAAGCGGATCACCTCTCCTGGAATTTTCTGCTGCAAAAGATCCCGCACGGTGAAAAAATTGCCAAGAGACTTGGACATCTTTTTGCCCTCAACCTGAAGCATCTCATTGTGCATCCAAAATTGGGCAAAAGATCCCTCGGGATGGGCGCAGCTGCTTTGCGCAATCTCATTCTCATGATGCGGGAACATCAAGTCATTGCCACCGCCATGAATATCAAAGCTGTGGCCAAAATGATCATGCACCATGGCAGAGCATTCAATATGCCACCCAGGACGGCCACGCCCCCAAGGGCTGTCCCACCCGGGCGTTTGCGCATTCGACGGCTTCCAAAGTACAAAATCCATTGGGTCACGCTTGTAGGGCGCCACTTCCACCCGCGCCCCTGCAATCATGTCATCAATCGAGCGTCCCGAAAGCGCGCCATAATCAGGGCAGCTGTTCACATTAAACAGCACATGCCCTTCAGCGGCATAGGCATGCCCCTTGGCAATTAAATCCTCAGTCATGGTGATCATCTGAGCGATGTAATCTGTCGCACGCGGCATGATGTTGGGCTCAAGCGCAGCCAGCGCCCCCATATCAGACATGTACCAGCCGATGGTTTCTTCGGTGATATGAGAGATATCGCGCCCCGTGGCCGCAGCGCGGGCGTTAATTTTGTCATCAATATCGGTAAAATTGCGCGCATAAGTGACGTGATCTGCCCCATAGACCTCGCGCAGTAATCTAAAAAGACTATCAAACACTACAACAGCCCGAGCATTGCCCAGATGCGCCCTGTCATAAACCGTTGGGCCACAGACATACATGCGCAGATTGTCTGCATTCAGTGGCGTAAAAACCTCCTTGCGGCGTGTTTTTGTGTTGTGAAGCTTAATCTGGGTCATGCGCTATGTCCTGAAGTTTTGAAGGCGGGGCCAAGGGGCAACTTTTTGGCAAAGACTGAGGCAGGCGCCATATTGGCACAGACACCTCATCACTATGATCAACAACGCCATTTCATTGGGCATATATACTCGGCTGACCCATGCGTTTCAATTGCACAAAACCAATTTGACGAATCTATCTCAATAGGTCCAAGTCACAGAATGAAATTGGCAAACCGCATAACCGCTCTCACCCCTGGTGGATCAGATGGATGGGAAGTGTTTTACAAAGCACGCGCCCTAAAAAACTCTGGTCAACCGGTCATTGAACTGACCATTGGGGAGCATGATATCCGCACACATATGGATATTTTGGCTGCCATGGGAAAATCGGCGCGCGCAGGCCATACCGGTTATGCCGCGGTGCCCGGCACTGAAAATCTCCGTGCCACCGTAGCACGGCGCATCGAAGCCCAAAGTGGGATACCCACAACTGCGGCCAATATTTTAATCACCCCAGGTGGCCAAGCAGCGCTATTTGCCGCCCATATGGCAGTTGTCGATTTCGGTGATACCGCTCTGTATTGCGACCCATTTTACGCCAGCTACCCCGGAACCCTACGCGGTGTTGGGGCCATCGATAAATCTGTTCTGTGTAAGCCTGAGCGGGATTTTAAACCTACTCACCAAGATCTTAACGCTGCCGCCACAGGCGCACGCTCCTTGCTCGTGAACTCCCCCAACAACCCAACAGGTGTAGTCTATGATCAAGCCACATGGGAGGGAATCGCAAAGGTCTGCCAAGATCATGACCTTTGGTTGATCTCAGATGAGGTTTATGAAACCCAAGTTTGGCAAGGCACCCACATCAGCCCACGCAGTCTTGACGGCATGGCTGAACGCACCTTGGTGATTGGGTCAATGTCCAAAAGCCACGCCATGACGGGCAGTCGCGTCGGTTGGGTCTGCGGGCCGGAACCGGTTATTGAACATTTGATAAATCTAGCCACCCATACCACCTATGGCGTACCGGGTTATATCCAGGATGCTGCTGATTTTGCGCTAAACCAAGGTGTCGAAGCCGAGATGGCCGTGGCCGCGCCGTTCCAGCGGCGGCGTCAAATTGCTATGGATTTGATCGCCGAACAAAACTTGATCCGTGCGGTACCCTGTTCGGGGGCCATGTATATGATGCTCGACATTCGGGCGACGGGGCTGACCGGTGAGGCTTTTGCTCATAGCTTACTGGATGCCAAGTTGATTGCTGTGATGCCCGGCGAAAGCTTCGGGCAAGCCGCGGCTGGGCATATTCGTGTTGCCATGACGGTGGAAGATTCTCAGTTTAAGCAGGCTTTAGAGGTTTTATTGGCCTTCTCCGCGTCCCTCAACTGAACTTCATGACGTTTTTGACCAATGGGTCGCAAATGGAAAAGATTGTCAGTCCAGAGATTCTAACGATTGGCCATGATAAATCGTTTTAACACTCTTTTGTGGATCATAAGCCTGATGGTGCGCACGATTGGCGCAAGTAGAGGCCGCGCGGCGCGTGGTCGGCCCGGTACGGTGTAACCCGCCGTTCATTTTACTGACATCACCACTTTAGGACCATTCACATGACTGATGAAACTCCCCGCCGCGCGGGCCGCTCTGGTGGCCGCGCGGCTCGCACAGCCGCAAGATCTGCCCCCCTTTCTGAAGCCCTACGCCCAATCCGCCCTGGTATGCAGGGCGGCACATATAATCCGCTGTCTCAGCTGGATATGGAAAAATTAATGAAGCGGCCCTCACCGCTCTTGAAGAAATTGGCCTCGCCGACGCTCCTCAATCGGGCATTAATATCATGGTGGGTGCGGGGGCAATTTATGGCGATGATGGCCGCCTGCGCTATCCGCGCGCTTTGATCGAAGACATGCTGGCCAAGGCCAATCGTGAAATCACCCTCTTTGGCCGCAATCCTAAACATGACCTGCACCTGAGCAAAAAGAAGGTCCACTATGGAACCGCTGGGGCCGCTGTCCATATGGTGGATGTGGAAAGCCGCAGTTACCGCGAATCAACGGTACGGGACTTGCATAATGCCGCGCGCATCGTGGAGCATCTCGACAATATCCATTTTGTGCAGCGTCCTATGGTGTGTCGCGATATTTTGGACAATCGCGAAATGGATCTCAACACGATCTACGCCTGTACCACCGGCACTGAAAAACATGTCGGCACCTCCTTTACGGGGCCAGATTTTGTCGATGATGCCTTTGAATTGTTGCACATGATTGCCGGTGGTGAGGACAAATGGCGGGAGCGCCCTTTTGTATCAAATTCAAACTGTTTCGTGGTGCCTCCGATGAAATTTGCCACTGAGAGCTGCCAAGTGATGGAAAAATGTATTGCCGGTGGCATGCCCATCTTGCTGCTCAGCGCCAGGCAAGCCGGGACCACAGCCCCTGCCCCAATTGCCGGTGCAATCGTGCAAGCAGTGGCGGAATGTTTGGCAGGGATGGTCTATGTCAATGCTATCAAACCCGGTCACCCAACGATATTTGGAACTTGGCCTTTCGTGTCAGATTTACGGACCGGAGCGATGTCTGGCGGATCTGGCGAGCAGGCTCTGCTCACTGCAGGCTGCGCCCAAATGCATCATTACTACGGACTTCCCGGTGGCGCTGCGGCAGGGATTGCCGATGCAAAATTGCCAGACATGCAAGCGGGTTGGGAGCAGGCCATGTCCAACGTCATGGCTGGATTAACCGGCTTGAATATGGTCTATGAAGCAGCTGGCATGCATGCCTCTTTGCTCGGATTTTGCCATGAATCTTTGATCTTAGGAGATGATTTGCTAGGACAAGCTATGCGGTGCGTACGCGGTATTGAGGTGAACGACGACACCGTCGGTATTGAAACCATGCGCGCCACCTGTTTGGGCGGGCCGGGCCATTATCTAGGATCAGATCAAACCCTGTCTTTGATGCAAACAGAGTATGTCTATCCAGTTTTGGCAGATCGCAGCTCGCCTAAGGAATGGCAGGAAAAGGGCCGTCCGGATTTGATCCAAAATGCCATAGCCCGCAAAAAAGCCCTGATAGCAGCGCCAACACCGGCGACCTTAGACGCTATAGTGGACGCTGAAATTCGAAAGCGATTCAACATTCATCTGACATAGTCGCATAGCGCAGACGGCGCTTAGCCGCCTGCTTTTACTTCCAACTCAATCCATTCGGCTTCCGAATCAGCCAAGGCGGCTTGACGCTCAAGCAACAGATCCGTGGCTTTTTGAAACTTGGCCGGATGATCTATGTACATATTTGGTTGCACCAAAAATGTTTCTAATTTAAAAATTTCCGCCTCAATTCTTTGAATTTCATCCGGAAGTGCTTCCAAGCGATGCTTTTCGGTGAAAGAAATCGCTGGCTTTACAGTCGTGTTCTCAGTGGTTTTCACCGTTTTTTTCTTGGCCGATTGCTTGGCAGTCAAAGACTGATCTGCGCGTGGCTTTTGTGCTTGGTAATCGCTCCAACCGCCCGCATAGACGGTGGCTCTGCCGCCTTCTTCCAGTGCGATGGTGGTCGTGGCCACACGGTCGAGAAAATCTCGGTCGTGGCTAACTATCAGCACGGTGCCGTCATATTCCCCCAAAACATCCTGCAAAAGGTCTAAAGTCTCAATATCGAGATCATTGGTCGGCTCATCGAGGATCAGAAGGTTGCTTTCCTGCGCCATCAATCGGGCAAGCAGCAATCGGGCTTTCTCCCCCCCAGACAGTGACCTGACCGGCGCGCGCATTTGCTCATCCGCAAACAAAAATTCTTTGAGGTATCCCACAACATGTTTGGGGGTACCACGCACCATGATTTGATCCGAGCTACCAGAAACCGCCATGCTTGGATCACTGGTCAAGGCTTCCCAAAGGCTGAGATTCGGATCCAGCTTGGTCCGGCCTTGATCAAAAACTGCTATTTGTAGATTGGTGCCAAGCTTCACAGTCCCACTATCGGGCGCCTGTTCGCCTAGTAAAGTTTTGATCAATGTGGTTTTGCCAACCCCGTTGGGCCCGACAATCGCCACTCGGTCTTTGCGTTGGACAGTAAGGGAGAAATCTTTCAAAATCTCCAAGCTGCCAAAGGCGAGATCTAAGTTTTTGGCCTCAATCACCTTCGCTCCAGATTTTTGCCCCGAATCAAATGCCATAGCCGCAGTGGACTGACGATTGATTTGAGAGGCGCGTTCTGCACGCAACTCACCAAGCGCGCGCACCCGGCCTTGGTTCCGCTTGCGGCGTGCTGATATGCCTTCAACAGCCCAACGCGCTTCTGCCTTAATCTTGCGATTAAGCTTATGGCGTTGATCTTCTTCTTCTTCCCAGGTCTTGTCACGCCAGGCCTCAAAGCTGCCAAATCCTTGCTCCAAACGCCGCACAGCACCGCGATCAATCCAAAGTGTTGCACGAGTCAGAGCAGTAAGAAATGCTCGGTCGTGGGAGATCACTACAAAGCTGTTGCGGCTTTCACGTAAAGTATCTTCCAGCCAAGAAATAGCTTCAATATCGAGGTGGTTGGTCGGTTCATCGAGCAACATGAGCTCTGGACTCTCCGCCATCAACTTGGCCAAAGCGGCCCTGCGACGTTCACCCCCAGAGGCGGTTTTTACCGGCCGGTCTGGATCAAACTTCAGCCCTTCAGCAGCAATCTCAACCTTGTAGTGCTCCGACATATCAAGACCAGACAGCGCAAAATCACCCAAAGTTTCATAGGTAGAAAAATCAGGATCTTGCTCCATATAGCCCACGCTGACCCCAGGCGGAATAACACGATAGCCCTTATCGGCTTCAACCAAGCCAGCCATGACTTTCATCAAAGTAGATTTACCCGATCCGTTTCGTCCCACCAACGAGAGACGATCGCCCGTCTGAACAACGAAGCCTAAATCTGAGAATACAGGATTACCGCCAAAAGTGAGCGATATATCGGAGAGTTGGATCAAGGGTGCACGTGCCATGCGGCTCAGCTAGGCGGTTGCGTTGATGGCGTCAATGCGCTGCGAGAACTACGCGCAATCTGAGGGCTCTTTTTTGTAAAAATTGACTGATATCGAGGCCCGTAAACAGCAATGTTGTGCCCAGATTAAGATCGACCAGCGTTTTAGCTGACTTTCCCGACCAAACCCAGATAGGCGCACAGCAACCGTCGAATACCTTTCGGACTTGCGGTAGCTTGTACCGCCTGTGAGAAGCGGTGGCCTTGACTACATCCGGGCCGCCAGCTGTCAGACGCCACCAATTTTTCTGTCTAATATCGGAAGATCGGGGTATGGCGATCAGCTTATGACTTAAAAAGACGTACGTCCAAACTAAAACGACACTGCATTTTGATCCAGAAGCTGCGTGATATAGCCCCAAGCCATGCTAAAAATATCCTGGTTAACTTGATCTGGATGCATGGCGAACCAGCCAAGCTCAAGAACCGGCGTTTTGAGGACGTGCGTCGGCGACAGTCCTAAAAAATGCACCGAATAGCCATCTGCCACCGATCCCGCAAAGCAGAAAAGGCTTAGTCTAAAAATACATAAAAATTAATTAAAATCAGAATTTTAAACAGCGAAGCTTAGGCAACCTGTATCACATTGATCTCTATCGACCCCCTCAGATGTGCCGCTAAACACGGCGCTGCGCAATCGATACATGGACTGCTTGCTTACAGGACTATCGTAAGTATAAACCCGCAAAGCCCTCTCTTAAAATTCTGAAACTGAAGGTCAGATGGCTCGCGCACAACATGGTACCCCAAGGAAAATTATTGAAATAATCATAGAAAGCAATGCGCTGGTACACTACAGATAAATGCGTATGATATCTCAGAAACATTACGGAGTTAAAATGTCTGAAATTGAAAAAACCGATCAAGAATGGCGGGAAATTCTGTCAGATCTTACCTACAAGGTCACCCGCAAGCACGGAACCGAGCGCGCTTTCAGCCATGACGACTTTCCAAAACAGGCCGGCTCATACGCCTGTGTCTGCTGTGGGGCGTTGCTGTTTTCGCAAACTGATAAATTTGACAGCGGGACCGGCTGGCCATCTTTTACACGGCCGGCAGAGGGCGCAAACGTGGGCGAAAGCGTTGATAAAAGTTGGTTTTCAACCAGAACAGAAGTGCATTGCCAAACCTGTGCTGCGCATCTGGGGCATGTGTTTCCCGATGGCCCTGCTCCGACTGGTCTGCGCTACTGTATGAATGGGGTGGCGATGACATTTCACCCCGACGAGAAAACTTATGGCTGACCAAAGATATTCTCTGCATCAAACCGGCCAAAGTTTCCAAGCATCTGGCTAATAATGGAAATATTTTCCGCGCCGCCGGCTGTAACCCTACGCGACAGCACAACAATTTCACGATCTTCAAGCCCGTAACGACTTATATTTGTCACAACATCTGATGCGTTAAACTGAACGGCTACGATTTCGCGGGAAATAGGTTTGGGTTGCTTTGTACCGTAATGCCGCCACCTGCTGGAGATATAATAGTAACTCCCTCCTGTGTTGACGCCACCAGCGGTGGGCACGCCCAAAGTCTCTTCAACGGAGACGCGGGTATCAACGCCAACCACCACATTAGCCATGGCCTCGTCGTCTGGCGTATAGCCATGATTGCGGAAGGTTGCTGTACAAGACACCGTCACAATGAGGATCAAACACATCACTGCGGTCTTCAATTTATTTAACATGCTTGTTCCTGCTGCCTTGCGAGAGTCGCCAACGCGAATTATGGC
>Ga0208414_1001143_pt1 | contig 21375 bp, 20 predicted proteins | sample AntAceMetag02UKE_FD_184770 | JGI IMG/M metagenome (GOLD analysis project Ga0208414, IMG submission 184770) | Saline lake microbial communities from Ace Lake, Antarctica - Antarctic Ace Lake Metagenome 02UKE (SPAdes) (version 2) | ecosystem: Environmental > Aquatic > Non-marine Saline and... | reverse complement strand
TCTAAGAACACTCTTGAAGATAAACCACTTCAAGTCTAAGAACACACTTGAAGATAAACTACTTCAAGTCTAAGAACACTCTTGAAGATAAACCACTTCAAGTCTAAGAACACACTTGAAGATAAACTACTTCAAGTCTAAGAACACTCTTGAAGATAAACCACTTCAAGTCTAAGAACACACTTGAAGATAAACCACTTCAAGTCTAAGCGCGCACTTGCAGATTAATTTCTTCGAGAATCATCCAGTTACCACTGTCGTTGCCAAGCACTAGTTTCTTTTTGGTAGAGTCGCTATAGGTTGGCGACTCATAGTCCAGCCAGAAATGAATTTCTATGGAATTTGCTGACTCTTTAATGATTTCATAATCACTTAAAGTTAAACGAATCCATTGTGCATTACCGATAACCCGCGTTCGACTAGCTCGCCAGCGCGCTACGCTACGATTATCGCGGGGTTCAAATTCTGGGGAATAACTAGCAAAATAACCCTCTAGGCTTTGCTGCTGCCATGCAGAAACCCAGCTGTCCACACGCGCTCGTACCATGCTATCGGCAGACCCCACTTGATCAGGCTGAGTGGTGTCGCTGGCAACGGGCACGGTTTGACTCAACTGCTCAGCTTGCTCGGGTATTTGAACCTCACGCGGCTCCTCTGACTTTTCCTCAAACAGTTTCACTGCGCCGGTCTCGATCACATCATCAATGGCCACTGGCGAGTTTACGGACACATCCTCATCAGCTAAAACAGGCGCATCAAAAGCTAGATCAGAAACGGCAACGGGTTCTTCATCGTCTATCGAAAAAATCGAAGCTGGCCGCAATAAGGAAGGGCTGACCTGAGCAAGAGCTGGTTCAAGTATTGGATTATTAGCCGTCTGGCCACCCGTCTGTTCCGTCGACAAAGAGACAACTCCTGAATCCGATTCAATAACATCGTTAGTTTCAATCTGAGAAGTCGACGTAGCGATAGAACCGGACCTAGCAGAAAATGGAGAGTCACTATTCGTTGATACAAGCGAAGCTTGATCGAGAGGAACATCGTTGTCTTCACTACTAATTATGGAGAACATAAACCCCATCGCAGCAATGCTGAAAACAGCAGCGATCGGGCCCAGTACGTTCAACTGACTTACACTAAAAGATTCAGCGCAAGTCAATTCCTGCTGAATATCAGAATCATTTATTTGCTCAGCCAGTTCAAGCTTGGTAATCACATTTTGGCTAGAGCTACCAATAGCAGATTGAACCACCAACTCCACTAGTAAAGTTGCAGGCCCAGGATAGCCTTTGCTAGAACGGTAGAGTAAACCTAGTGCGTCTTGTGAAAGTTGTAAGCCTGGCAAACCTTTTTGCGCGACGTAGCTTAGAAAAAATTGCGACAGTGTCTCTTTATCCATTGGTTTGAGCAGGTATTTACGCGATACATTAAGAAGCAACGAGTTAAGTTCTTTCTTATTCAATAACCGTGTATCCAACTCCTGCTCGCCACACAGCAGGACGTTTAGCACCCGCTTAGAACTTGCTTGGATTTCAGCCAGCCGATAAATTTCTAACAGGGTAATATCTGAAAGCTGATGGGCGTCGTCGAAAATAAGCAGCTTGGGCTTTTCGATATTGATTAAGAATGCGTCTTCCAATTGCCTAGCGACGTTATTAACATTCGGTAGACTACATTTTTGAGCAAGCACACTGTGCAGCATCTCAGGCGATTCAATTGGGAAATCAATATAGACAACGTCGTGACCCTTGCGCCTTAAATAAAGTGTCAAGGTTTCGCAAAGAGCACTTTTACCCGATTTAGCACTTCCCATAAGTTGGACAAAAGCTTCTGCTTTAGTTAAATCATGGCAAAGACTTTGCAGCAATTGTAAATACTGGCCATCGCTAAAGTAAAAAGATCGTTGTCGCATTCGCCCTACCTAAACCTGCTCTAATTTCTGAGTATGAGTTGATCAACTCGCAGTGCTATGTTTATTTGTCCTTAATGTGGAACTCGATATTAGACAATATCCCGCGCAGGATATTCATTTCCATAACGTCGATTCTAATTCGACTAAACAGCCTTCTCATACGCTGCATGAGTTGCCTAGGGTTTTCAGGATCATGGAACTTGATTTTCGTCATGACCTGCTCGAGATGCTCGTAGAAGTGTTCCATCTGCTCTCCGGTGGCTTTCTCCTGATCCCAAAACTCGTCTTCTGCTAGAGCCGCCCTGCCATCTAGCGAGGCGTCATACTTAAAAACCTCATAGCAGATCACCATCACCGCCGCCGCCAAATTGAGAGAGCTACAGTCTGGGTTGGTCGGGATTTGGACATGAAAGTTACACAGCTGGAGCTCGTCATTATTAAGCCCAGAGTCTTCGCGGCCGAAAACCAATGCCGTTTTGCCACCAACGGATTCCTGTACAATTTTTTGAGCACAAGATTCTGGGGTCACCATCGGCCAAGGGATTTTTCGTGATCTGGCGCTTGTGCCAATAACCAGGCTACAATCTGCTATAGCTTCTTCCAGTGTATCGACAACAATTGCATTCTCGATCACGTCTAGTGCCGAGGCAGCTCTCCCTCTGGCGACACCGCTGGGGAAATCCTCTGGCTGGACTAATACTAATTGCATCATGCCCATATTTTTCATTGCTCTCGCTGCGGCACCGATATTGCCTGGGTGAGAGGTGTTAACTAGGACTATTTTAATGTTCTCGGAATTTTGCATTTCACTCTTACTTCTGTAATCAATGAGGGCCGGATTATAGCAGCATAAAAGCAAAGCTATTAGGCATCTGGGCCCACTAAAGAATCAGCACAAGTATCCGCTTTTAGAGTGCTCCAATTCTTTGCTATCATTAGCCCTTAGCAGCAACTGCTGCCCCGTTCTTTTACAAATTATCAGGAAATACCATGCATGCACTAGCAAATATTGCGCTGCGCGCGGCAAATGATGCCGGAGAAGCCTTAGCCCACGCCAGTGAGCGATTAGATCGCATTACAATTATTAACAACAATCCTGATAGTTTCCTTACCAGTCTCGATGAAAATGCCGACAAAACTGTCCGTTATCACATCGAGAAAGCCTTCCCTAGCCATAGCATTAACTCTAGAGTCTCTGGAATTAAGAAGGGAGTAGAGAAATCGACGGTCTGGCTAATAGATGCACTCGTGGGCGGACAAAACCTCGCGGTAGGCTATCCAGCCTACGGAGTATCGGTTGCCGTTGAGATCAACGGCGTCGTTACCCATGCCGTATTTGTGACTCCAGGGCTGCGCGAGGAGATCGTCGCTAGTCGCGGCAAAGGCGCGCAGCTCAACTCCAGGCGTATCCGAGTGAATTCAGACCCCCACTTCGGCAGTTCATTATTTGGCTATAGCTGCAGCCCCGACTTCGTTGACTCACAGCTAGCCATGCAAAAAGCTGTTGCAGCACAAGGCGGTAGTGCACGCATCTGTGGGGTGCCGGAGATTGACTTAATCAATACAGCTAGCGGGCGCCTTGACGGTGGCTGGTCAAATCAACGAGACAGTCATTCAATGGCAGCGGCGCTTTTGATTCTTCAAGAAGCTGGCGGCCTAATTGGCAGCGAAACCGGCAATCCAAAGCTAAGTGATGGCAAAGAGATAGTTTACGGTGGCCCTAGCGTGTTCAAGCAATTAACTAGGATACGAGCTAGTCTAAAATAACTTGATGAGATAGGCGTAGCTTGAGGTGAGCTTGGGATAACGGAGGTGAGCTGAAGATTGTTAAATAGATAGTCGAGCAGAACCTCTTTCACTGCCTCGCAGACTATTACCAGTTGCCGCGACAGGATGATTATGGCTTGGGGCAGTTTAACTATCGCCTATGCCATCAGTGCTGTAATGTTGAGAATGTACAAAACACTCACAGTACACCCGCTCAAGCTCCATCAGTGCTATCGAAATTTAGCAGGTATCCAATTTAGATGTCGTCCAAGGTTAATAAGAAAGTAGGTAAACACAACGACCTAACAGAAGGATCGATTCAAAAATCATTAGTACGCATGACTATGCCGATGGTCATCGGCATGTTGATGCTATTCACGTTTAGTTTGGTCGACACCCTTTTCATAAGCTTTCTTGGCACTGAATCTCTCTCTGCCATCAGCTTCACCTTCCCTGTAACTTTCACTATTATGAGCTTAGCGATAGGCTTAGGCATAGGTGCGTCAGCGGTAGTCGGTAAATGTTTGGGCAGTGCAAAACTTGAAAAAGCCAAAGAAGCAGCGACCGTCATCAACTATATTTCTTTTGGGCTCGCTGTAATAACCGTAGGGATTTGCTGGTTCTTTATGGAGGGCCTATTCAAACTCATGGGCGCCAGCGAGGCATTAATGCTGCCGATACGCGAATACATGGATGTTTGGTTTCTTGGCAGTGTGCTGGTGGTCTGCATCATGACTGGCAACAGTGTCCTGCGCGCGACCGGAGACACTAAAACGCCCAGCATTATTATGGCCGCAGCCGGGCTAATCAATGCGATTTTAGATCCGCTCCTCATCTTCGGATACGGCCCTTTCCCTGAACTCGGCATTCAAGGCGCTGCTTGGGCTACGGTTGCAGCCTGGACTATCGGCTTTGTGTATTTAATGTATTTGCTTGCTTATAAACTAGAGTTAATCAGCAGAACCTTACCTAGCCGCGCAGTGATGATGTCATCTGGCAGAGACATGCTTAAAATAGGCATTCCGGCCGCTGGCGCCAACATGATGACACCTGTGGCCGCCGGCATTATGACCGCTATTGCTGCCAGCTATGGCAATACTGTTGTAGCAGCCTTCGGCGTTGGGGCCAGGCTCGAACCCATTGCCACTTTAATTATACTTGCCATGTCGTCATCCCTGCCGCCGCTGGTAAGCCAGAATTTCGGCGCTAATCGAGTCGACCGAATTGAACAAGCGTATACTATGTCACTGCGCTTTCTTTTGGTTTGGCAACTGTTTGTGTATGCCTTACTGGGATTAGGAGCAGGTGTTATTGCATCAATCTTTTCTGATGACCTAGAGGTGATCGGCACGATCAAATTATTTTTGTGGATCATGCCCTTAGGGTATGGTTTTCAAGGGGTTATCATTCTTACCAACTCCTCTCTAAATGCACTACATAAGCCACTATCTGCGCTATATCTCAGTTTGGGGCGCTTTTTCATTTTTTACGTCCCACTCGCCTATTTTGGCAGTCAAGCTTTTGGACTCACCGGCTTCTTCTTTGGCGCGGTGCTTGGCAACTTCCTCATGGCCATGATCTCTTGGCGCACTTTTCATCGCGCCCTCGACGGGGAAAATGAATTATTGGCTAGCGCTTGATAGCCGAGACATTCCGGCCCAACAAACCTTCCCTCCTTCCTCAAAAAAGCAAAAAAAAAGCAAAAAAAAACCGAATCGATTGCTCGGCTCGGCTTCTCACTCTCGTACCGTTCTCGCTATCGCTCACGGCTCTTTATTTTACTTACGATTCAGCGTTTTACTTCAACGTCCTGCAAACCTGCTATAGACGAACTGTCGGCGCGTCTGCAACAAGAGAGAAGCTTTTATCATTAACAGTAGCAGGCGCATCAGACTCATCGTCACTGTAAGTTAAGCGATTATTCGATATCTGAAATGCCAGCATCTCTTGGCAAATTTCATTGTACTCTTGCGCATTGAGCAGTTCAGGCATCTCTTTCATGTTAAGAGTGAAGACTTTGTCATTAACCGCTGATAAATAGTGAAGATTCTTTTTATCTACGTCTAATAGGCCTTCTTTTTTCGCCATCTCATAAAGCGGTGTGCCGCGCAAAGGAATGTAAGGAAAGAAGAAAAAATGTTCAGGCGATATCAATTTATTGAGCTTGAGAGTTTCGCGCATATTAGCTGCAGTTTCTAAAGGTGCTCCTACAATATTAAACGTCAGCCGATTAATGCCAGCACGCTTGCAGTTTTCGGCAGCAGCAATCACCTGCTCGTTCTTCATTTTCCGGCCCAGAAACTTCGACCTGTATTCCTCGTCGCCGCTTTCAATCCCGAACCAAATAGTATGACAGCCAGCTTCTGCGGCAAGTTTGCAGAAGTCTTCGCCCATTACCTCCACACGAGAATTAATTGAGAAAGGCAAATGTAATTGTTCTTTGTAGAGTGCAAAAAAAGCACGTACAAATTTTAAGTTTGATAAGAATAGCTCATCCCAAAACTCAAAATAACCAACATTGTATTTGTCGCGCAAGCGGATGAGTTCATCCACCATATCCTGTGGATCATATTTGCGTAAGAAGGTTTTCTTAACCTTCCAGCCTTCCAGCAGCGGCGTATTACAACAATAGGTACAACGATACGGACAGCCACGCCCTGTCATCACTGGCAATACGAGCTTCCCCTTTGGCCCAAAAATAGAGGAGTTCACGTCGTTAAAACCGTCTTCCTTGGAAAACACATCGTAGTCAGGAAAAGGCAGCGCGGCTAAATCGCCAATCTGATGAGGCTCAGACTCATAGACTTCACCGTCAATTAGTTTTTCCCACATGCCATCGGCCGGGCCATCTTTGGTGCCGCGTAAATGCTGAACTAAGTTTCCAGTGGCATACTCACCATCACCCACACAAATGTAATCAACATTGGGGTTCGCTATAGTTTCTGTTTGAGAAAGCATAGCTTGGTAACCGCCAATGCAAACAGGCAAGTCCGGACAGAGCTTCTTAATTTCTTCAAAGTAAGGCTCCATTTGATACCAATGCGGGCTCATTACTGAAAATGCGATCAAGTCCGCGCCACTTTCCTGAATGCTTTTAGCGTAATTTTCAGGCGAATAAAATTCGGCATCGCGCAGAATTAAAATAGGCAGCAAAGACACCTCTACCCACGGAAAATCTCTTTTGAGGTAGGCGGAAATACACGCGATTGGCATTGCTATTTCATTTCCATCCGGACTATAAAAAGAGAAAACAACTTTTAACTTTTCGCCTTTTTTAGAACCAAACCATTTCGATTTGGCCTGCGGATAAATTGGTCGCTCAGTGCTTATGGCTATTACATCAGCCTTAGAATTCATGAATTAACCTTTAATTTTCTTGAGTACCTTAAGTTGAGCATTTGCCAAACCAAAGAAATCAAACAATAGTGAATTTACGTAACAAGCCCACTAAATTAGAATTGCATGCCATCACTTAAGCACATCGACAGCGAAGAGCAAAAGTATAGCATCAAAATGGGCTTTATATCATCGAGAAAATAGCTCGAAATCCCTTATAACCCTTGTGGTTACTGATTATTTTCACCTGCGCCTTGTTCACAGATGCATTGCTTTGCTTTATTCTGATAGTTAACTTATAACACACCACTATGATACTTATGTGTCACCGTTAATGGAGCGATTTAGATCACATGAATGCATTAGAAGCGCTTCACACTAGAACTTCCTGTTCCCGCCTAACTCAGCCAGCACCCAACCCAACCCAATTGGATAATATCTATAAAGCGGCAATGCGTGCCGCAGACCACGCACTGCTCACGCCATGGCGTTTTTTGTGCATTCGTGGGGCATCTCTGGATAAACTCGGCGATCTGTTTGTTAGCGCAGCAACCGGCGCTGACCCAACATTAAGCGAGGCTAAACTAGCGAGCATCCGCCTCAAGCCGCGCAGGGCACCACTAATTATCGTCGTTATCGCCAAACACCAAGATCATCCAAAGGTGCCCGCTATAGAAATGGATCTGTCGGCAGCAGCTGCAGCGCAAAACATGTTGCTTGCAGCACATGCTCAAGATCTTGGCGGCATGTGGCGGACCGGTTCCATGGCTTACAGCCAAACGGTTAAACAAGGCTTGGGACTGACCAATAATGAGAATATCACTGGCTTTCTTTACCTTGGCAGTAGATCTGTCCCGCCCCGCAAGCTTAACCGGCCTTTGTTAACCGACTACTTCGTGGATTGGTGACGCTGGATTAGCGCTATTGGGTTGACGATGCTGGTTTGGTATTAATGGATAGATAGCAGATCGAATAACTTTATTTTGTTAGAAATGCGGCACCGAGCTGCAAAATTTGATACTGCCATTCTCCCTGATGGCACAATGCATTGCCTGCAGTGCGAACCTACATTGCAGCCTTAGCTGCAAAACTTCATCAGCCATTTGTTTGATAACTGCATTCACGACGAGCAGACTTTACCGCAGAGAAAGACAAAGCCCACCCCCCGCACTATTCAGTTGTTGTTAAGTTGAAGCTATTAAACTCGACTCTAATATTCTGGTTAAGTCAGGTTAGGAGAGTTGAGTATGAAAACTTTTTTAGAGACAGCCTCAGTAATTGGAGCCTTCATTCGAATAGGAATGGGAATCACAATTGCACTGGCAGCAAATCTAGCGTCTGCGGATGCCATTAGCGTTTTGAGCATCGGAAATCCCAATGGCCTGTCTAAACCTGAACTGATTCAGATAGCGACAGCCGATGAGAGAGCAAGACTCAGGCGTCCTCGCTCGGAGTCATATCATGGTCACTCGCAAGCGGGCAGCAAACGCAACAATTCAGCATTTGGCCTGCGTGTTAACGAAATTGAAAACGCTTACACAAATAGCAGGCGCAGTAATTTTCGTGACAATCAAAAAAGGCGGATTGACCGGCAGGAATACCGCTCATTTAGCTATACCAGTACGCCACTGCGGGGAGGAAGCTCTCGCCGCACGCGAATAATCGAAAACCCCTACGCGGATCGTTTAGTGACTGGTATCACGCTTACCGGCATTGATAGCAGGCAGGTACACATCAAAGATGTTGTGGCCTATCCTGGCAGATATTTGTTAACTCCTTTGGCTTACTCGCTGAGTCAGTATGAACGCCCACGATTTATTAATACTCTGAATTACATCGATTACATCAGTGTGGCCGCGAAGCGAAAAGAGTACTTTACGGTTACTTTTCACTACGATTAACTACGATCAAATCTATGTGCGTTGAGGATTGGCACTGTTATACTTCGCGTCTAAAATTAGGATTATCATGCGAAAAACAGTCTTCTCAACGCCCATTGTGACTCCAATTCTGAGAGCCCTTTCATTGGCCGGATTAAAACTAGTGGGCTGGTCCGCAAAAGGTGAACCTCTGATCCACCAACGCTGTGTTTTAATTGCCGCCCCCCATACCAGCAATTGGGACTTCCCTTTAATGATAATGATAGTCCTCAAGCTGCGGTTACGAATTTTTTGGATGGGCAAGCACACCTTATTTCCATTTCCTTTTGGATGGCTTATGAAATGGCTAGGCGGAATCCCTATTGACCGAAAAGCTTCACATAACGTTGTCAATGAAACCGTTAGGCAATACCGCGAAAATGATGAGCTTATTGTTTTAATTCCGCCAGAAGGAACACGGGCAAAAGTGGAGCGCTGGAAAACTGGATTTTATCACATTGCTAATAATGCCAAAGTGCCAATTTTGCTGGGCTATGTAGATTCAGAAAACAAAGTTGCCGGCTTTGCAGACTTTTTTACTCCCACTGGGGATTTAGAAAAAGACATGGTAGAAATTCGCCAGTTTTACACTGAAAAAACTGGATTAATAATTAAAAATAGCTAGCCATTTTTGTGGTTGGCGGCCCGCGTCTAATCCACGCCGGCTAAGTGATGACCACCCATGCTAGAAGCACGGCCTTGTAAAGGCTGGTAGTGCAAGCTCAGTAATAAACTTTCAAACACAAACCGCGCGTATTGCTGCGTATCGATATTTGCCTGCTTGAATTTCCACTGCTTAAGATGCCACTGTTGAAGTTGAGCCGTCGCTAAAGCCGAAAGCATTCGAGGACTACTGCAAGCGAACTGACCGGAGCGGATCCCTTCTTCGATAACGTCGATGACATTTTGTTCAAACCGCAGCTCCAGATCCATAGCCTGCTCTTGCTGGACTCGCGGCAGCCCTTTAAGCTCCATAAAACAAAAGTAATACCAAGGCTTTAGGATTTCCATCGCATATATTTCGCCGTAAACAATGGCTCTTAAACGCTCAACTGGCTCAAGGTTTTGTTGGCGCAAACTGCCGATAACCTGATCGATAGTGGTACGTAAAACCCCCTCTATTACTGATGCCAGATCGTTCTTACTGCCAATATAGGCATACAGCCCACCCATACTAATTTCAGTTTCACGGCTTAAATCCCTCAGGCTCATCGCCTGAAAGCCTTTAGCATTAGCCAATTTAAAGGTGGCTGAGAATATTTTCTGGAGATTCACAACCGCAACATTAGGATTTTTGATCTGCATCTTGCTTTTATGGGCATTGAAAACACTTAGCCAGAATGTTTCACCTTGCAAATCATACGACGCCTTAAATGCCTCTATACTAATTTCGTTGGGCCAAGCAGCCATGCACAGATTACCTTATTATTCTTTTGTCGGACTTAGAATTGTATTACGTCAGCGTCTTTTTGTTAACTGTTTGTGACCGACCGCCGCCCTCTCCCGTCTCAAAGCAGGAGGAGGCTTTACAATTTCAACCATTAATCTTAACCAGCTAGATCTGCTGCAGCATCTCTGGGCAGCCTCGGCATCAGCGCTAGGCATTATGGTTAATGCCAACAACAATTCCCGCATGCTCTTTAGCTTCAAGCGCGGCCATATCAATGGCTATAACCCGAACCAGGTTAGTGTTGTCCTGCGCCGTCGCAGCATGCTGAATATTATGAACCGCTAAACCGATTGCGCGAAAAGCTCAGCCGGTACCTTCACCCTCAGAAATAGCGTTTAAAGTAGCCTTATCTTGCGCAGAGGCAAAATACTAATGTTCACTAACACGCCAGCGATGAACCTAGCCGCAGATTCATTGGCAACCTTCGCAAATTGCGAAAACATAGCTAATGCTGCTACCAGCAACACTTTGTTTAAAAGCTGTGACTTCATGACTGCTTATTAAAGATGTTACACGTTGGATGAGCCTAACTGAAGCCGCCAGATTTAAATAGCGCAGCCGGCTATCGCACCTATAGCCAGTAGGAGAGGATTGCCGCCGACCCAGCAAAAAGGCAAAGTACTAGGGAGAACAAGCGCAATCTTTCGTGAGAGACCAGATGTAATGTCCGCATGGCAACCCAATAGCCAGCAAGTGCGGCGGGCATTAATGGCAGGGAAATCAATATTTCCTCTCGCCCGAACCTGTCTATAGCCGTCAGCATCGTCAGCGACATGAAAGAGCTGACTATAAAAAAAGCCGCCAGATTTGCCCGTATAAAGTCACTGCCTTCATGCTGCATCACCAATGCTATTGGCGGGCCGCCGATACCTGAACTAGTTCCCATAAAGCCAGATAAAAGACCTGCCGAGAACATTGAACCCCTGGTTGCTCTAAGACGAAGTCCACTGAGACTGAGCAATACCGCGGCAATTACTGATATTCCAAGAAAAAGCGCAAGCCCTTTAACGTCGATCCAGATCAACAGCAACCCCCCTGTAACAGTGCCGGGCACCCTTCCGATAATCGCAAATTTGAGCTCAGTGAACGAAACCGCATGACGATGTTTAGCTGCGTTAGCAATAGAGAGGGTTAGTGCTGAAATGGTTATCGGGGCGGGCACATACAGTGGATCAATAAAAAAGAGAACTGGCGCTGAAATTATGGCTAAACCAAAGCCGATAGAACTTTGTACGTAAGATCCTATAAAGATAACCAGCATCGCGGCAAAAATTTCAGGGGGCAACAAAATACTCGTCCTCAGATTGATCTGTGACAGAATCATAACCGCTTCACTCTCCCCATGGAACCTGCAGCGGCTGCATCTAGCATGCCGTTTAGTCTGCCTGTTTACCACAATTGTGTGTTTTCGATTAATTCCTAGATATCGATTGCCTCAGCACTAAACAAAGTTTAACCGGCGTTAGTTGCCGTCTTATGCAGCTGTCTTCTACAATGGTCACATACTTATTTATCAACAGCGATAATTACTATCAATTATAAACATCGATTGTGAACGTCGATTTTTAGCATTAACTAGGAGTGCTCATGAAAACTAAAGCTGCCGTCGCCTTCTCCGCAGGCAAACCATTGGAAATTGTCGAAGTAGATCTTGAAGGACCAAAATCTGGCGAAGTACTTATTGAGTTAAAAGCGACTGGGATTTGTCACACTGACGCATTCACTTTATCTGGCAACGACCCTGAAGGTGCGTTCCCTGCGATACTCGGGCACGAAGGTGCTGGCGTCGTTGTCGAAATAGGGCCTGATGTTAAATCTGTACAGGTCGGTGATCATGTTATTCCGCTATACACTCCCGAATGCCGGCAGTGCGATTTTTGTTTAAACCCCAAGACCAATCTCTGTCAATCTGTCCGTGCAACTCAAGGCCAAGGACTCATGCCTGATGGCACAAGCCGCTTCTCATTAGATGGTAAACCGATACTTCATTACATGGGCTGCTCTACTTTTTCGAACTTTACAGTGCTGCCAGAGATAGCTGTGGCGAAGATTCGCCCGGATGCACCGTTCGACAAAATCTGCTACATCGGCTGTGGCGTCACCACCGGAGTCGGGGCCGTGGCCTTTGACGCCAAAGTAGAGCCGGGCAGCACGGTGGCTGTTTTTGGTCTTGGGGGTATTGGTTTAAATGTTATCCAAGGTGCCAAAATGGTTGGAGCGACTAGAATCATAGGCGTAGACATCAATCCTGACCGCGAAGCACTGGGCCGTGAGTTCGGTATGACCGATTTTGTAAACCCGAAAGAGGTCGACAACATCACCGAGTCAATAGTAGATATGACCGGCGGTGGAGTCGATTATTCTTTTGAATGCATAGGCAACGTAGACACAATGCGTCAAGCCTTAGAATGCACTCATAAAGGCTGGGGGGAATCTTTCATTATCGGCGTGGCCGGAGCTGGCAAAGAGATATCTACCCGCCCTTTCCAACTTGTCACCGGTAGATCATGGAAAGGAAGTGCATTTGGCGGCGCTCGTGGGCGCACCGATGTTCCAAAAATAGTTGATTGGTACATGGACGGAAAAATTCAAATCGACCCTCTTATTACTCACACCATGCCCTTGGGCGACATCAACAAAGCGTTCGATCTCATGCACGCTGGAAAAAGCATCCGCTCGGTGGTTTTATACTAGTCATCTGCTTGTTAATTAATGAGTGCAATTGCCCCCAATTTAAATTCAACAAGGCTTTTTTATGAAGTATCTTCACACCATGGTTCGCGTTAATGATTTGGATAGGTCACTGGATTTTTACTGCAACAAGCTTGGCCTGATCGAGCTGCGTAGAAAAGACTCTGAGCAAGGCCGTTTCACCTTAGTTTTTCTCGGCGCTGATGAAAACCGTGAGGCACAAGTAGAACTAACCTATAATTGGGATACGGAAGATTATGATGAAGGTCGAAATTTTGGCCACTTAGCTTACTCCGTGGAAAATATTTATACTCTATGCCAACAGTTAATGGATGCCGGTGTCACCATCAACCGTCCACCTCGCGATGGCCATATGGCCTTCATTAGGTCGCCGGACAACATCTCCATAGAACTATTACAGCAAGGCGACTCCTTAGCACCACAAGAACCTTGGCTAAGTATGGAAAACACTGGCAAATGGTAGCCTTCTATTGAGCTAGTTTGACAGCTCGTTTAGAATGCTTACCCTCAACCCGCGCTATCTGCGCTGGCTTGAATTTACTAGAAATTTTCGGCACTCACAGTTTAAATTTATCCGTTATGTGCACCTTGCAGACAAGTCGTCTTTTAAAGACTCACCCCAAGGCCAATTATAGTTTTAGGTTAGTTGTTCGCGGATATATTGGCGAAATTGTTTGAGCAGTAATTAGAGCAGTAAGTAGAGCTGTAACTTAGCTAATATTGCTAAAGAACCCTTAAAGCCCAACAACGAGGATAGAGTAAACATCATGTTTCAATCACTAAATTCCCTCCCCGCAGATCCCATTCTTGGATTAATGGCCACCTATAGAGCTGACTCGAACCCGCTCAAGGTCGATCTTGGCATAGGCGTTTATAAGGATGAAAAAGGTAACACTACCGTGATGACGGCGGTTAAAAAAGCCGAAAGCTTCCTGCTTAAAAATCAAACCACCAAAACTTACATTGGCCCAACTGGGGCAGCTGACTACAATTCAGCAGTAGCCCAGCTGCTTCTTGGCGCACCTCTGAACACCAGCTTAGGCAAACGCCGAGTAACAGTTCAAGCTCCTGGCGGCTGCGGCGGCCTGCGTTTGGCAGCGGAGTTTATTAAAAGCGCAAATCCAGATGCCACTGTCTGGGTAAGCGACCCAACGTGGGCCAACCATATCCCTCTACTGGGGTCAGCCGGATTAAAAATAGAATCGTACCCATATTATGACCGCACCACTCATTCAGTGCGTTTCGAAGAGATGCTAGCGGCACTTAAGAAAATAGAAAAAGGTGATCTTGTCTTGTTGCATGGCTGCTGTCACAACCCCTGTGGCGCCGATCTAAACCATGCTCAGTGGCGGGCAATACGCGACGTGGCCCTAGAGCAAGGCTTCACGGTTTTTATTGATTTGGCATATCAGGGCCTAGGCGATGGCCTCGAAGAAGATGTCTATGGCGTGCGCCTAATGGCAGAGTCATTACCAGAACTTATCGTGGTGAGCTCGTGTTCTAAAAATTTCGGGCTTTACCGAGAAAGAACTGGCGCGCTCACACTGATATGTGAAAATGAGCAATCGACAACAGCCGCAACAACACAAATCGCCGCGGCAGCTCGCGCGATGTATTCAATGCCACCTGATCATGGCGCTGCGGTAGTTGCGTTAATTTTAACCGACACCGATCTCAGGACTGAATGGGATGCTGAGCTTGCCGCGATGCGGGGACGTATTAATCTTTTGAGAGCTAAATTCGTCAAACAGATTCAGCAGGTAGGAATCGATAAGGATTTTAGCTTTATTGAAAGAGAGAAAGGCATGTTTTCATTTTTAGGTGTGAGCCATGACCAGGTGCAAACTCTGGTCAATGACTACAGCATCTATTTAGTTAACTCCAGCCGAATTAACGTCGCTGGAATTAATGATGAAAACGTAGAGTATTTAAGTAAAAGTTTGGCTGCTGTTCTATAACACTCAGCTATACAAACATAAGATAGCTTAACCATATAATAACTTGAACATGCGCTTACCTGCACGTGCTTTGGGAGTTTCTCCCAGAGCACGTGCAGTCTTAGATAAAAGAACAACAGCTATCCAACGCACTCTAAATTCTAACCGCCATCACGTCGGATGAAATCCCTTGAATAACGCAGTTAGTGGTAGCGCCAGGTAAACTCACCCAATCATTTTCAGGACAGTGACTGCCAATGATCACCAAGTCAACGGCCAACATTTTTGCCATTTTTTTAATTTCAAAAGCCGGCTCTCCACGTACCAAGTGAATCCTATCGCTGCTAACATTAATGCCATTACGCCTTAGCATTTCCCTAATTTTTGTCGCTAAATGATCGTCTATTCTCGGCAGATGCGCTGCTGAACATGAATCCGTTTGCGCGAGGTGAGCATCGTGCAAACCCTGCTGCACTACGTGGATAACCTCTAGCTGCTCCTCCGCATGGCTATACAACTGACAAACTCGCTTTATTAAAAGCTCGGATTGCGGCCCCGTATCCAGTGCCAACAAAAGCCTATTCAAGCTCGCCACCTTTTGCCTCCAGTCCACTTACCAACTAATATAGATTAAGGACTCTAGGGTAAGGAAACATCATTCTGGCCACTTGATCTATGTCAAGCAGATCTAGATTTAAGTGGACCGGCGATATCGGCGGCAAACTTTCTCAGTATCGCCTCGGTAGTTTCCCAGTTAATGCAGGCATCGGTTACCGACACACCATGTCGAATCTCGCTGAGGTCATCTGGAATTGGCTGATTGCCCTCATTGATATTGCTTTCCAGCATGATGCCAATAATGGAATTATTGCCTGCTTCGAGCTGCTCGGCGACGCTGTCGAGTACAATGCTTTGATTCGCAGGATCCTTATTAGAGTTGCCATGACTACAATCAATCATCAGGTTCGCAGCGAGCCCAGCGCTGGCTAATTCTTTTTCACATTGCCCAACACTGGCAGCGTCATAGTTGGGCGTCTTGCCCCCTCTAAGAATGACGTGCCCGTGCGGATTCCCATGTGTTCGAAATGCTGCAACCTTTCCTTCTTCCGTAATACTGATAAAGCTATTGGTGGCAGAAGCTGAACGGATTGCGTTCACCGCCACCTTAATACTGCCATCGATATTGTTTTTAAAGCCAACCGCAGATGAAATCCCGCTGGCCAATTTTCGATGAGTAGGTGACTCAGTAGTCCTCGCTCCGATCGCAGTCCAGCTCACCAAATCTTGCAAGTATTGAGGCGAAATCAGATCCAGCGCCTCGATCCCAATTGGCAATCCTACCTCAGAAATGTCTAACATCAACTGCCGGCCAATACGCAGACCGTGATCAATTCGGCGGCTGCCATCGAGATGAGGATCATAGATCAACCCTTCCCAGCCGACCGTGGTTCTGGGCTTCTCAAAGTAAACCCGCATTATAATGAGCAGCTCGTTCGCTAGCTCATCGGCCAGCGGCTTGAGCAACCGAGCGTATTGTATCGCCTCGTCGGGGCTGTGAATCGAGCACGGGCCCACAACGGCTATCAGGCGTGGGTCTTGGCGATCCAACACCTCTTTAACGTTACGGTGGCCCGCCATGACCGTTTCTAATGCGGAACCCTTGATCTCTAGCTGGTCTTTCAACTCGCCAGGTGAAGGTAGTAGTTCATGACCAATGATATGTAGATTATCGATTTCTTTGATTCGTTCAACCATGGTTGCTCGCCAATTTTTACCGGAACAGGATTATCGGGGAAATAACGCTGCAACTCAAAGTCTTTGTGAGCATCTAGAGCACATCTTGGCTAGACTACTTGGGGCGTATTAGGTACCTTCTCGCCATTCTAAAATTAAAAAGTCGTGAAATCAGGGAGAATTAGGTGCCTAAAGCCAGTGAATTAAAAAGAGGGATGGTGGTAGATATCGACGGCGACCCGCATAGCGTCAAACAGGTCGAAGCAAAAAGTCCCTCATCCCGTGGTGCGGTTACAATTTACAAGGTACGATTTAACAACCTGAAAACTCACCAGAAGCTGGACAGCGCTTTCAAGGGCGACGACCAGCTAAAAGAATCTGACTGCATTCGTGTTCAGGTGCAATATTCCTATCTTGACGATGACACCTATTACTTCATGAATATGGAAGACTTTAGTCAATACGGCATCAATTCTGAACAGATCGAAGCCCAGCTACCCTATTTAGTGGAACAGCAAGAGGATATCGTCGCTCTGGTGCTAGAAGGCAGCCTTGTAGCCGTGGAACTACCACAGTCGGTCAATCTCATTGTTGAAGATACCCCTCCTGCTGTCAGCGGCTCATCCGCGACGAACCGCAGCAAAACAGCCCGCTTGTCCACAGGTTTGGAGATTCAGGTTCCTGAATACCTAGTAGTTGGAGAGCTAGTCAAAGTAAATACCGTCACTGGCAAATTCATTTCCAGAGCCTGATTAGCAGTGGAAGTCGGTAGAAGTAAAACTAGACTCGCAACAGCGTCAGAGGTCAGTCACTCGAGAAGCCAGTTAAAAGATGAAAGTAAAATCACCAAGATTGGGCACCTCTGGTTTAAATAAACAACCAAATCACAACCCCAAACATAACGCCAACAGCCGCGAGGCCCACAAGCAGACTGGCTCGGTTCTCGCTCTCCTGTCCAGACCAATTTTCAAAGACTGACCCAACTGCCATGTCAATCTTGGCATCAAGCTCCGCGAATTCTTGATCGCTCATCTGAACCTGAGAATTAAGCAGTTCTTCGCTTTCTTGCTGAGGATTCAAAAAGTTTAAAATATCATCTTCAAAATCGCCGCGAGGAGCCGAGCGTCGCTCGGCTAATGAGTCCCTATCTGCCTCGCTCTTCGTTTTTAGGCTCGTGCTTTGTCGAGCTTTTTTAGCTTGCTGGGCATCCTTAGTCTTCTGAGCTATCTCAACTTTCTTAACGTTCTTAACGTTCTTAACGTTCTCAACTTTGGTAACCTTGCGCGTCGTGGCTTTGGCAGCATTGATCAATCCCAATTCTTTCAGCAGCGATTGGGCGTGTTTAAATGCTTTGGTCGTTGTAGACAACGTGCGCTTCTCAATGTTTCTAGACTTGGCAAACCTCAGCAAGGTGAACTTGCAGCGGCCTTCTTTTAATACTGTGCGAAGCGACTGTTTAAAACCGTCGGTACCGATGTAGCTACCAGCTATTTCATACTGCTTTTCTTTATCGATTTCACTTTCATCAATAGTAAGCCAAGCATAGCGGTTAGAATGACATAGCACGCTCATCACAAACCAGCGAGACTGCTCTAACATGGTGTTCTGACCCAAACTCGTCTCTATTTTCTCCACCAGGGCTTCAATGTCAGGGAAGTCAGACACAACGACGCCCAAGCTTTCAGCAAAAGCTCGCTGGTTGTCTGAAATAGCGTTATCTGATTTTGAATCCTGAGACAAAATTAACCTTAAAAAATGAATGAACCAGTTTTTAAATAGTGAATTACGTTATCAATCACTTCATTGTTTCTCATCATAAATGTATGAGTCACAGGCAAAACCAAATGCGCATTCATGCCATTTACTTTGGTGCTTTCAACCGACACGATGCTATCGTTTTCACCCTCAATAAAAAGCAGACTCAAAGGATTGATATTCGTGCTACCGGCGATGACGCCGAGGTCGAATTCTACCGGACCCAAGGAATCAGGGATATGCCCTTCGCCACTTCCTAAAGCGATACCTGTCGGACCGCCGAATAATTTAAACCCAGGGACCGCAAGCATCCCATTGACAATTTCACTGCCTTGATTTGGTGGGCCGAGCATAACTACCCTGCCCAAATTTTCAATAATATTTTTCTCAAGATAGTAGCGTACTAATATTCCCCCTAGTGAATGGGTGACGAAATGAATAGTCTCTACCTCCTCACACCCCATAATTCCGCGATTAACAGCATCGTGGGCCAAAACGTCAATGGTATACTTGCGCGAAGGATAGTTGATGCTTACCGCGTGGTATCCGGCCCTACCGAGTTTAGTTTCCAACTCTCCCATCGAATTAGAGACTCTAGCGAGTCCATGAAGCAAAACTACACACTCCTGTGATTGGGCTGCTCCAAGAGGACTAAAAAGCGAAGCACATAGAGAAATATAAACTAGGATTTTCATTTGTGCCCCGCATCCCCGTCTTTATCTCTATCTCCACCGTCACTGTCATCCTCATCTATACTTGACTGACAATTCCAACAAATTGCATAGCTGGCAAGATTGCTCTCTTGGCAATTTCGGCAATTCCAATCCGCGCCCTCAACAGCAGGAGTATCTTCAATTTCTTTGATTAGTTTTCCCGCTAAGAGATAGTTGAGATCGTTCAATACCCAAACTTCAGGCAGACATTCAACAAAGGGCACCTCCCCTGCAATAGTCATTAAACCTTCATTTCTGACAGTAGCATCAATATCATTGGACTCTAAAACGTTCTTAACATGCCATGCCATTGCGACGCTGTCCGCTGTATAAACTCGCTTCATTGTCTAACTCTTTATTCAGTTCTTTAAAGGAGGCGCCACCAATATACTAACGATAAATATCTCGCCAGCGCATGCCTGCCACAATCAACACCACGACGTAAATTACGATAGCCCCCAGCACTAATACCGTTAATTGACTAATACGCCCTACTACCGACCAGTCAAGCCACGCCTGCCAGTCACTGCTCATCATAACTAAGTAAGTTGCCATTAAGGCGTTAGCCAGAATCAATCTCAGAGAAAACACCAGCCAACCTGCTTGAAATTTAAAAACGCCGTCGGCCCTAAGGCCCCGCATCAGCAATCCGGCGTTGAGAAACGCCGCTAAACTCGTCGCCAAAGCCAAACCAACATGCGCAAGCCCTGCCATAAAGAACAGCAGATTCATTATCATATTTGCGACCATCGCGATCACCCCTATCCGAACCGGAGTAGACGTGTTTTGCCGTGCATAGAACCCGGGCGCAAGTATTTTGATCGCCATAAAGGCTAGCAGCCCTACTGAGTATGCACGCAGGCTTGCCGCGGAACTAACAACATCACTAACTTGGAAATTTTCATTCTCAAACAAGCTGACCAGCAACGGCTCTGCAATTAACAACAAGGCTAACGAGGCAGGTACGGCTATTAGGCAGACAATCCGCAGCGCCCAGTCCAAGGTCGCGGAAAATTCTGCACCTGAGGCCTGCGCGTGCTTTCTAGACAAACTGGGCAAAACAACCACCGCAATTGCCACACCAAATGTCCCTAACGGTAGTTCCATCAAGCGGTCTGAATAATACAGCCAACTTACACTGCCTGAAACAAGCAGCGTCGCGATGAAAGTATCTAGCATAAGATTAATCTGACTAATAGAAACACCAAACAGTGCCGGCAACATGAGACGCTTAATTCGCTCAACACCTTCGTGGTTTTGAATCCGCTTTGGTATAGGCAGCAATTGCAGCCGCGCCAAAAAAGGCAGCTGAAAAAAGAGCTGAGCAAAACCGGCAATAAGCACACCCCACGCTAAAGCAAGTTCAGGGGTTCTCATATGAGGGGCCAATAAAAAAGAACAAGTAATTAGTGAAATATTAAGCAGGGCCGGTGTTAATGCGGGAATAGCGAATTTCCCATAACTATTCAAAGTGGCGCTGCAAAGTGCAGTCATAGAAATAAGCAGCAAGTAAGGAAAAGTGATTCGAAGCATTTCCACTAACAGTGCAAACTTTGCCGGTTCGTCGCTAAAACCATAGGCTATAGGCACTGCAATGAGCGGTGCTGCTATCACCACAATGATAGTTAACAATATCAAAAAGCCGCCTAGGCTTGCAGTAACCGCTCTAAGCAATTCCTGTACTTCGATCAGTGGCTTGGTACTTCTGTATTCCGAAAGCACCGGCACAAAAGCCTGATTAAAGGCACCCTCTGCGAATAGTCGGCGCATAAAGTTTGGGATTTTATTGGCCACAAGAAACGCATCAGTGCCATCGCTGACACCGAACACTCTTGCAATGACCACATCTCGGGCTAGTCCGAGCACCCTAGAAACCATCGTCATTGAACCGGTGACCCCGCTTGCGCGGAGCAACCCGGTTTCCTTAACAGTGCTAGGACTAGTGGTTTTTATAGGTTCTAGTGATGGGTCTTGTGATGGTTTTTCTGGCATGACTCTTCTAAACTCAGAACTCTATACTCAGAGACAGGGCTAAGGCTATCGTGCATTGGCCTCTAGGTCTATAATCTGTGACCTAAGACTCGCGGCTTATCAGACATAACGATTATAAGAACAACCCTATATCTGGTAAGTTTAACGA
>Ga0208414_1001142_pt1 | contig 21377 bp, 18 predicted proteins | sample AntAceMetag02UKE_FD_184770 | JGI IMG/M metagenome (GOLD analysis project Ga0208414, IMG submission 184770) | Saline lake microbial communities from Ace Lake, Antarctica - Antarctic Ace Lake Metagenome 02UKE (SPAdes) (version 2) | ecosystem: Environmental > Aquatic > Non-marine Saline and... | reverse complement strand
CCGATCGCAAACCGGCCCTCAATCCACATGCCGACATAGTTACCCACGGCAAATCCACCCGCGTAGGCCAACGCCAAATACCATTGATCGAGATTCGTCAAAACCTGCCCGGCGGCGACTAACCAAATAATGACTTCAAAAAATCCGATGGTTGCAGCCAAGATTTTGTAACCCCGGAAAACCACAATCGTGCGAAAGGTGCCCAGTGAAACATCAGCGACTCGCGCGAAAAAGATCAGCGGCGCTAACAAATACGGAAATTCAATTAGAAGGTCAGTCATCACTTAATCGGGGTTAATCCTGCTAAATTTATAACGGTCGCTGCGGGCTATCCGGGCGGTCGAGTTATTGGTCTAAAAGAGGGCTCGAAAAAGAGTCGACGACCCATCGCAAACTTCGGGAACGGATAGGGCTAGGGCTCATTTTCCGGAAAGGGTATCGTTGAAATGGCGGACTAAGCCACGCGAAACGCCGTGCCCTATCAGCTCGCCGTAGCTCGGCCGAGGATCGACCGGATGCGCCGACCTCTTCTGCCCGTTGGTTCTTGGTCGGCGGACTGGGGGCCGCTCTCCATAAAACACAATGCCCCGAACACGCGGGGTGTTCGGGGCATCTTGAAACTAGCGTTAGCGCGTTGGCTTACTTCTGCGCTTTTTGGGGCTGCGGGCTCGAATCGCGCAGGTAACGCACGTAGTCCGATTCCGGGCCGAGGAACAGCGTGGTCTTGTCCCCAATCGAGCGGCTGTAGCTTTCCAGCGAGCGGAAGAACGAGAAGAACTCGGGGTCGGCCCCAAACGCTTCGTTGTAGATCCGGGTCGCTTCGGCATCGGCTTCACCACGGATGAGCTCAGCTTGGCGCTGCGCTTCGGAGGTGATCAACGCGAGTTGGCGTTGGGTGATACCATCGATTTCGGCGGCACGACCTTGGCCTTCGGAGCGGAACTGTTCGGCGATCCGTTGGCGTTCGGCGATCATCCGCTCAAAGACGCGCTGCTGCACGGCTTCAACGTAATCGATGCGCTTGATCCGAATATCGATCAATTCGATCCCGAGGTCCGGCATCTGCACGCTGGCTTTGGCGAGGATGGATTTGACCAATTCCTGGCGGCCGCTGGCGACCCGCTGCAGGAGGATCTCTTCATCACCTTCGCTCACGGCTTGGGCGCGTTTGAGATCCTCTTCGGAAATCTCCCAGTCCTTGGACCGGACGATTTCGACGAGATCCGCCGCTGAGATGTGATCTCGGACCACGGAGTCCAGAATATCGTTCAGGCGCATGGTGGCGCCGCGTTCGTTTTGCACACTCTGCAGGAAGGTGAGCGGATCGACGATGCGCCAGCGGGCCGTCGTATCGACGGAGATGAACTGCTCGCCGCGAGTCGGGATTTGATTCGGATCACCATCCCATGACAGGAGGCGTTTATCGAAACGACGCACCTCTTGGATGAACGGAATTTTGAAATGCAACCCCGGCTCCGTGATCGGACCGCCGACAGGCGCACCGAGTTGGACGATGATCGCCTGCTCGGCTTGATCGATCGTGTAGGCCGATGAAGAGACCACGACGCCACCCACTACGAGAGTGATGACGAGACTAAGAATGGTTAAGCTTTGACGATTCATTTTCCACCTCCGATCGGCAACGCGTTGCCGGATTGACCAATATTAAGTAACGGGATCGGCGAACTGACGCCGTCTTCCATGATGTAAACCGGGCCAGCCTTGGGCAGCACCTGATCGATCATCTCTAAATAGAGCCGCTGCCGTGTGATGCTGGGCGCGTTCTGGTATTCCGACAGGATCGCAGTGAAGCGGCCCCCTTCGCCACGGGCGCGGTTGACGCGTTCGGCGCGGTAGGCCTCAGCCCCAGCGACGATTTGCAAAGCCTGTCCTTCGGCGCGAGGGATGACTTGGTTACGCCGCTTTTCGGCTTCGTTGATTAGGCGCTCACGCTCCTGCTCCGCCTGATTCACCTCATTGAAGGCCGGTTTAACGGTCTCGGGAGGCGTGACGTCTTGCAGCTCGATGGTGTTGATCTGCACTCCGAGATTGAAGCTGTTGAGTAATTGCTGCAGCTCGACGCGAGCCAAGGTCGCAACCTGCACGCGCTTTTCGGTCAGCACATCACTGCCTAGGCTATTGCCGACAATCCGACGCATGACGGCTTCCGAGTTATCTCGGATCGTTTGCAAGGGATTGCGCGCTTCATGGAGAAACTGGGATGCGTCCGCGATTTGGAACTGCACCACCCATTCGACGTCGATCACCTTGAGGTCGCCGGTCAACATGAGCGACTCCCCCCGATGTTCGCGGTTCTTCACGTATTGCGTGCGACCACCGGTGTTGATGGACCGGAAACCGAATTCCTCTTTGAGGACTCGGGCCGTGGGCACGAGTTGCACGCGATCGATGCCGAACGGAATTTTGAAGTGGAAACCGGGAGGGTTGATGTCGATGACCGCACCGAAGCGCTTTACGACCGCTTCTTCTTCGGGTTGCACGGTGTAGAAGCTGGTGAAGCCGGCGAACCCGATGAACGCGATAATCGGAATCGGGAGCAGAGACTTCGCCTGTTGCAGCAATACATCGAGCGGCGGGAGGCCGTTGCCATCAGGAGTGGGAAAGGAGGATTTTGCCATAAGTTGAAAAGGGGACCAGTTGTGGGGGTAACCCGGATTTATAAACCTCAACCCGTTTCCCGCACACGCAAGGACAACACGACTTTTCCGCCGCCAGATAGAAAATCAGGGGGATAATGTAATCCTGCGTTTCGAAAACCATGACCCGCTCCGGACCATTTCCTTCCCCTTGAGCTTAAGAGACGTTATCCGTCCCCTTCCCCTTCCCACCCTTCTCACCCCTCCTCTTTCGATGTCCCCTTACGAAATCCGGCTCCAAACCGAAGCCTTCCGCCGCGTAGGTTTATTTGCCCAAATTAAATCAGGTCACGAATCTGCGGTGGCAAAACTCACCCCGGTAACTCCAGCCGACTCCGATCGCCGGCGATGGCACGAAGCCGGCCTGACCAACGTCGGTTTGCACGCCCTCGAAACCACGGCCGGCACGTTTCTGTTCGTCTATTTGGAATCCACCGCTACCCGCGCCGAAGCCACGGCGAAAACCATCACCGCCGATTCATGGTTTCAACTGCTCTCGGAACACCTCCAAACTCACCCGCGCGCGAGCGAGGATTGCGATTGGATGCCGATGGAGACGATCAACATCATCGGCCCCACCTGCCCGCTCCCGACCGATCCCGATGAGGTCCAGCGGATCGGCGTAGCGACCCAGCTCGAACCCTCCGCGGAGCTCACCTATCGCACGCTCCATCAAACCAACTGGCCCGGAGTCGTGGACCAAATGACCCGCAGTAACCGCCGCTATTGGGTGACCTTCCTCATCGAGCTGGGCGAAGAACTCTGGTTGTTCACCTACACGGAATACGTCGGCGCCGATATGCCGGCCGACAACGCAGCGATGGCCCGCGATCCCGTCACCCAACGGTGGTGGCAGCACACCCAACCCTGCCTCAAACCGATCTCCGCAGAACCCGGTGGATGGACCACCATGCGGCCACTCGCGAGGTAATTGGAGCACCACGCCAATACCCAATCAGCTGCCGCAACCCAATCGTTCGCGTCCCGTCCAAGGATATCGTTTCCATCGCGTAGCGGTAGCGAAGCCATTCGTGTCCATTCGTGGTTAAAAAAAAGCAGCGGAGTCAGCCCAGCCGATAAACCTCGCTCGCGGTGCCACCCATGATCTGCGCCCGCTCATTCGACGACAAAACCTCGGCCAATTTCTGCACCGTTCCGACCCACCGAGCATAACTCGAACGCACGAGACAGACGGGCCAGTCCGAGCCGAACATTATCCGGTCTGGGCCGAAGGCGTTTAACACCACATCCCAATAAGGCTCGATCAGGTCCAAGGACCATGTCGCGCCCGACATTTCTGTCACCACCCCCGAGAACTTGCAGCTCACGTTCTTCCGCTCCGCGAGCTGAGTAATTTGCTCGCGCCACCGCGACGGCGGCGGTCCGTCGATTACGGGTTTGCCGATGTGATCGAGCACGAAGCGTTGCTGCGGATGTTGGTCCACAAACCCAATCGTTGCGTCGAGTTGCGACGCCTTGATCAACACATCATAAACCAAATCGCGGGCGGTCAGGGCTCGGATGCCCGCGTTAAAATCCGGCCGGGCGAGGAACGCGGGATCCGACTCTCCCTGCACCACATGACGCACGCCCTTAAACACCGGATTGGCCGCGAGCTGGTCGAGGTCATCCCCCACCCGAGGTTCAGCCAGGGGCACCCATCCGACCACGCCTTTGACGAAGCCCCTCTGCGCCGCCAATGCCAACAGCCAACGCGACTCGGCTAGACTCTCGCGAGCCTGCACCGCCACCGATCCCGTGATGCCGATCTCTGCGGCGGCTTCCTGTAAATCGTCCGGTCCGAAATCCCGCTGAATCGCCCCCATACTATCATCGATCCAGTCATAGTCTTCCGGGCGGTAGTTCCAAAAATGTTGATGTGAATCGATCGTCATAGCGGCGGGCGTTGAGGGCCCGATTAGAGCTGAAATTGGTAGGCGTAAACGTCCGCATCGTGCAGGACAAAACGCAACCGCACGGCGGTGCCCGCGAGTTCGCTGAGGTCGCGACCACTGGTCCACGTCATGGGACGATCAATCGCATTGCCGTAGAGCGGCGCGCAATCGGCCAACGCAAATCCGGGTAACGGATTGCCGGCCTCATCTTGGATTTCGACGCGCACGCTGCCGGCCGCCGAAGTGCCAAAATTGAGTGCGAGGCGCGAACCTTCGAAGCGGATGGGCTTGGTCACCAACTCGCCGCCGCTGGCCGGGGCGCGCACCGACACAAACCCATCCATCCGCAGCGTGTAGCGACGCAACGCACTGCCCGGCTCTGTCCAATAACTCTCGACGGCATACAGCGACAATTCATTCGGCGCGCCCGCTAGGGCCGACTTCGTTTCGACGACGTGCCACGCGAGGTATTGCTGGCCGTAGTTCCAAGTGCCCGGACGCTCGATACCCGGCGGGAGGAACGCATCGTTCCAGCGCTTGAAGTTCTGACCATCGCGACCGGCGATCAACAACGCCTCAGTCAGCGCGATACCGTAACGCTCCCGCGCCTCGGCGCGCATCTTGCGGTGCTCGGGTTCCGGCAACGCTTTCATCGCGTCCGACCAATTTTCACTGCGTTCGCCGCCCGCATCGTTGCCGGCGATCCGCGCCGAGGCCGCATCGCGTTGAGGCTGATGCTCGTGACCACGCTCGATGTAGCGATTCGGAAACCCGATCAACAGATGCGGCGCGCGGTGGTAGGGTTTGATCTGGTTGGTATAGAGCTGCTCCAGCGGCGAATCGATGTAGGTCAGATCACCAAGAACCTCCCAGTTGATAAAGTCCGGCGACGTGCCGGTGCGGATCGAGCGCACTCCGGTATCGTTTTCTTTTTCGGGCGGCGTGAAACTGCGCCAGTAAGCGCGATAGACGCCCGCGACCTCATCCCAGAAAGCCAAGTTCTGCGAATCGAACTTGCCCGCGGTGATCACCGGATGATCGGCCATCGGCTCCCAGCTCAAACCATCCGCGGACTTAAACGCCAACAGGCCTTCCTGTTCGCCTTTGGACCGAAAGAACGCTTTATAACGCGCATCCGCCGGGGCCGCGGGATTCGAGTCCTTAAAGACCGCCGGATGTCCCGCATCTACTTCGAGCGAACCGACCGTCTTACTGAGCATCACGATATTGTTGGCCGTGCTGCCGTCGAAGGCGTTGAGGCCCAGTTCGGGTTTACGCCAATTGATCCCGTCATCGCTCTCCGCATACGCGCAAACCAACGGATTCGGTTTTTCATTCGGATCCCGACGCGCCGCATTCATGGCGTTCAACTGCCAGGCTTTGTAATACATCCGGTAAACGCCGTCGTCCTCAAAAATGCTGTGGTAACCGCTGCCGGTGCCTTCCCACGGCGCATCGTGCACGATGGCGATTTCCTGCGGCACCGGGCGATGCATGCGCAACTGCGCCCCACCCTCCAGCCGTTCGATCAAACTGTCCTCCACGAACAGTTCGCGGCGGTCACCGATGTCGGTCACGGCTGCGGCGGAGGGGATAACCACGGCGATAATGCCTATAAACAGAGGGCCCAGTCGGGATGCTTCACGAAATTTCATATTGGAGTCAGGTTCGATTTGGTAGACGGGTTCGGCGATTTCGGCGAAACCGCCCTACCTTAAGGAGAGGAACGGTAGGGCGTGCTCGCCGAGCGCGCCAACGTTGGAATTGGGGAAATATTAAAGGGCAGATTTAACGGCCTCGGAAAAGGCAGCGAAGCTCGGGATCAATGCCGTGGGTTCGGGGCCCGTCATTTTCAGCACTGAAGCCTCATCCTTAAAACCTACCCCCGTGATCAATGCCACGACGTGCTCGTCCGGAGCCACCTCGCCCGCGTCGACTGCCGCGACGATGCCCGCCAGACTCACGGCACACGCGGGCTCACAAAAAATACCTTCATCGCGCGCGAGTCGCGCCTGCCAGGCAAAGGCCGCCGCATCCGTCACGACATAACCGGTTCCGCCGATGCGCCGACATTCGGTGACGACGTCATCGCCATCGAGCACACTGCCTACCTGCAGTCCGCTGATCGTCGTCGTGGAATCCACCGCGAGCGCCTGCGCCGCGCCTGCGCGAAGCGGCGTGGCGATCGTATCGTTGCCAGCGGGTTGCACACAATGCACGCGACCGTTCTGCGTCGATTCGGCCACACCGCGCGCCACGGCCAAGGTCAGCCCACCGCCGCCCGCTGGACTGAATACCGCGAACGATTCGTCCCCGAACGCCTCCGCGATTTCATAGCCAATGGTTTTCACGCCCGCCATGCCCCTCGGCGAAAGCGAAAACGCACTGACCTCAAACCCAGCATCCAATTCCGTCGCCAATTCCTGCAGACCCGCGAAGACCTCGGCGTTGACGGCCGGATCTTTGCCGAAGTCGGCGACCCGATATAGGTGCGCGCCATACGCCCGCATCTGGCGCAGTTTCCCTTCCGGCGCGCCCTCCACGATGGCGAGATGACAGGCAATCCCCGCCCGCGCACAATACGCCGCCACCGCCGCCCCAGTGTTGCCGCTGGAGGTGCCAAGGCACAGCCGTTTGCCGTCCTGTTTCAGGTGCGTCACCGCCGCGGCCGCGAACCGGTCTTTGTAGGAGCCGGTTGGATTACCGCCTTCGTATTTGAACCAAAGATTACGGAGGCCCAAGGCGGAGCCGATCCGCGTCGAGCGAATCAACGGCGTATTACCTTCGCCCATCGTGACCGCGATCTCGCGCGGCGGGGCCTGCCATTTTTCGGCGTAGTTCCAGATGCTCATGCGGAATCTCCGGCGGGATTGGACACTCGGAGGCAGACGCGTTGTCGGGCGTAAAGCCCGACCCACCTTCCAGTTCCATCGCTTTGCCAAAATTCGATCTGACATTGCTCCGCCCGAGTGCGGTTGATGAGATGCGCCCATGCGTCGTTTGTTGCTGCCTTAAACATGACTGAGAATTCTACTGCTTCTGGTTCTATCGATTGGACCGCCCTGCCGGCCGGTCGTCACCCGCTTCGTTTTGGCAGCGCCGAGGTCGGCTTCGATGCTTGGATTTGGCGCGGTGGGCCCGGTCCCGTCCTCGTCATCAACGGCGCAACTCACGGCGACGAATACGAAGGCCCCACCCTCCTGCGCCAATGGGTGGATGCCTGGCAACCGACGGATCTGCCGGGCACCGTCGTCTTGATTCCCGTGCTCAACGAAGCCGCGTTCGCTGCGGGCCAACGTTGCCATCCCGCTGATGGCGGAAACCTTGCCCGCGCATTTCCCGGACGGGCCGATGGTTCGCTCACCGAACAACTCGCTTACCTGTTCGATACTCAGGTGCTCGCGCCCGCCACCCACTACGTCGATCTGCACAGCGGCGGCCATGCCCTCGAAATCCATCCGTGGGTCGGTTACATCGTCAGCGGCGGCGCCGAAATCGATGCCACCCAACACGCCATGGCAGCCTGCTTTGATCGATTCTGGGGTTGGTCGGGTCCGTTCCTGCCGGGACGCAGTTTGAGCGCGGCATTCACGCGCAAGATCCCCGCCATCTACACCGAGTGTCATGGGGCGGGTGATGTCCTGCCCGCCGACCTCGCCGCACTGGATCGCGGCCTGCAAAATTTGTTGATCACTATCGGCTGCCTGACCGGGCCCCCTCCCGCGTTGACCGCGCAGCCGTTTCACCGGTCGATGGACGCTGAGGAAACCCATTTGCAGGTCCACCACCCCGCGCCGCACGCGGGAATTTTTGAACCCACCGTCGCGCTCCGGGACCACGTCGAGGGCGGTGCCAAGTTGGGGGTGGTGTGGCCGTTCATCGACGAGCCGCCGACGCCGATCTACGCAGAGACCACCGGCACGGTCGTGCTGCGGCGGCACCAACGTTCGGTGCAACCGGGCGACGCGCTGTTCGTCGTCGTGGCGCTCTGAGTCCACTCGACTCATGCGAGCAATCCGCCGTCCACAACCCACGTCGTGCCGGTGACAAATTTGGCTTTGCCCGAACACAGGAAAGCGACGGTCTCCGCAACATCGGCTGGCTCGCCCTGACCCAACGGAGTCTGCGCGGCGATCCCGGAATCAAGGCCGCGCTCCGCTATCGTCTGAGCCGAGGCCGCCGACGTATCGACGCGGATATCGCCCGGCGCCACCCCCACCACGCGGATACCATCCGACGCCAGTTCTCGGGCCATCGATTGCGTCACCGATCCGAGCGCAGCCTTAGTCGCGGCATAAACCATGGCTCCGGCTTGAGGCTTGAACGCATTCACCGACGAGACGTGCACCACCACGCCACCACCCGCTTGGCGCAGATACGGCACCGCGGCTTGGGTGCAAAAAATTGCCCCCCCTAAGTTCACCTTCAATGTCCGCTCAAAATCAGCAGCCGACAGCTCATCGAGCGTCGTTAAAACCGCCGCGCCGGTGATCGCGGCATTGTTGACCAAGATATCCACGCCGCCCAACACCCGTGCCGCTGCGTCGACAAAGGTGCGGCACTGCGCGGCATCCGCCACGTCGACCGCCAAGGCCGTGATCCGCCCGCCGTAGATTTCGCACAACGACGAAGCTACCGCGATGTCCGGCTGCCCCACCACCACGCTGGCGCCCTCGGCCAACAAACGCTCCGTGATCGCCCGACCAATATTCGTCGCTCCTCCAGTGACAATGGCTCGTAACATTTGAATACGTTGTTTGGCCTTAGAACTGAGCGCAATGAATCCCGCTCGCTTATCCCGAGCTTTTCGAAACGAAGGCATCGATAAAATCCCGACACTCCCCGGTCAGCGGATAACCCAAAAACGAAGCCGTCGAGGTGAAGGTCCCCTGTTGAACCAGATAGTGCTTCAACCCGGTCAGCCAACATGCGATCAATTCGCCGCCGTAGATTCCATACAGCACCCGCCGCATTTCAGCATCCACCTCCCGCGCCGCTGCCCCTTCGCCCGCCACGACCAAGGCCACGATTTTTCGGAGCATCGGCATCACCGCGATCGCGCCGCCAAACATGCAGCCGTCATAACCCGCCTCCAAATACTCCACGCAGCGAAACTCATCACCGTTGAAGAGTCGCAAACCTGGATTTTTCTCCCGCGCGGCCAACGCCTCGGCGCGCCGGTCCAGGTCGCCCGAGCTGTCCTTCGCCATCACCACGTTTGGCAGTGCATAAATCTCCCCCAAACGATCAATTGGAATCATCACCGGACGATGAGCACCGAGATCGTAGATCGCCATCGGCAGCGGGCTCGCATTGATCGCCTCGATATACAACGCCACCACCCGATCCGGCGTGGCATTTATGAAGGTCGCGGGCGCAGCCATGACCGCGATGTCGGCTCCCGCTTCGGCCACGCGGTTGATATTTTCCAGAATCCGCGGCACCGAATTATCCGACACTTGGGCCGCGATTTTCAACCGGTTCCCTGCGGTCGCCTTGGCCGTCTGAATCAATTGCGCCTTGGCTCGCTCGGGCAGCCACGGGCCTTCGCCACAGGTTCCGGCCAGAAAGACTCCCGTCATGCCGCCCTCGATTGACGCGATGATCGTGCGCTCCACGCCTGTCACATCGATGTTCAGTTCCGAATCCAAAGGCGTCGGTAACGCCGACCAGAGTTTCATTTCGCGTGACGATGCCATCGCTAATTACCCTAGATTTAGAATTCTGATCTCGAACACAAAAAAGCGCGGGTTTGGGCAAGACAAGGAAGCCCACCACCGACCGGTAATTCCGAACGCGGATCGGGCGCAGTCATGCCTGAATATTCAGCAGCATCTTCGTCACTAAATGTCCTATTTTTCGGTACAAGGTGATTGCAGATTACCCGCGCTATGGAAACCTTACGCCGTGTTTACCCTGTCTCCGAATTTTTCGGATTTAAGGCCTTAAGTTCACCACGAACTTTTGGTCGCCGACCCCCTTCACCATGAAAATTTCTTCGATTAAAATGATGAGGCTTCGCGGTCCTCGGAACCACGGAGTTGGCGGTGAAGCCGATACCAAAATCACGAAGATCATTGTCCGAGTTGAAGCGGAGAATGGTCAATTCGGTCTAGGCGAATGCGATGACTTCATGGGGGTGCAGCGGGGGATCGAATACATGGACGCCTACTTTACCGGGAGAGACGTATTCGCGACCAATGCCATCGTTTCGGAAATGCTTTATGGCTCGGCCGACCCTCACGCCGAGACCGCTCGTTTCGGCGAAATGAAAGCGGGCATGAACGCGGTGGCTTTTTGCTCTCCCACCGCGACACCTTGGGGGCCACCTATCTGGGCGGTCAGTGGCGTCGAAACCGCCCTCTGTGATCTGATCGGAAAACTGCTCGGCACCCCATCCTACAATCTGCTCGGGGGGCGTTTTCGAGATCAGGTCAAGGTTTACTTAGACCGCAGCACGCCAGCCGATGTGACCGATCTCGACGCGTGGAAAGCCATGGCTGCGTCGAGTTCTGGCGAAGGGTTTACGCAGCTCAAATTCGACATCGATTTTATGGCGCCAGAAGCCAACGACGATGTTTGGAACCGCAGCCTCACGCTCACTCAAATTAATCGCATCGTCGAACGATTGACGGTGGTGCGCGAAGCCGTCGGACCCGATTTTGAACTCTGTGTGGATTGCCACATGCAATACAACGTGGCCGATGTTATCCGACTGGCCAACGCACTCGCGCCCTTGAATTTGCTCTGGCTCGAAGACCCCACGCCAATCGCGAATCCCGACAGTTGCGCGGAGGTGCGGGCCGGTAGTCCCATCCCTATCTGTATCGGTGAAATGCTCGGCCTCGAACAGGCCCGGGTGTTCATCGATCATCAAGCCTGCGACATCATCCATCCCGACGTGATGTTCTGTGGCGGCATGCACGAGCTCCAAAAGATCGCGCAGTATGCCGAACTGCATCACCGGGGCGCCGCGTTCCACGGTAACGGTGGTGCCCTCGCCACCATCGCGGCCGCGAACGTCGCAACCACCTGTCGCAGTTTCCTCGGCGTCGAGTATCACTTCATCGAGACGTCGTGGATCGGCGAATACGTGCGCCGGGATGTGCCGCTGTTCCGCGATGGCCACATCCCCCTGTCGGATGCTCCCGGCCTCGGCGTGGAGCTCGACCTCGAGGTGTGCCGCGCTCACTTAGCGCCCGGCGAAACGCTCTTCAATTAACACCCAAACTCAGCGCCGCCATGTCTTCCGCCCCCCCCGTCCGCATCGCCATCAAAGCCCAGTTCGCCTCCGCCCTAGGCGAGCGACTCACCGTGCCCCACGAGCTGATCCACCTCGATACCTTGGATGATCAAACCGTGCGTTCCCAGCTACCGGACTGGGATGCGGTGGTGTCCGGTCTTTTCAAATCCGACTGGCAGGTTCCCGCCACGAATCGCCCGCTCCTTATGCAAAGCGTCGGAGCCGGCGTGGATGGCATCGCCATCGGCGCGCTGCCGCCCGGGAGCACCCTTTGCAATGTCTACGGTCACGAACGGGCCGTCGCCGAGCGCGCGTTCGCTCACATGCTCAACTTGCAACAGGGGGTGCTCAAATTGGACCGCAACCTCCGCCAAGGTAATTGGACGCCCGCAAGCCCTTTTATTCCGGAAGTGAGCGGTAAGAATCTCCTCGTGCTCGGCCTCGGTCACATCGGCCGCGAACTCGTGCGATGGGGGCAATTTCTCGACATGAACGTCTCGGTGCTCACCCGCACCGCCCACCCGGAACGCGCCGCCGATCTCAACCTAGCCGCGTTCGGGCCGCTGTCCGATATTGCCACCCAGCTCCCGACGGCGGACTTCGTGATCGTCGCGATTCCCAGTGCGGAGGGCACGATTGATTTGATCAGCACCGCGGAGCTCCAGCTAATGAAACGCTCCGCCTTCATCATCAATGTCGGTCGCGGCCCCGTCATCAACGAAGCCGCGCTCTATGCCGCCTTAACCGAAAGGCGAATCGGAGGCGCCGGACTCGATGTTTGGTGGAATTACCCGACTGACGACCAACCCTGCCATCCGGCCACCTCGCCCTTTCGCGAACTAGATAATGTGGTAATGACTCCACATAAACCGACCTTCGAAACCATGGCCTACCGTTGGGGCGTGATCGCGGAAAACATCACCCATCATGTCAACGGCACGCCGCCGCAAAATCGAGTTTGGCGGCATTCCGACTCAATAAAAAACGCAACCCTCCTCCACTTCGCTCTATGACCATAAAATCCTTCGTTTCACTACTCCTCATCTCGTCCACTTTAACGATAGTCGCTGCCGGTGAGTCCCTGACCGACCGCGCCATCGATACCCTCAAAGAGGTGCTCGTAAGCGGAAACCCGGTGGATCAAATCCACGCCGCCGAGGTGCTCATTCCCTTCGGTCACAGCCGCGCGGTCTGGGAGCACTACTACCCGCAAAGCGATCGCTACGACGACACGCCCATCTATCGAATCACCTTCTGGCGAGCCTTGGCGCGAGTTGATCGCACGCCGGAAGCCCGTCAAATCTGGATCAACAAGCTCTTCGAAATCGCCCTCACCCCCGGCCTGCCCGATCGCGTGCATGCCGCCGAGTCCGCCGCCAAACTCCTCGCCCCGCCACCGCCGCACGTCGTCGCCTCGATGAAGGAGTGGGCCGTCGACGCGCCGGACAAAGACGCGGCCTTTGCGCTGTGGTGTAATTGGTCGCGCGCCCTCCCGGCCGAAGCCTCCCCGCTTATCATCAATTGGTTGAAAACGGGCGATGACGACACCCGCCTGCGCGTCGCCCACATGCTAGCTCGGCTAAACCCAACAGACCCGGCAGTGCTGGCGGCCCTCGCCGACGCCGCCAATGCCGCCACGGAAGTAAACCTGCCGAACACCATCGTCGTGTCTGCCGCGCACTTTCTAAATGCCTCACCCGCCGACATGCCGGCCTGGCGCACCTTTCTCGAAGCGTCCATCGCAACGAGTGACCCGTTGTTCATTTTCCACAGCGTGCAAGGCATTATGCCCTACTACCAAAAGAGCGATATCCCCGACTACGTGCCGATGCTAGACCATCCCGACCCCGACGCCCGCACCTCAGCCGCCTGGGTGATCCTCGCAGCGAGTGAATAAGGCGCTCCAGCTGCCGCTACTTTTAACCACGGATGAACCCAGATAGACCCGGATGGTCTCGCTCTAAAAACTCAGGCTTTGCCTCCAAGTATCTGGGTTAATCCGTGTTCATCGGTGGTCAGAAAAAACAATCCTGCCTCTCAGCTTCCGTTCACTCCGCAGCGACAAAGTTTGCTTCGAGCACGCGGCCGTAGATGATTACGAAATTCCTGCTCTCCCAGTTTTCGTTATTCTTGGAGTCATGACTGCCGACGTATTTTGCGGGGAATCGGCGATCTTCCCACCAGACCGTGGCCGTCGTGCTCACCTTCGTATGCACGGGTAACTTAGTCGTCCGATGAATCCAATATTCTGATACCATGAGCATCCCCCCGGCCGACACTTTAAGCCCTCGGGACTTCAGATGCGCCGCATATTCTACATCCACGAGATCGCTGAGCGACCAATCGCGGCCATCCAATTCGACCACCCGTTTGAAGGGGTAACAAGGCTCTCCGGCGTAGTCCCCCTCGCCCATGAAATGGTACGTCACCTCCATTTGCTCGTGACGCGCCAGCGCGCCCAGTTGCAACTGGGGCCAACGGGCGAGCGCTTGCGTCGTCCACCTCTCGCCGGGCTGCGCATACGATCGTAGCGGCGTGGCGATGATTTCGTTCATCAGGATGGAAGCCCATGCGATCTCATCGCCGCTGCGCGGCATCTCGCCCTTGAGCAGTCGCCCATTGGGCATCAGCCGGGCCGCCAGAGCGTCCGCGCCGTTAAGCCATTCCACGGCATACCCACCGTCACTCAGCTCCCCGATATCCAACCTAAACTCGCCTGCCCGTTCCGCTATCGCGGAAACAAAATCTTTGCTCGATGCGGCATTTCCTTGGCCCCCCGCTGCCTCCAGATCGATTTGCCGCATACCGCTGGAATAGACCTGTGTGCCTTCCGGATACGGGAGCCCAAACACCTCTATGAATCCCGGGGAGCCCGACACCAACTGTTCCTCCCGCACCGCCACGCGGAGCGACGTTCCCGCAGTCCAACCGTAGTGCGGCAGCGGGCCATCGGGCAGCAATGCGAACATCATTTGGCGCACGCCTTTGGCATGTCCGGTATCGCCTCGGAACATGTGCGCGTTCCCGAAGGTGCCGGCATCTCCCAGCAGTAGGACCTTCCCTTCGCCATGCCGGATCAATGCCGCCACGGGCCCTTCTGCGCTATCGCGATGACTTTCCATCAACACCGTCACCGCGCTCTGCGCCGACGCGGTCATCGCGATGGTGGCACCATTGCCAAAGATGACATCCGAAACGCCGTCAAACACCGGGTGATCCTCGGCGATCGGAATTGAGATCGTATCAGTCTGGGCGGGTAGAAACTGAGCGCCGAAACGCGCGCCGATCAGATTGAGCCCCGCAAAATCGAGCCCGCTCTTCTCGGGATCCGGAATACTATTCGCGACCAAGACTAGGCTCCCACCTCCGGCGACAAACGTCTCCAATATATCCGCTTCGAGATCAGTCAGATTCGCGCGTCCGCCCATCTCCTTGCGGACTGGGCACACCAGCATGTAGACTGCCACATTCTCGAGCAGCGCGGCCGAAAGCGGTTGATCACTTGCTACGGTCTCAAATTTTTCTGCGATCAACTCCGCCAGCACAAACGTCCCATTGGGAATGCCGGTGGCATCGGGGGCATAGAAATTGGAAAGCGCGCGCAACTCCGCGTCACCGCGCGCCACGCCTTGCGCATACTGTTCGTTATCGCGCGGATGCTGGTAGTAGTCATCGAACAGCAACCGTTCCGCCGCCGGCAGGCTGCAAGTCAGCGCGACGGCGAGGGCCAATCCATTCAGCGGCGGACTCATCGGAACTGAAACGCGTAGAGTTTCGCGTTTTTGAAATGGATTTTCAACCGCACCGGTTGACCGGCTAAGGCGGAGACATCGGTATCACCCCCGCGCCACGTCACCACGTGATCGACGGCGGTGGTGGAGAGGGTATCGGCATCCTCAAAGCTGAAGCCTTCGATCGGGGCGTGGCGCCCGTCGAGAATCTCTACCTTCACTGCACACGGTTCCGCCCCCCATTGCTGCAACGCCGCCTGTAGGTTCAGCGTCAACTCGTCACCTTCAAACGTAAACGTGCGCGTCGTCACGCGACTGAATTCGGCCCGCGCGCCCTCCAGCGAAACGAACCCATCAAGCGGCAATGTGGCCAACCCGATTTTCGCCTCCGCCTGATCGCCTAGGACCACCAGTTGTTCTGGTGAGCGCCAGTTCGTGCCCGTGTAATAACACAGCACCTTATCGCCGTGAATGATCGGCCGGTTAGCGTAAACCGTGACGGCGTCGAAGCGGCCGTTGTCGCCGCGCCGGATGATCGCCTCGCGGTAAGTGCGGTCGTAGTTGATCCCGTCGCGACTGAAAACGAAGTGCGGCTCAATCTGCGTGTTGGTCGTGGAGAAATTCCACAGAAACCCCAGATACCACCCCTCGTGGATGGTGGCCGGGAGATGATAAAACTCCGTGTCGGGATAATCCTGTTCATCCACCACGATGATAGTTTCAGGTTCCGACCAGGTGATCATATCCGGGCTCTCCGCCCGCCCGATCGAACGCCGTTTCAGATACGGCGAGTGCATGTGGTAGTTGTTCTCCATGTGCACCGCGTAGGTTCCACGGATGGAGTCCCAACCCATAAAATCGGACGGACCCCAACGACCGTGTTGCGTCCCGGTATCCATGATAGGGTTTCCGGCATAGGCCGTCCAGGTATAGGCATCGGGAGAATAATACATCTCGTAAGTCATGCCGTCATCATGGACGCTGCCCGTGCGCACCTGCGCCTTATAGCGCTTCGCCGGATCGGTGTCGTGCAGATCCTCGAACAGGTAGAAGTAGAGCGCGGACTCGGGTAAAATATTGTTTTCCGTGGAGCCCTCGAACTCGACGAGCCCGAGCTCCGGTTTAACCCAGTTCACGCCATCATCGGAGAACGCTTCGCACACGATGCGTTTCGCTTCACGTAGATCACCGTCGCCTCGCACGATCAGTTTGCCTTTCTCATCGCGACCAGCGGTGCGAAACTCCCCGGACGAATAACGCATACGAAACTTACCCAGCCGATGGTCAAAGATCACCCACGCCAACCGCATGTCCGAACCCTCCCAAGGCTTATCGCGTTTGATCACCGGGTTGTCCGCCAGCTTCACCGCCGGGTTCAACTTCTGCCGGGTATTTTCCATCGTCTCGATGATGGCATCGTCGAAGAAGAACTGACGCTGATTGCCGATCGGATTGAGACCCTTGGAGATTGCTTGAGTTTGAGCCTTAACAGCTGGGTTTAAGAAAAAAAATGCGAACGCCGTTACGGTCGCTTTGAGGAGAAACATGTTTATTTTCATGATCGTGGTGGCATTAATAATAGGGTGATTTAAAAGAAACACATCGAATCTTATGTCCATCGATCTCATTTCTGAGTATGAAGGACACGGGGAGCCGGTGTGGGTAAATGAAACCGAACTTACCAGCTGTAAGTCATCGTGAATTTAAAGTTCCGTGGCAGTCCCTCAGTGAGTGCGACACCGTGAGGAGCGGTAGCGAAGTGGTACTCGTCGGTTACGTTGCCCACATTAAGTTGAAAGAGATAGTCCTTCCAAGAGTAAGAGAACAGCAGATCGACTCGATCGTATCCGGGCCATGCAGGGAAGGGGAAGTCCGCCACCCAACTAGAGGCGGTAAAGGGCTTCCTATCTCCGGTGTAGAAATAGCCAATACCTGCCGTGAAGTTTTCCAGTGAGCCTTGAGTGAATGCATATCTTGTCCGTATCGGTTTCGATGCGAATAATCGCGGTGGAGTGCAGGGCTTGGGGAAACGACGGGTCATCGGTCCAGCGGGCGGTAAGTAGTTGAGTGGAGACGCGGGTGATTTTCAATCGGAAGAGGAATTAGTCTCGGCGGGGTGGGCGCGGTCATACCAGTAGCCGAGGGAGTAGAAGGCCAAGGCGTCGCCCTGCATGACGTTGAGCATCCATTGGAGAGGGGCGGGCATGACCTCTTCGGGGTCGGAGAACCATTTCAGGTCACCCTTGTCGAGTTCGGCGTAAATGCGGTGGAAGCGTGCGGCGGCGGGACCGGCGAGGGCGGGAACGTGCCGGGCGACGATGGCGCTGGAGATGGCTTGGCGTTCCTGGGTGCCGAGCCAGCAGATGGGGAGCACGGCGTTGTGCAGCATGAAGGGCGAGCGCCAGAGGGCGCGCGGCTTGATGGCGGCGGGTAGTTTTTCCCAGTCGCCGGTGAGCGTGTCGATGCGGATGAAATAGTAGCTCGCGAGGTCGTCGCGCTGGCCGATGAGCGAGTAGCGCCACCAGGCCTCCATGCCGCGCAGCCAGCGGGTGCGATCGGCGGGCTCCAACTCGAGCAGCAGTTCGCCGCCGATAACCATCTGCACGTGGAAGGAGCGGTCCTCGGTGCTGGTGTAGCCGGGATGGCCGAGGCCCCACTCGGTTTCACGCGGGGTGGGCATATTGGCGTAGAGGGCGCGGAGGCGTTGAAATTCGTCGAGGCTCTCCGGCTCGCCCGTGAGTTCGTAGGCGAGACGGTGCATCACCATCCAAAGAAACATGTGCCGTTGGGCGCGGGGGTAGGATTTCTCCATCTCCCAAGTCTCGCCGAAATAGTGGATTACGTAGCCCGCCCGCCAGCGTCGTGAAACTTCGCGGAAGATTTGTTCGATACGTTGCCGGGTCGGGGCGTCGGCGAGCGGCCAGTAGCGATAGAGGCCGAGCAAGGGGGCGAAGTGTTGCTCGGTGCTGGTGTTGTCGGTGGCCTGGCCGTAGTAGGGTTTGCAGAAAAAGCCGGTCTCGCTGGCGCGGGCGGTGGACTGGCCGATGAAGCCGGCACGTTGTTCGGGTCCCTCGGCGGCGCGGTTGCGCTGCTCGGTGAGGCGGTAGTTCGTGTCTAGGGAGCGGAAGGCGCGGGCGGCGAGGTCGAGGGCGGCGGGATCTTGGGTTGCCAGGTAGCGGTAGCATTGCGCGGTGAGCAGCAGGCCGGAGACGAAGGCGCTGTTTTCGTAGCTCATCCATTGCCACGGTTCGGGGCCGGGCATAACGGAATCGGCGGGGGTGAAGTCGGCCGGGGTGAAGGGGCGTTCTTCGCGCCAGTTGAAGTGCGAATACATCAAGCCTTGCGGGTCGAAGTAGCGTTCGCCGAGGAAGCGTTCGATCAGGGCGACGCGGTCGGCCACCGGCACGGAGGGGTGCAGGTTTTCGAGCGAGAGTTCCTTGGGTGCTCCGGCGGCGAAGGCGGGCGGCAGGGTGCCACAGATCGCGAGAAGGAGGAGGCGACGTAGGGTAGGCATGGCGGCGACAGGTGCGGCGGGCGGGTCAGGCCCAGAGGTTGAGGCGGCGGCCCTCCCAGTACGACGCGATCATGCATTCCGGCACTTCGCTGCTGAGAAAGTGGGTGAAGTAATTCAGCGACGGGGGGACCTGATGGCCGTCGGGATCGGAGATCCACAGCAAGTGGCGGGGTTGCAGAAACCGCAGCGTGTTGCTGGCGAAACGCACGGCTTCCGCGCGTTTCTCCGGGCAATGGCGGGCCACGACCATGGCCGTCCACTGGAAGCGGGCGAGGCAGTCGCCGTAGACCCATTTCGAGGCGAAGGAGAGCATCGGATGGCCACCCATCCAGAGCTCGCGGGGCAGACGCTGAGTCATGTCCACCGCCCGCCAGCTGCGGTCCTCCGTCGAGATGATGAACCAGTAGAGGTAGTTCCAATTGACCGGATCGAACCCCACGGGATAGTCCGCCCACCACAGGGCCAGCACGCGACTAAGGTCCTCGCCGGAAAACAGTTCCGGCACGCTCTCGTGGATGATCGCGGCGGAGATGGCGGTGAACTGGCAGTGTTGAATCTGTTCCCAGTGCGCGAACTCGCCTTCGTCGACCCGAGCGCCGGCAATCTCGTCCCAGAGCTCCGGTTCATAGGTGCCGTTTTGAAACTGCTCGATGATGTAATCGATGCGGCGGTGGGTCTGCCACTTGCCGGTCTGCATCACGAATTCGCAGGCGTCGCGGTATTTTTGGTCGCCGGTCATCTTGTAGGCGGCGGCGACGATGGCGGCCATGATCGCGTTGTAGTCGGTAGGATCGAGGCGGTTGTTCCAACTGCCGCCGGTGCGGTTGAAAATCGTGTAGTCGACCTTCATCTGGTAGTCGGCCATGGCGACGAGCATGGAGCTTACCTCGGCCTGTTCCTCGGGTGAGGCGATCGGGTGGAAGCTCCACAGGCCCCACAGCGTGTGCAGATACTGGTCGCCCGTGGTGTGAGCGGAATACTCGAAGTGAAACGGCTTGCCCATGAAGCCGGGCACGCCCGCTTCGACGCCGAACTGAAAGACGGTGCGCAATGAGCGGTAGGCGACCCGCGCGGCGGCCAGGGCATCGGGATCCTCGGTAGCCTTGAAACGGATACTCTGGGCCGCGAGGTGGCTGCCGGAGGTGGTGATGGAATTTTCGTTGGAAAAGAAGTCGGTGACGGATTTGAAGCGGTGGCCGAAGTTGTCGGAAAATTTATCCTGACCCTTGAAATCCGTCAGGCGCACCTGGCGTAGACCGTCGGGCGCGACGTAGGGCATGCAGACCATGATGCCGCTGGGATGGTGGCGGGCGGTCGAGGTGAGTTTCTCGATGTGACGGATTTTTTGCTCCGGGGGCAGGCGGTTGAAGTCGGGCAGCAGACTGTTCAGCGCATCTGAGGCTCCCGGGGCGGCGGGGGAGCCAGTCGCGGCATCCGGGACGGCGAACCCCCCGAGGGGCAGGGCGAGGCTGCCGGTGAACATCGTCTTGAGGAAGTTACGGCGGGCGAGGGGGGTGGTATCGGAGGGAAGTGTCATGATGGGAGTGATTAGGGGGGGAATCGAGTGAGCAGCCACGCGGCGGCCAGGGCGGGGGCACCGGCCGGCGTGGTGTGGCCTTCAGGTTCGGGCAGCACGTGAAGTTCCGCCTTGGCAGCGAGACCGCGGGTGAGCGCGACGGTGGTGGGTGGGCGCACGAAGGCAATGGCGGCGTTGGAGCCGACGTGGTCGTCGCGATCGCCGATGACCACCCAGACGGGGCGGGCGGCCAAGGCGTTGCTCTGGTTGATGACGGAAAGGGACGGCACGAGCGGATTGTTCTCGGCACCGTTGAACTCGCGCAGTGCGGCGAGGTCGGTGACGGGCGCGAAGGCGGCGACGCAACTCACGCGCGGATCGGCCGCGGCGAAGTGCAGGGCGAGAAATGCGCCCCGGGAAGTGCCGGCGGCGGCGATGCGTCGAGGGTCGGCGGTCCCTTCGGAAATGAGATGGTCGAGCACATCGCGCAGCCGTTGGTTCGACGTAGCGACGAAGTTCTCTTGGCGGTCAGCGCGGTCGCGCCAGCCATCGAGTCCGGCCCGTTCGCCGGGGTCTTGCTGATCGCCGTGACCCGGAAGATCGACGGAGACGCAGAGGAAGCCCCGTTCCGCCAGTGCGTTGCCGGCCTGGCGATAGTAGGGAGTGCCCAGGGTTTCCTCGATGGTGCTTGCGAGAATAAAAAGCACGGGGGAGGGGGCAGCCTCCGCTGTCTCCAGTTTCCAGATGCCGAAGCGCACGCCGGTCGCCGTTTCGTGGTATTCAATTGGTGGGTACGCGGGAGCGGTAGCCATCGTTGTTGA